>Ga0193753_10003141_pt1 | contig 12434 bp, 10 predicted proteins | sample H1c2metaG_FD_144925 | JGI IMG/M metagenome (GOLD analysis project Ga0193753, IMG submission 144925) | Soil microbial communities from a riparian zone of the East river system, Colorado, United States - H1c2 | ecosystem: Environmental > Terrestrial > Soil > Riparian zone | place: USA: East... | reverse complement strand
GATCCGCGGCCTCCGCAAAATCCGGCCTGCCGAGGTCACGTGCCGCAATGGCGAGCCCCCGAATGGCCAGTGCATTCCAGCTGGTCAGCACCTTGTCGTCGAGACCAGGCCATACTCGTTTCGAGCGAATCGCAAAAAGCTTGGCTCGCGCGATGTTCACGTGTTTTTCGACTTCGCCTGGATCGAGCGCCAGCTCCTTGGCGATCTGCTCGATGGATACGAACACGTGCGCGTGCCACGCACCTTCGAAATTGGGTTCTTCATCGAGCCCGAAGCGCCGGCTGAAAACGCTGTATTCGATCGGTGCGAGCGCCGCGCGCACTTCGGTGCGCGTCCAGACGTAGAACTTGCCTTCGTGGCCTTCGGAATCGGCGTCGTATGCCGAGTAGAAGCCGCCACCCCCAGTTCTATCTGACGAGGCATCAGACGGCGAATCCTGCATCTCGCGCAACAACCACTCGCCGGTTTCAATGGCGATGCGTTTGAACAGCGCGTCGCCGGTCGCGAGCGCAGCCTCGGCGTAGGTGGCGAGCAGCGCGCCGTTGTCGTACAGCATTTTCTCGAAGTGCGGAATCATCCAGAACTGGTCGACCGAGTAGCGCGAGAAGCCGCCGCCCAGCTGGTCGTACATGCCGCCTTCGCCCATGCGCGTGAGCGTGAGCGTGGCCATGTACAGCGCGTGCAGATCCGGCTCCTGCGACACGGAAGTCGAATGCCAGTGGTGCATGAGCCGGTCGATGGATGCGGGATGCGGGAACTTCGGCGCGTCGCCGAAGCCGCCGTAGCGCTTGTCGAACGTGGCGTTCAATTGCTCGCGCGCGCCCGTGAGCGGGGCCGCGGTCAGTGATTCGCCGGCATCGACGGGCGCGGGCGTGAGATCGCCGAACACGTCCATGAGCGTGTCGTTCTGTGCGTGCAATTCGTCGCGTTGATCGCGGTAGTACTCCGACACGCGCTTGAGCAGCGTTGCGAAGGCCGGCATGCCGTATCGCGCCTTGTCTGGAAAATAGGTGCCGCCGAAGAAAGGCTTCTGATCGTCGTGCGTGAGGAACATCGTCAACGGCCAGCCGCCACCGCGCTGCGTGAGCACCTGGTGCGCGAACTGGTAGATCTTGTCGATGTCGGGCCGCTCTTCGCGGTCCACCTTGATGTTGATGAACAGGTCGTTCATCAACGACGCCGTGGCCGGATCCTCGAACGACTCGTGCGCCATGACGTGACACCAGTGGCAGGCCGAGTAGCCGATGGACAGCAACACCGGCTTGCCGCTGGCGCGCGCCGCCTCGAACGCCGCCGGACCCCAGGCGTACCAGTGCACGGGATTTGCCGCGTGCTGCTGCAGGTACGGGCTGGTTTCCGTGGCCAAACGGTTCTTGCTGATGTTTTCTTTGGGTGCGTCCATGGGTCGGTAGAATACGCCGCGTGATAACCCCCGTCCTGAAACTCAAGCGCGGCGAAGACCGCCGGCTGCGCGCCGGCCACCTGTGGATCTTCAGCAATGAGGTCGACACCGCCGCCACTCCACTCACCCAGTTCGAGCCTGGCGCCGCCGTGCAGGTGCACTCCGACAAGGATCAATTCCTCGGGCACGCCTATGTCAACCCACGCACGCTGATCGCCGCGCGAATCGTGGGACGCGACGCGGCCTATCCACTCGACGCGTCCTTGCTGGTGCACCGGCTGCGCGTCGCCCTGGCGCTGCGCGAGCGGTTGTATCGCGAGCCTTTCTACCGGCTGTTGTATGGCGAATCCGATGGGCTCCCGGGACTGGTGCTCGATCGCTACGGCGATGTGGTGGTTGCTCAAAGCGGCACGGCCGGCATCGACCGGCTGCGCGCGGAAGTCGAAGCCGCCGTGAACAAGGTCATCCACCCCAGGGTCATCGTGTGGAAGAACGACTCCGGTGCGCGTGAGCTGGAAGGCCTCTCGTTGGGTGTGTCGCTCGCGGGCGAGGGCCAAAGCGGGAACGAAATCCCCGCGGAAATTTCCATCCGCGAGCAGGGCGTCGATTTCATCGCGCCGCTGGCGGAGGGCCAGAAGACCGGCTGGTTCTACGATCAGACCGCCAATCGCGAGCGGCTGCGGCGCTACCTGCCGGCGGGCGCGCGCGTGCTCGACGTGTGCAGCTACGTGGGCGCCTGGGCCATCACCGCGCTCAAGGGTGGCGCGGGCAGCGCCACCTGCGTGGATTCGTCGGCCACGGCGCTCGACTACGTCGCGCGCAATGCGCGCGCCAATGGCGTCGAGGTCGAAACGCTGAAGGACGATGCGTTCGATGCATTGAAGGCATTGCAGGAATCCGGCGCGCGCTTCGACGTCGTGATCCTCGATCCGCCCGCGTTCGCCAAGCGCAAGAAGGACGCGCCGCAAGCGCAGGCCGCCTATCGCAAATTGAACCAGCTCGCGCTGCCGCTCATCGATCGCGATGGTCTCCTGGTGTCGTGCTCCTGCTCGTACCACATGGAAGCCGATGAGCTTATCAATGCCATGCAGACGGCGGCGCGCCACTCCAGCCGTTTCGTGCAGGTGCTCGAGCAGGGCGGCCAGTCGCCGGATCACCCCGTGCATCCGGCAATTCCCGAGACCCGATATCTGAAATCTTTTTTCTGCCGCGTCACCCGGGAATAACTAAACTAAGCGCCAATGATTCCGTATCCCTCCTTCGACAAAATTGCCTTCGAAATTGGCCCCTTCGGCAGTTTCGGACCACTCAAAGTCCACTGGTACGGAATCATGTATCTCGTCGCGTTCGCGGCGGCCTGGTTCCTGGCGCGCGTTCGCGCGAAAAAACCTGGCTCCACGTGGAAGGCCGTCGACGTCGACGATTTCCTGTTCTTCTGCATGCTCGGCGTCATTCTCGGCGGCCGCCTGGGCTACGTGTTTTTCTATGGGCTTTCGTACTGGGCGAACGATCCCTGGTATCCGTTGAAGATCACCGATGGCGGCATGTCGTTTCATGGCGGTCTCATCGGCGTGATGATAGCGCTCGCCGTTTTCGCCGTGCGTCGCAAGCGCCGTATCGCCGACGTGTTCGATTTCGCGGCGCCGCTGCCAGGCATAGGCCTGTGCGCGGGGCGCATCGGCAACTTCATCAACGGTGAGCTGTGGGGCAAGCCCACGGACGTGCCGTGGGGTTTCATGGTCAATGGCGAAGTGCGGCACCCGACGCAGCTCTACGAGGCGGCGCTCGAAGGCGTCGTGCTGTTCCTCATCATGTGGTGGTACACATCGAAGCCGCGGCCGCGCATGGCGCCCGCGGGCCTGTTCCTCGTCCTCTATTCGCTGGCGCGCATCACGGTGGAGTTCTGGCGCCTGCCCGACTTGCATCTGAACGAAGCGGCCGATGGATACCTCGTGGACCACTGGTTCACGATGGGCATGCTGCTGTCGTTGCCCATGCTATTGATCGGCCTCACGCTCATGTTCATGGCCTATCGCCGGCGTGAGACCTCCGGGAATTTCGCCGCGGTGCCGGCTTAAAGCTGATGAAGCCCAAGAAATGAAGCCCAGTGAATGAAGCCCAGTGAATGAAGCCCAGAGAATGAAGCCCGGAGAATGAAGCAATACCTGGATTTCATGCGGCACGTGCGCCGGAACGGCGCGCCGAAGGCCGACCGCACCGGAACCGGCACGCTCTCCGTGTTCGGCCACCAGATGCGTTTCGATCTCGCCGCCGGTTTTCCGCTGGTCACCACCAAGCGCGTGCACTTCAAGTCCATCGCCTACGAGCTCCTGTGGTTCCTGCGTGGCGAGACCAACACAAAATACCTGCGCGAGCACGGCGTCAGCATCTGGGATGAATGGGCCGACGCGAACGGCGAACTGGGCCCCGTTTACGGCAAGCAATGGCGTTCGTGGCCCGCGCCGGATGGCCGGCACATCGACCAGATTTCTCAGGTGGTGGAGCAGTTGCGCACCAATCCGGATTCGCGCCGCATCATCGTCAGCGCCTGGAACGTGGGCGAGCTCGACCAGATGAAACTCATGCCCTGCCACGCGTTCTTCCAGTTCTACGTGTCGGACAAACGCCTGAGTTGTCAGCTCTATCAACGCAGCGCGGACATCTTCCTGGGCGTGCCGTTCAACATCGCGTCCTATGCGTTGCTCACTCATATGTTCGCGCAGCAGTGCGACCTCGAGGTGGGCGAGTTCATCTGGACGGGCGGCGATTGCCACCTCTATTCGAATCATCTCGAACAGGTGGACCAGCAGCTCGCGCGCGTTCCGCTCTCGTTGCCGAAGCTGGCGATGTCGCGCCGGCCGCCCTCCATGTTCGATTACGAGTTCGAGGATTTCCAGATCGTGAACTATCAACACCACCCGGCCATCAAGGCACCCGTTGCGGTATGACCAACAAGTTGACTAACAAGTCGAAGAAAAAGAGAGCGAAACCTTTCGATCAGTCGCAGCCCAAGCGCGGCGGCCCGCCCATCCCCACTTCGCCGCTCGTCGAAGTGCGCAATTCCGACGTTCACGGTCGCGGCGTGTTCGCCGTCGCGCCGATTGCCAAGGGCAAGCGCATTTTCGAATACCTCGGTGAACGCGTTTCGCACGACGCCGCGGACAAGCGTTACGAAGATCACGACGAGAACGACAACCACACGTTCCTGTTCATCGTCGACCGGAACACGGTCATCGATGCGGCGGTGAACGGCAGCGACGCGCGCTTCATCAATCACCACTGCGATGGCAATTGCACGTCGGTCATCGAGAACCGCCGCGTGTTCATCGATTCGCTGCGCGCCATCGCGCCTGGCGAAGAGCTGGGCTACGACTACGAGATCGGCCGTGACAAGGACGATCCGCCCAACGTCGATGACATCTACGCCTGCCGCTGCGGCTCGCCGAAGTGCCGCGGCTCCATGCTCGAGGCCGTCGTCAAGAAATCCGTGGCGAAAAAGAAAGCCAAAAGGCCGGCAACACGACGCAAGCCCGAAAAGGCTCGCCAAAACACACGCAATAGCACACGCAATAGCTCGCGGCCCAAGGCGAAGCGTCGTGGAGAACGGCCACGCCGTCGCGCCTGATCGATCAGCTCGCCGAACGTGGTTTCGGTGTGGCTGACGATTTCGTCGACGCAAAGCTGCTCGCCGGATTGCGGGCGCGTTGTGTGGAGCTGCACGAGACCGGGGGTTTGCGTCCGGCGAGGGTGGGCCGCGGCGCCAACGAACAGATCGTTCCCGAGGTGCGCGGCGACTTCATTTCCTGGCTCGAAACTCCTGAGCGAGATGCCGAGCAACTCGTGCTCACGCGCCTCGATGAGCTGCGCGCCGCGCTCAATCGCGCGCTCATGACCGGCCTCGAAGACTTCCAGGGACATTTCGCGCTTTATCCGAGCGGAGCCGGCTACGCCCGGCATTTCGACCGGCTCGTGGGCACCGACGTACGCGCGATTTCGGCCGCGCTGTACCTGAACGACGGCTGGGTGCCTGACGACGGTGGGCAGCTGCGTCTTTACGTGGGCGGCGGGAACAGCGTCGATGTGCTGCCCGAGGGAGGCCGGCTGGTGGCGTTCCTGTCCGACAGGTTCGAACACGAAGTGCTTCCTGCAAGGCGCGAACGCATGAGCTTCACGGGCTGGTTCCGTCGGCGGTCGCTCGAAGGATTCGTGTGAGCGCGCCCGGCGGGAAAACGGAGGTCACTCTCATCGTCGCCGTATCCGACAACGGCGTCATGGGCCGCGACAACGCCTTGCCATGGCATCTTCCCGACGATCTCAAGCGCTTCAAGCGCCTGACCATGGGCAAACCCGTGATCATGGGCCGCAAGACTTTCGAGTCCATTGGCAAGCCGCTGCCCGGCAGGCTGAACATCGTCGTCACGCGCGACACTAACTACCTTCACGAAGGCGTGCAGGTGGTACATGGTGTCGACGAGGCGCTCGAGGCCGCCGCGGACGCACCCGAGGCCATGGTCATCGGGGGCGCCGAGCTGTTCCGCCTGTTCCTGCCGCAAGCGGGCCGCATCCACCTGACCCGGGTGCACGGCACCGTCGACGGGGATGTCATGTGGCCTGCGCTGGACATCCGGCAATGGGATGTCATCGAGCGTGAACGGCACGAGGCGGACGAGCGTCACGCGCATGCAATGACATTCGAGGTGTGGGAGAAGCGGACGTAAAGGGTGAAAAACCCGCACGAAACCCTTCTCGGCACGTTATTCTCCCCGCCCTATGAAAAAGCTAACTGCCCTTGCGGCTCTCTTCTGCACCCTCAGCCTCACCGTCTGCGACGCCGATGCGGCGAAACCAAAGGCGAAGGAACAGGCCCCCATGACCGAAGAACAAAAGACGCTGTATGCGCTGGGCATGCTGATGAGCAATTCGCTCAGCACATTCGAGCTCACCCCCGCAGAACTCGAGCAGGTTCAGAAGGGCCTGGCCGATGGCGTCGGCGGCGTGAAGGGCACGCTGAATGCCGAAGAGTACATTCCGAAAGTGCAGGAGCTGCAGAAGTCGCGCATGGCGGCGGTGTCCGCGAAGGCCGCTGCAGCTGGCGTCGCGTTCCTCGACAAGGCGTCGAAGGAACCGGGCGTCACCAAGACCACGAGCGGCATGCTCATCAAGCACACCGTGGAAGGCAAGGGCGCATCCCCGGCCGCCACCGACCAGGTGAAGGTGCACTACGAAGGCCGCCTCATCGACGGCAAGGTTTTCGATAGTTCGATCAAGCGCGGCGAACCGGCGACGTTCCCGTTGAACGGCGTCATCGCCTGCTGGACCGAAGGCGTGCAGACCATGAAAGTGGGTGGCAAGGCCCAGCTCACGTGCCCGGCGAATCTCGCCTACGGCGCCAACGGCTCACCGCCCACCATCCCGCCGGAGTCCACGCTGGTGTTCGACGTGGAACTGCTCGAGATCGTGAAGTAGTTCGATCGGTTTCCGGTCGAGCCTTTTTTCAAGCCTTTCTTCAAAAACGGAAGGCGCGGGAGTGAAAACTCCCGCGCCTTCTTCGTTTGCGAGAATCGCGCGCGGATGCACGTTTCTGGCGGTCAAACTGTGATCCATTAGGGGAAAGCCCGAGATGGCGGCAATTAGACTGGCCGACATGCCTGATCAGCGAAACGCACTGGAAGAAGCGGCTGCCCGCCGCTCATGGGCCTGGCTGGCCACCGTGCTGCTCGGATGTGGAGTCGCGAACGCGGCCACGTTCACCGGAACCGTATTCGAAGACACCAACTACGGCGGCGGCGCCGGACGCACGCTGGCCGCGTCCGGCGGGATCGGGCTGCCGGGTGTCGTCGTCGAGTTGTATCGCACCGACAACGGCAACTGGGTCGCCACGGCCACCACCAACCCGAGCGGCTTCTACACGATGAGCTCCGGTGGCACGGGCGCGGAGATGCGCGTGCGCGTGGTGAACGGCTCCGTGCGATCGGCACGCTTCGGCGGCGCTGGATGCGGCGCCTGCGTGCCGGTGCAGACTTTCCGCACCGACGCCACCAGTGGCACCGCGATCCCGGTCACCAATCGGGTCGGCGGTGAAGCGCCGGCATCGAGCGATGCTATGGCGAACGCCGGCACCTCGAACTACTCCACGCTGACGGCTGGCGGCCGCCTTCCGCAATCGATCACGTCGGCGGACCCCGCGCAGAGCACCTCGACGATCAACGGCATCGATTTCGGATTCAACTTCGACACGATCGTGAATACCCGTGACGCCACCGCCTGCGGCGCCGCGAGCTCGAGCTATCCCTGCCAGGGATCGCTGCGGCAGTTCGTCATCAATTCCGTGGAACTGGGTGGCGAGGGTTCGCTGAACCAGTCGGGCAGCGGCCAGATCGATGGCGCCACCTCGTTCCTGCCCAGCGGATTCGAGTCCAGCATCTTCATGATTCCCACCGCCCAGCACACCGCTGGCGTGGCGGTGATCACGCTGGCGGGCGCAATGAACGCGATCTCGGGCGCGAACACGCGGCTGGACGCGACTACGCAGACCGTGAACATCGGCAACACCAATGGCGGCACGCTCGGCAGCGGCGGTACCGTGGGCGTGGACGCGATCACGCTGCCCACGTTTCCGCGCCCCGAAGTGCAGCTCACGGCCGGCAACACCGTCGTCGTCGTGAGCGGCAACAACAGTGCCGTGCTGGGTCTGGCACTTCGCCAGGGCTATCTACAGCTGACCGGCATCGGCTGTCTCGCGCGCAACAACCTCGTGGGCATGACCGCCACCGGTTCCAGTGCCGACGACAGCCCGACGACTTACGGAATCGAGTTCGCCGGCAGCAATTCCACCGTGCGCAACAATTTCGTCACCGTGAACAACTCCGGCATCCGCACGCAAGGCGGCGGCACGGGATCGCTGGTCACGCTCAATGAAGTCGCGCGCCCGGCCGCGGGTCATACCACCACCTTCGACGGCATCCTGCTCGTGGGCACGGTGAGCTCCATCCAGGTCGCCGCGAACCTCACGTACGAGCAGCGCGGCGGCGGCATCGAAGTGGGCTTCGGCGGCGGCGCCTCCGCCAGCAACATCACTGTGTCCAACAACACGGTGCGCAACAACGGCTACGCGGCCGGCGGCAGCGGCGCTGCGTCCACCGAGCCCATCGGCATGGCCGCCTACGACTACGCCGGATCCAACGTGGTGTTCAGCCGCAATCTCGTGCGCGACAACGCCGGTGCCGGAATCCTGGTGATGAACGCCAACGGCACGACGATCACGCAGAACAGTTTCAACAACAACGGCGGATTGAGCATCGACCTCGATCCGCGGTCCATCGATCCGAACGGATTGGGAGCGCCCCAGGGCGTAACCGTCAATGACAACGGCGACGGCGATGCCGGCCCCAACGGGCTGCGCAACTACCCGGTCGTGGTCTCGGCGAGCCTGATCGGCACCGAACTCTCGCTCGGCGGCTTCGCGCGTCCGGGCAGCGCCATCGAGTGGTACATCGCGCAGGCGGATCCCACGGGCTTTGGCGAAGGGCTGACGTATCTCGGCTTGCTGACCGAAGGGTCCGCGGCGGATCTCGATACCACGACGGGCCTCTACGGCCCCGCGAACATCAACGGCATCGCGCAGGGCACCGACAACACCAATCGATTCAGCTTCCGCATCACGGTGCCCGCGGGAGTCGCCATCGGCACGCGCCTCACCGGCACCGCGACCCTCTCGGGTGAGACCTCCGAGTTCAGCGGCAACGTGGTGGTGACCGGTGGACCCACGCTGCGCGTGGCGAAAACCGTGGCGCCGACCTCCGACCCCGTCAGCGGCACCACCAACCCGAAGAGCATTCCGGGCTCCGTGCAGTTGTACAACGTGCGTGTCACCAACCAGGGCAGCGGTCCCGTCGACAGCAATGCCGTCGTGATCGTGGATCCGGTGCCCGCCAACACGCGATTGTTTGTAGGGAATCTCGGCGCTCCGGGTTCCGGGCCCGTGGCTTTCGTCAACGGTTCGCCGAGCAGCGCACTCACGTGGACATTCACCGCGCTCAACAGCCTCACCGATGACGTGGACTTCTCCAACGACAACGGCGCCACGTGGACCTACGTGCCCGTACCCGATGTGAACGGCTACGACGCCGCAGTGACCACGCTGCGGCTGCGGCCCAAGGGCACGATGCCCGGCAACGGCGGCGGCGATCCTTATTTCGAGCTGCGGTTCCGCGTCACCGTCAACTGACCGCGCGTTGGCTGCGCCTCTGTGCCTCGGCGTAGGGTATTTCCGGGTGAAACATCACCATCGAATAACGCGGAATGAAATTCGGGTCTTTCTTCTCCAGCGCTTCGGCTTCGGCCTTCCTCCTGCGGTATTCGGGATCCAGCACCGCTTCGCGCATCTCCAGGTAGTTCTCGAGCGCCATCTGCGCGATGGCGTCGGTGTTGGGACGTCGCGAGTGCTCGAAAGCCTCGAACAGCCCGGCCCAGCTGTGGTGCTCGCCCATCAGTCGATCCAGCTCCGCGCAGTCCTCGAAGGCGCAATTCATGCCCTGCCCGTGAAAGGGGACGATCGCGTGCGCGGCATCGCCTAACAAGAGCACGTCGCCGTCCAGGTGCCAGCCTTTCGTGTATACGGTGCCGAGCGAACCCTGCGGGTGCTCGAAGAATTCACGCGTCAAGTCCGGCATCAAAGCCCGGGCGCTCGGAAACTCGCGCGAGAAAAAGGCGTCGACCGCATCGGCGGCCCGCAGTTCTTCGAAACTGTTGGCGCCACTTCGTGCCAGAAACAGTGTGGCGGTGAAGGTGTTGTCCGGATTGGGCAACGCGATCAGCATGAACCCGCCGCGCGGCCAGATGTGGAGAGCGTTTACATCGAGAGCGGGCTTCCCATCGACCGGCGGAATCGTCAGCTCCTTGTAATCATGATCCAGCGCTTCCTCGCGCACGGTCGCGACTTCGCGCGCCAGCAGCGCATCCCGCATGCGCGAGCCGGCCCCATCGGTGGCGATGCTGGGCCGCGCTTCGGTGTGATGAATCTGGCCGGTGCCTTCCTCGCGCATCTCGAGCGCGTTCCTTTCGTGCGCAAACCCCACGCAAAGCTGCCCGAAACGAAATTCGACGTTGGGCATTTCGGCCGCGGCCTCGATGAGTACGCGGTTCAAGTCTCCGCGCGCTACCGAGTAGATGACCTCCTCGGGCCGCACGCCGTACAACTGCAGCGCGGCGCCGCCGTCATGTTCGTGCACCATGCGTCCGCGCATGGGAATGGCGAACTTCATGACACGATCGAGCACACCGGCCAGTTGCAGGCCGCGAATTCCACGCGCGGCGAGCGCGAGATTGATGGAGCGGCCGCCGTCGGCCGCCGCGAGCCGCGGATCGGCGCGCCGTTCATACACGGTGACATTGAAGCCGCGCTTCGCGAGCAGGATGGCCAACAGCGACCCTGCGAGCCCGGCGCCAATGACATTGACGCCGCCGGCGGCGCTCAGGCTCAAGAAATTTCCTTGAGTGCCGCGGCCATCTGATCCACGAAATCGAAGATGTCGATGAAACGGTTGTACAGCGGGGCGGGGGCGATGCGGATGATGTCGGGCTCGCGCCAGTCACAGACGATGCCGTGATCCGCGAGCGCGTCGAACACGCGGCGCCCGCGGCGCGGCCCGCCGTTGACTCGCAGGCTGAGCTGGCAGCCACGTTCTTCAGGCGCCTCGGGCGTGATGACGCGCACGTCATTACCCACGCGCTCGTGCAGCAGCCGTGCGGTGTAGGCCGTGAGGCGCACGGACTTGGCGCGCAATTCGCCGATGTCGGCGGCCCGGAACATTTCGAGCGATGCCAGGAGCGGCGCCGCGGAGAAGATAGGCGGATTGCTCACGGCCCAGCCGGCGGCGCCGGGCGCAGGTCGAAACTCCGGCGCCATCTGAAACCGGGTCTTCGGCTCGTGGCCCCACCAGCCGGACAATCTCGATGGCGCGTTGTCGAAATGGCGCTCGTGCACGAAGCAGCCGCCAATGGCGCCAGGCCCGGCGTTCAAGTACTTGTAAGAGCACCACACCGCGAAGTCGACATCCCAGTCGTGCAGCTGCAGCGGCAGATTGCCGATGGCGTGCGCCATGTCGAAGCCGGCAATGGCGCCCTGCGCGTGCGCGCACCGGGTGATGCGCGCGCAGTCGAAAGACTGGCCGGTGCGGTACTGCACGCCAGGCCAGAGCACGAGCGCGAGCTCGCTGCCCAGTTCTTCAATCCTGGCTTCGACGTCGGCGATGCGCAGTGTCTCTTCACCGGTGCGCGGCGAAAGCTCTATCAATGTCTCGTCCGGGTCGAGCTTGTGCCAGGAGAGCTGGCCGAGAATGGCGTGGCGGTCCGACGAAAACGCGCCGGCTTCGATGAGCACCTTGTCGCGCATCCCGACGGGCCGGTAGAACGACGCCATCATCAGGTGCAGGTTGATGGTCAGGGAGTTCATGGCGACGACTTCGTTCGCCTGCGCTCCCGTGACGTGCTGCAAGCCCTTGGTGACATTCTGCGCGTAGTCGATCCACGGGCGCGTCGCGGTGTGATGGCCGGCGACGCCCAGCCGGGCCCAGTCGGCGAGCTCTTCACTCACGTAGTCGAGCGCGGCGCGCGGCGCCAGCCCCAGTGAATGGCCGCACAGGTAGATGAGTGGCTGGCCGTTCGCATGCAGCGGCAGCTCGAATTGCTTGCGGTAGGGCGCGAGGATGTCCGCGGCGTCGCAGTCCTGCGCGAAGTCCCGCGACATCGAGAACTGCGCCAGCAGGTCCGCGTTGAGGAGCTCGGTCGGCGAGGCGCTCATGGCGCCAGAGGATACACAATCGGCTGGCTGGGCACGGCATCGCCGCCGATGGCGGGCACCGCGAGGGCGAGAATGCAGGGCCCGTCCGGCACTTCGTCGGGAATGAAGGCGAGCTCGGTGATGGTGGCGCGCGAGCGCGCTGCGTCGCCACGCGCCGTGCTGCCGGCCGGCAGTCCGAAGAACAGCCGATGGCCCACGAGATGGCCCTCGTCGTGCGTGCGATCGAGCGAG
>Ga0193753_10003140_pt1 | contig 12445 bp, 12 predicted proteins | sample H1c2metaG_FD_144925 | JGI IMG/M metagenome (GOLD analysis project Ga0193753, IMG submission 144925) | Soil microbial communities from a riparian zone of the East river system, Colorado, United States - H1c2 | ecosystem: Environmental > Terrestrial > Soil > Riparian zone | place: USA: East... | reverse complement strand
GATCGGGGGCGACTCTCACTGGTCCGGAAGCACGCTGGTCATTCCGAGAAAGTCGGCCAACTTCCTCGACTGGGAGGTTTGGGCATACGAGGGCGCAACCATCGTCAATTCAACCGGCAGTGTGAAGGGAGTCATCCAGCATCTGTCCGGTGCAGCTGATGGCAGTGCAATCCTGGTGAGCATTGGCTGGACGGTGGGACAAAAGCCGGCGAGTGGGACAATCTCCTTCACCCGCGGCCGTTTCCTGTCGTTTGACGCGCAATCGAAGCTCTATGGCAGGTCCTTATGGACCTCGACGTGTGGTGGTTTCGAACAGCAACAGTTACCGCCGTCCTTTACCGCTGCGGCGGTGTCGACTCAATAGACCGGATAGCCACGCCTCGCGACGTTGGAAGCCGGGCTGTGACCACGTGCAGCCTGACAAGAATGCCATACCCAAGAAGAAGTACAGGCTAGGCCAGATTGCTCACGAAAGAGCATCTCCCAAGATCTCATCAAGGTCGCTTAAATTCATTCTTTGCTCGCTTTGCTCGAGCCCTTGGCGCCAACGCAACCGTCGGCGCGTTTGCTGCTGCCGCTGTTAGGCATGGTGGAGCACTTATGCCGCTCTAGCACACGGGGTATTTGCGGTCACTACCCCGCATTTGGCGCAGCATGGAATAGGGAACTGGAATGGTCTACAGCCGAAGTAAAGCGTGAGCCACTGCCGTGCAGTCTTCGACAGCGATGGCTCAGTCTATTGTCAAGGGGCTTCAACAGCCGGTCTCAATCAGAACGGGTCTAAACGCTGTCGGCGCGTGGTGGCTGCGACACGCCGCCGTTGCACGCGATGCCGTTACGCCGCGCTACTTCAAAGAAAGGCTGCTGGCGATTGATTTCGTCGCAGAGGGCGATCATTTCAACGTCCGTGATAAAGATGGCGTCGGAATTTCGGCCACACAAATTCCCAGGACTGATAAAGATCTGCAGAAATTCATCAAAGATGTTCTCGGCCAGGACACTGCCTTACGGAGAGCGGACCGCGTCACCGGTGCTCTTCGGCTGCTGCCTTCAGGCTTGGTGCGAAAAAGAATTGCTTTGCCAACGGCGGCTAAAGGCAATCTAGAAGAGGCCGTCGGATATCAGATCGACGTGGAGACGCCTTTTCGCACTTCGGACGTCTACTATGGCACGCGCCTTGTCTCAGAAACTTCAACCGCTATCGGAGTGGAAATTCATGTCGTCCTCAGGAGCACGATCGATGCGCTCATTTCCGAGGTCGACGCATCAGGCATATTCATTGAACGGGTCTATAGCTGCAGCTCAGATAGAGACCCCGAGCCCGTTCTCCTCCTTTCGCGTCCAACCGCAACAACGACAAAGACACGCAGGCAAGTAATTCTACTGTGCACGATTGCCGCGTCAATTTTTGTCGCAGCGATTCTCAATCCCCTGGCCAACAAGGCAGTAGAGGCATCGAGGCTGGCCGAACTTGCTGAGATTGATATGCGTGTAGCGGCACCTATTATTTCTGCCAGGCAAAAACTGGCCGCGAAGGAGGACTCTAAGCAGGTTATCGCCAAGGTCGCACAGCGCTTTCCCGACCCACTTCAGATTTTGGTCGCTCTGACGCAGAGCATCCCGAGCGACACTTGGTTGACACGCCTTGCCATGCGTGAAGGCGAGATACAGATTTCCGGCCTGACGCCTTCAACATCCGTTCTGATCGATAAACTCGTTCGGACGGATCTATTTTCTCCTCCCGCGTATGCGGCACCCGCAGTGCTCGATCCGAGTTTCGATCGGGAGCGCTTCGTGCTCAATATACGCTTCAGGCCGAGCCTATGAGACGACACAGATTCGAAGCAGCTCTGTACCGGCTGTCGTCCGTGGCGATCGTAACAACACCGTTCATCGCGCTCTTGACGATACTCGGTATCGGTTATCTGCTCAGATGGACTGAGCTCTCAGAAGAAATCGAAGAGCACAGGATGAAGATCGAGCGAGTCGGGTGGATTGCCACTAATGCCAAGCGCCTCGCTCTTGAGCTCGCCGCCGCCGATCGTTCTATGAGCTCGAATAGCGCTTTATATATGGGCGATCCGGATTCCGCGGAAACTGACTTGCAAAGCGACGTGAAGGCGCTGCTCGATTCCGCGGCTATGCAAATCGCCAGCATCCAGCCCGTTGCGGTTGACGAGGAGAATGGAATCAGCCTCATCTCCGTACGCGCGCAAGCAAGCGGGTCTTATCCGAAGGTACTCAGCTTTTTGCAGGCAGCCCACAGTTCCACCCCCATTATTTTAATAGTGGCTTTGGACTTGATGCCCGACCCGTCGCAGCAGTCCAGCGCAGTCGATACGGCATCGGTGAGCTATGTGGTTCAGTTCGAAGCAGTACGCTTGATGGCCGCCGGACAATGAAGGAAGAAGTCCGGAGAGTGTCTTTTGAACGTTTGCGGCGCGCGGTCACCTTAGTCTGTGTCGTTGCGATCGTGTGCTTTGGAATGGAGGTCGGCCTAAGTCAAATCGCGCTGGATCCAGCCCTCATCCTGCGGGATCGTTCAAATGACTTCTTGGTCCCAACGGCGGCAAATGCATCTTCCGACAGCGGCCAATCTGCCATTGATCAAGTTCTGCGCAAGCCTCTATTCATTCAGGGCCGGGGCATAGAGCTGCCACGTACCGCGGCAACCGTCATGCCAACGCCGCCGACATCCGATCCTGAAATCCGGCTCCTCGGCGTCCAGCTCTCAAGCGAGGCGCGATTGGCATTCATTCAGCTGAGTAATTCTGATCACACCTTGCGGGCGGTTGAAGGTCAATCCATCGGAAGCTGGATGCTGGCTCAGATCCTTCGTGATCACATCGAGCTGACAAGGAAATCGGAGACGAGGTCTATCTATCTCGGGGACACACGGGCCCCTGCTGACGATGAAGCAGCCAGTCCATGACTTATAGGAGCATCATTTCCCAAGAGAATTTGCAGCTGCCCGAGCGCACTTGGCGCTGGGCGTCTATCGCTGCGGCGCTTCTTATCGGTATGAGCGGGAGTTCATGTGAACTTCTGAATCAAAACGCCAAGACCCCTGGCAATGCATTGGCGCCAACAGTTTCCGTCCCATCAAAGCCAGCCGCGGTCGCGGCTGCGCCGCAGCCCTCATCCGCCGATTCAACCGTCGAACTCAGCAGCCCTCCCGGAAACGACAATGCCAAATTTCCCGGCGGTCAAAAGCCCGCTCCCGCGATCGTACCAGGCACAGGAGCGCTTGCGGCACCGATTCCGACGAGTCCACCGTCGCAGCCGCTGGTTCGCCCTAGCGACAACGTCGTTGTTACCCTCAACTTCGTGGATGCCGACATTCGCGAATTGGTGAAATCGATCCTCGGAGATACATTGGGATTGACCTACGTGATCGATCCTAACGTGGCAGGAAGGGTTACCCTGAAGACCAATACGCCGCTAAAACCGGACGAAATGCTACCGACCTTGGAGAACATCCTAGCTTTGAACGGGTACGCGTTGGTGCATAGCGGCACATCATACAACATTGTGCCGGCCACCGACCTGAAGGACATTCCGCTTGTCGCGACGCGCCAGGAGAGCGGCTACGGACTTGAAATAATTCGTATCCGTCACGTATCAGCAACCCAGCTGAAAGAGGCTCTCAATCAGTACGCATCAGACGGTGCAGTTCGGATCATCGATGATATTCGAGGTCTCATAGCTGTTGCGGCTTCCGGACCGGAGCGTCAGAGAATACGCGAACTAATCGATGTATTTGATGTCGATCAGCTTGCAGGAATGTCATTCGGCATCTATCCCGTCAGCGCTGCCCAGCCCCGCGAGATCATTGGTGAGCTTGAGGTGATCTTCAATCCCACCAAGGATCCGAGCCCGAATGGCGTGCTGAAATTCCTCCCGATCAATCGCCTCTCCGCAATCATGGTGATTGCTTCGCGGCCTGCCGATCTCAGTCGAGCCGGCGATTGGATTGATCGCCTTGATCATAGGCTGGTATCGGATCAACCTCGGCTCTATGTGCACCACGTTCAGCACGGCCAAGCGAAGCAAGTTGCAGCCACGCTCCAGGCGATATTCGGAGGCGAATCCTCTGGAAATGTCGCCCCCAACCAGACGCCCGCTTCCCTTAGCGCCACCGCGCCAGCCAATGAGTCCGGATCTCCGCCCTTCGACGACGCGTCAGACGCCGCGCTTTCCGCGCAACAAGGTAGCTCATTTTCTTCATCGGAGATGCCAATGGTGACAGGTATGCCGGCGGCTGCGACCTTCGACGCGACGACCCACACAACGAGCAAGCCCGGCAAGCAGATTCGCATCATTGCTGACGAGCCCAACAACGCACTTTTCATTCTGGCGACGCCCCAGGACTTCCGCGACATCGACGCTGCCTTGAATCGCCTCGATGTAGAGCCCCTGCAGGTTCTCATCGAGGCCACGATCGCCGAGGTCTCGCTCAACGATAAACTCAAGTACGGTGTCGAGTGGTTCTTCCGGCAGGGCAACAGCAGCATCGACCTGGCGCAGTTGGCGAGCGGCATACCCACAGCCATGTTTCCAGGCTTCAATTACGTGTATGCCGGCACGAACGCTCGGGTGATTATCAGTGCTCTGGATGAGGTAACGCACGTAAATGTCATTTCGTCACCTCAACTGATGGTGCTTGATAACCGTTCTGCAGTTCTGCAAGTGGGCGATGAGGTTCCGGTCATCACCCAGTCGGCCGTGAGCATCGATGATCCGGCGGCACCGATTGTAAACAGTGTCCAGTTCAGGGATACCGGCGTCATTCTTCACGTAACACCTCGGGTGAACAGCAGTGGCGGTGTGGAGCTCGACATCGAGCAGGAGGTCAGTGACGTCGTGCCGACGACGACTTCGACAATCGACTCCCCCACCATACAGCAGCGGAAGATCAAAAGCTCTGTTTCGGTGCATGATGGAGAAACCATCGCTTTGGGAGGTCTCATTAGAGACAGTCAGTCCAGGGGTAAGTCCGGCATTCCTGTTCTCTCTGATATTCCCATTTTGGGCACGTTGTTCGGAACCAAGACGAGTACCGGCGACCGCACGGAACTTCTGATTCTCATCACGCCGCACGTGGTGCGGAATCCGGCGGAGGCTGACGCGATCACAGAGGAGCTTCGCAAGCGAGTCCAAAGCGTTTTGCCTTTAGAAAGAAAGATCCAATAGCGTGTCTGCTCCGCGACGCAGGCTGGTCCGGGACGGATTCGCACTGATCGTTGTCCTGAACATCGTCGTCGTTCTTTCCGGTATCGCAATCATCGCATCTCAAGGCAGCCGCGAAGGTGCCGCAATCTCGGCTAATTTCAAGACTGATGCGCAACAGAGATCTTTGGCAGAAGGCGCTTTGGCGCTGGCGGCCGAGCGACTACTAGAAACCGGGCCTGAAGGACCCTGGTATCCCGACGGCCGACCGTATCGCTTCAGCTTGTTCGGAGAGGACGTGGTGGTTACGATTCAAGACGAATCCGGAAAGATCAGTTTAAACAAGACCGATGAAAGCACCCTTGTCCGCGTCTTCGCCAATTCCGGACTTGGGTCATCACAGGCTCTGGATCTAGCGGCAGCAATTGCCGATTGGCGAGATGCCGACAACGAGCGCCGCTTCGGCGGGGCTGAGCGATCGGATTATGCTGCCGCCGGTATAATTGGTTCTCCGGCGAATGCTCCGTTCACTCACATTGATGAGCTGCGCGAAGTGTTCGGAATGACCCAGGCGGCCTACAAGACCATTCTTCCTTTAGTCACGACCGATTCAGGAGTCATGCCCGTGAATTTGGATGTGGCGCCACTTCCCGTGCTGAAGGCTCTCTTCGGGAGCGGTTCACCGGAGATTTCAACCATACTTGCACGGCGGAACATAGCAACGTCGGCCATGGGCGAAGTCTCCAACGCCGTTGGACCTTCGAGTCCTCACGCACCGACTGAAGGGCGTGCTGCCGCTGCGACCTACTCCGTCACGGCAGCGCTTGCGGTTGAGCGTGGGACGCGGGTCTTTCGCGGGGTCTTTCGCCTTGAGCAAGACGATCTTGGACCGCGCATTGCTATTCGGGAGCCGATGGCCCTCGATCCGATCGCTCCATCTTACTGATCGATCTCCGGGAGACGGAAGAACCAAACCCCATCCTCTCCGTCGGCGCTTCTCAGAGTAATCCGAATAAGGATCGGAGGAGGCAGGTTCCCGGTCCATTCGTTAACCCACCCGGTGTAGTGATGGTCCGGTCCGTATCCCTGGTATGCTATTGTCCAGGAGCGGATCGCACTCATTAATACAAACTCCCGGTCCGAGATCCGAAGTCCCGTCGCTTCGTCCTCAACGGGGGGCAGCAACACCTCGACGCGATCGGCCACCAGCCGAAGGTTGACGAGACGGGCGCCGGAGAGTCCGACCTGAGCAAATCGGTTCGTCCGGAATGAAACCTCCTGGTTACTGCCGACAAAATCTTGATACTTCGCTCCGTCGACATTGGCGTTCTGCGACGCCTTCACAAAATGCCCGAAGCTCACCTCAAGAAATTGGTAGGCAGAAGTCATATCCCCGCTGGATCGAGTTGTTTTCGCAGTGCGCTCCCACACCCTATTGCCGAAGGAAATGCCACCGCTTAGGGCAACCGCCAGAATGAGCATCAACGTCAGAGCGATCACGACCTCCAGCACCGTGAAGCCTGCTTCGCGTCCGTACATTCGCTGCCGGTCCGCTGTTCGCAATCTCACTTGATCGCCGCAAATGCGAGAGAATTCAACTGAAGCACTTCAGTCACGGCGCCACGGCGCAGCGCGAAAACCGACACGGTAACCTCTACCAAGCTGCGGCCGCTCCCGGCGGTACGGGCCCCATTCCTCGCGGGCGAGAGTTTGACGCGCCAGACGAGTCCGTGTGGGCCTGTTCCGGTCGTGGTTCCCAGCTTGACTGGTTCGAGCGCCGTCGCCTCCGTCAGCCGGGAACGTCCAAGCATGGTTGCCTCCGAGACCTGAACTGCACGGCCGGATTCGATCAGCGCGGTGGACAACAATTGCAGGAGGACAGTCAAAGCAATGCCGGCGATCGCAAGAGAAATCGCCATCTCAAGAACGGTGAAGCCCCCGACCCGATCATGAAGTTCCCTACGACTGGTCATCGGGATCTCGCAGATGGATGCGACCGGTCAACCAATCAATGTCAACCTCGCTCCGAGAGCCTTCCGCTTCGAGCGTTATGTGACCACCGCCGCTTTGCCCGCTCGGAAAGAACTCAATCGTTCCTGCCGATTCTCCGCTTAGGAGCTGACGCCCCGTATAGATCGAGAGGTGCATGCCTTTAGAGACCTTGTGCGCCGGCTGATCTGCGTAGTGCCATGCGTTCTGCGCGAGATCGACCGTGAATCCCACCACCTGTCCGCCATAGATCGCACGGCTGCGGGCCGTTCTCAGGGCCATTTCAAGCCGATACGCTTCGAGTTTAAGGTCGTGGGCATGGCGGCGGCCCGGCACATATCCGATCATGATCACCACCATTACCGAGAGAATCGCGACTACGACCAAGAGCTCCAGGAGCGAATAACCGCCCTGCCCCGTGACTCGAGAAGCGATTGCCTGGTTACCAGCTCGTAACGTCCGCATCATCTCCGTCGCCATCCGGCTGCTTGTCGGCGCCGTAGCTCAGTATGTCATACTCACCATGTTCACCGGGTTGCTTATAGAGAAACGGTTCGCCCCAAGGATCGAGGACACCTCCGGCTTTTTGCAAATATGGGCCATTCCAGTGGTCGACAGCGCCGGGTTTTTCCACAAGGGCACGCAAACCCTGTGCTTCCGTCGGATACTCTCCGGTATCCAGCCTGTAGAGTTCGAGCGCGGTTGACACATTGTGCAGCTGAACTTTCGCCGCATCCGCTTTCGCACGACCCAGATAACCCATCATCTTCGGCGCCACGAATCCGACCAGCAGCGCGATAATCGCAAGCACGACCAAGAGCTCGAGCAGGGTATAACCTTCCTCCTCTCGCCGCTTTCCTTTCTTGAGGTGTTGCATGCTTCCCTCTGTCAAGTAAGCGCCAGATCGTTGATTCTCAGAACGGCCGATAATATCGCGGCGATGATCGCGGCAATCACAAGCCCGACGGCAATGGTGGTTGTCGGTGCAATCATCGCCAGGACCCGCTGCATATCGCTCGCGACGTCACGTTCATAGATCTCGCCGATCTCTTGAAAGCTGCGATCGAGCTTAGCTGTTTCCTCGCCGACCCGTACGAGCTGAACGAACAGATCCGGCAGAGAACGATCGGCGGAAAGTGCCTCCGCCAGAGTGTTACCGTCCCGGAGACGCGCTGCGGCCGCTTCCAGAGTCGCGGCCAGCGCGGTATTACCGAGAGACAGTGTGGCCGTGCTCAAGCTATGCATAAGCGGAACACCCGCCCGAAGCAAAGACGCCACCATCAATGAAAAGCGCGCGAGCTGCGACTTCATCAGGAGGCTGCCTAACATCGGCGCCGACAAGACAGCTCGATGGAATCGCTCCTTATATACTTGGTTTCGCAGCGCTTGGCGGGCGAAGAACCAAACCGCCAGAAGCGCGAGTGCCGCAGCCGGCGAAAGGTCAATGGTCCAATCCGACGCGGCCATGAGGGCGCGCGTCGCGAATGGAAGCTCAACACCTGCGTCGGCGAACAGTGGCTCGAACCGCGGGAGCACGACGGTCAACAGTACGATTATGGATATGAGGCTGCCCACGACCAGGAAGCTCGGGTATACCAAAGCAGTTGTGATCGCCCGCTTCAGAGCTATCTGTCGCTGGATCAATCTCCCGATCTGCCCGAACGCGATATCGAGGCCGCCGCTGCTTTCCCCGGCACGAATGGCGCCGACAGCGAAGCTCGGATAGATCGCGGCTTTTCCGGCGACATAATCCGTCAGCGGTCGCCCCTCCAGCAAGCTCTCTCGCATAGCCCGCAATTCTTCCTTGGTTTGCGTCCGGCGGACCATTGCCTCGACCACGGAGAGAGCTCGGTCGATATCGAGACCCGCCTTCAGGAGGACACCGAGCTGTCCGAACATGAATGCCAGATCTGCGCCTGGTACTTTCCTCGTGGCCGACTCAGACCGCGATCCTGACTTGGCGTTTGCATCGGCGACCCTGACTTTGACCGGCGTCAGCCCTCGGTCGCGGGCGATCTCGACGGCCGCGGACTGGTCGGCGGCAATGAAAGTCTGCTCGACGACCTTTCCTACGGGATCAACCGCCGAGATGCTGAACCTCGGCATCGCCTAATCGATTCCCGCAATGACGGAGGAGAGTTCCTCGAGGCTCGTCAAGCCTTGAGCAACCAGCCGAAGGCCGTCACGTCGCAAACCCCGTGGGCCGTTGCGGTCACAAACAAGGGCCTCTATTTCCTGGCTCGAAGCGCCGCGCAAGACCAAGCTCCGGATCGCCTCGTTGACGACCAGAAGGTCGGTCACCACAGCTCGGCCGCGATATCCGGTATGCCCGCAGTTTGTGCAGCCGCCCGGATGGAAGATGCGGATCGGCTCGCCTCCAGCGACAGCGTTCAAGCCCAGGTCGCTAACGTCAGCATCGGCGAGTTCGACCTCGATCTTGCATTGGTCGCAGAGGCGGCGAACCAGCCGTTGCGCCAGCACGCCTTCCAGCGCCGAAACGAGCAGATACCCTTGGATACCCATGTCAAGTAGCCGGGTGATCGCGCCAGCCGCGGAATTCGTGTGCAGGGTCGAGAGCACCAGATGGCCGGTAAGTGCTGCATGAATGGCGATATCGGCAGTCTCAGGATCGCGGATCTCGCCGATCATGATGATGTCAGGATCTTGCCGAAGGATCGAGCGAAGGATCGTGGCGAAGTTGAGTCCGATCGCCGGCTTTATCTGAATCTGATTGACACCATCGATCTGATATTCGACCGGATCCTCAACTGTAATGACGTTCTTCTCGCGTATGGGAAGCGCCTGCAGTGCTGCGTAGAGCGTTGTCGTTTTGCCGCTGCCAGTCGGACCGGTCACCAGGAGAACGCCGTTCGGCCGGCGTAGAAGCTTCTTGAGTTCGGCAAGGTCAGCTAAGTTCACCCCGAGCCCATCCAACGTCTTTGGGCTCTGTTCGTGGTCCAGAATGCGCATGACAATACGCTCGCCATGGAGCGTTGGAACGATCGAGACACGGAAGTCGATCAGCTTGCCGAGCACTGGCAATTTGATCCGCCCGTCCTGCGGCAATCGCCTCTCGGCAATGTTCAGTCTGGCTAAAATCTTGATGCGGGAGACGAGCGCTCGGCCAATCTGTTGTGGTGGCGCTTCGGCATCCTGCAATACGCCATCGATGCGATATCGCAGGCTCACAGCGCTCTCGTAGCTTTCTATATGGATGTCCGAAGCGCCCCTCTCCACCGCACGGGCAATCACCGCATTGAGCAGCCGGACGATAGGCGCCTCGCTTGCCATTTCTTTGAGGCGTTGCGTCTCGCTGTCGCTGAGAGAGTTGTCGGAATCAAAATCTGTAATGATCTCATCGACTTCCGACCGGCCGTCGGCGTAAAGGCGCTGCAGCTCTGCGTCGATTTCAGCCGGGATTCCAACGCTGAGCACTACCGGCTTGCCGGTGAGAAGCCGGAACGCCTGGACGATCGACTCATCGAACGGATTGACGACCGTCAAAGTCAACCTGTCATCGGCCAGTTCCAAAGGGACGATGCCATTCTTCTTCAGATAGCGAAGGCTTGGGCCGTTCAGAACCTCAAGGTCGGGATAATCCGAGCGAACGACCAGCGGAAGATCGAGGAACTCTGCGATCAATGTTGCCAGCTGCCGCTCTGGCACCAAACCGAGCTGAACGATGGCGCTTAGGAGTGGAATAAAGCCTTCCTGCGCGAAAGTCAGGACCCGTTCGCGATCCTTTGGCTTCAGGGTGCCATTGGCAACCAGGTGCTCCAGAAACTGCGCCTCCGCAGGGAAAATCAGGTTCCGGTCACCGGCAGTCGGCAGAGGATCGATAGGAGGCCTTGCGTCCACCTTCCTGACCTAAGCAAGACCGAATCGGATAGGACCGTGCAGCCAGACAATCCATAGGCCGATTGCGAGAAAGATGCCGAAGGGAACGCGTTGGTCGCATTTCAAGTGCGGACTAGGCGTCAACTTCAGGCTCCACAGGAACAGCCAGGCTGCGAGCGCGGTTGAACTTGCGATGAAGAGCACCGATGGCAGTCCTTCCCAGGAAACCCAGGCGCCCGCTGCCGCGAGCAGCTTCACGTCTCCCAATCCCAAGCCATCGCGGTCACGGACGAGACGATAAATCTCGCGAACGACCAAGGCTCCCCCATAGCCAATAGCTGCGCCAGTGAAGCTCGCAATACCCTGCGCCTCGGAAATGCTGAAATTCACAGCAACTCCAAGCAACAGCAGCGGCAAGACCAGAATGTCCGCCAGCACGAAGTGATAAAAATCCATCAGTGCAAGCGTCAAAAGCGCCCATCCCAGGGCCGCCGTTGGCCAGATCAGCCAGCCTGGCATGACGGCCACCGACCAGAGCGTCAGCGCAGCGGCGGACAGTTCGGCAGTAACGTAGATGGGTGAGACTAGAGCAAGGCAGTGCCTGCACTTCCCGCCCAATACGACCCAACTGACGATGGGGACAAGCTCAATTGGGGTCAAGACAGCCGCGCATCTGTCACACTGCGAGCGCGAAGCGATAAGCGGCCGACAAATGGGCAGGCGCTGCGCCAGGCAATCCGCGAAGCTGCCCATGAACGGCGCCGCAATGATCAGGATCCAAAGCTGGATATGCACGCCTGTCTCCATGTCATCTCTCGAGCTGCGAGCAGCTCATCGGCGCTTGCTTGAATGCTGAGGGGGCAAGATTGGAAATGCAACTCCAAAGCAGCCCGTACGCCTATTGGATAACCAGAGGTGACGATCACGGATCTGGTCGGCGAGCCGGGCGGCATTGCCGCCTCTCGGATCATTCCACAGTGACGCTTTTCGCGAGGTTTCGAGGCTGATCGACGTCGGTGCCCTTCGCGACCGCAGCGTGATAGGCGAGGAGCTGGACCGGGATCGCGTAGAGGATCGGCGCGACGAAGGGGTCGACGGTTGGCAGCTCGATCGCCGCCGTGGCGGCGTCTCCGAGCCGGGCGACGCCGGCCTTATCGGAGAAGATGATTACCCGGCCTCCCCGTGCCCTGACTTCTCGAAGATTGCTGGCAGTCTTCTCGAAGAGGTCGTCGCTGGGCGCGACCACGATCACCGGCACGTTTTGGTCTATTAGCGCGATCGGCCCGTGCTTCATCTCGCCGGCGGCGTAACCTTCGGCGTGGATGTAGGAAATCTCCTTCAGTTTCAGCGCGCCTTCTAGTGCGATCGGATAGCTGCTGCCTCGGCCGAGGAACAGCACGTCGCGGCATTCCGCCACCTGCAGCGCGATTTGCTTCAGTCGCACATCGTG
>Ga0193753_10003139_pt1 | contig 12447 bp, 10 predicted proteins | sample H1c2metaG_FD_144925 | JGI IMG/M metagenome (GOLD analysis project Ga0193753, IMG submission 144925) | Soil microbial communities from a riparian zone of the East river system, Colorado, United States - H1c2 | ecosystem: Environmental > Terrestrial > Soil > Riparian zone | place: USA: East... | reverse complement strand
CAGGAGCCTAGATGAGGTCCGCAGGGTACTGGCCCATGGAAAGGTTGACCGCATCATGCTGGATAATTTTACACCGGGACAGATAACCCAAGCGCTGCTCCTGGTAAAGGGAAGTGTGGAAACCGAGGCAAGCGGCGGCATCGATCTGGAGAATATTACAGATTATGCAAAAACCGGTGTAGACTTCGTCAGCGCTGGCGCTTTGATTCACCAGGCAAGAAGTCTTGATCTGAGTCTGAAAGCCTTTCATAAATCAAAATCAAACTCAAAATCAAAAATGAAAAATTAAAAATCAAAAATGTTATGGTGGAGGAGTTCGGCTTTGTGTGAGTTGCCTATAGAGATAAATCAAAAACCTTAACAGTTTCACTTTCTGTCGAGGAGTTTACCGATTAGCATTTTTAATTTTTCATTTTTAATTTTTAATTTTGCGAACGCATGTCAAAGAAAATAACACCTCCTAACGGCATAGTATATTCGACTGATCCGGCTTTCCGGCCTGATACAGATGACTCGCCTTCGCAAGAATTACTTCCGCCCGGGAAGCAGCCTTTAAAAATGAAGCTGGACACCAAACACAGAAGCGGCAAGGCGGTGACCCTGATTGAAGGATTTCAGGGGCCCGATGATGAATTAGAGAAATTGGGAAAGCAGCTAAAGACCTATTGCGGCACCGGTGGTAGTGTAAAGGACAGGCAGGTAATCATCCAGGGCGACCAACGCGCAAAAGTTTTGGAATGGTTCAAGAAGAATGGCTTTTCAAAAATTAAAAATTAAAAATGAAAAATTAAAAATGCTAATCGGTAAACTCCTCGACAGAAAATGAAACTGTGAAAGCGTAAGATTTTTGATTTTAAGCAAGGATCTCACAGAAACCCGACCTGCTCCATCATAGCATTTTTAATTTTTGATTTTGATTTATCATTGTCCCTGCGCCAGACTAAACACAGTAATTAGTGGCGTATGAATCGCGCTTGACTACCTGTTACTCGCTGTCGGACTTTCGCTGATGTTGTTAAATCACGAACTATTTTGGTTGATGCATCATCAGGGCCTCAATTGCAGCTGATATCTCTTTAGGAGTTTGTTTAAACTCGATGTAGTCAAATTTCTTCCCTGAGATGATGGCATTTGTGCCATCATCTTTTATCTCAAAATTAAGTTTGCGATATTTAAACCAGGGTTCCAATCCTCTAACTGCGGCCAGTACTGCCGTTTGATCCCAGCTGGGATGTCCCGCCGTTTCCTTACCCTTTGTAAGCGCTATCTCGAAGGCATCCTTTACTGGACTATTCTGTATCGAAGCATTATTAATTAGCGGAATACCTGTCAGGATTATTCTACCAATTTCAAATCCGCTCAGGATCGTGGGCGTAGGCCATTCTCTAAATACTTTTTTCGAAGCAGGGGCGTCGGTGAATACGTTGAATTCGCGCCCGCTCACCCCGTCCTTACTGATTCCTGACGCCATCGATACCAATTGTTTTACTTTTTTCTTTGCCAGATCTTTTCCATTAAGCGGCGAATACTTATCGCCTTCTGAATCGAGGAGGTTAGCAAGATTGGTAAAAAATCCAACGGTAATAATCGTTACACTTTTATCGGGTTGTGCTGCCAGTATCTTTCTATACAATACGGTGGCATCTTCCGCCTGATCGTTTGAAGAAAGACTATGAGGATACTTTTGAATGATGGCCTGTGCCCATTCCTGTGAGCATTTTTCATTGGGCAGTTTTGCTTTGGTGACACCAATGGGGATATCAGGCCTTTTAAAATAAGTATTGAACACACTCAGCGTTGGGGCGGTAGTTTCAAAAGTATTACAGGACATTGTAGCCAGAATTTTTGCTTCCCCCTTGTCTTCAAGGGCGTGAAGCAGAGCAATCGCGCCCACATCATCATAGTCAGGCGCTATATCCGTATCAAAAATAACAGGAACTGGTTTTTGCGCGATTGATGCATTTAGCGTAAAAAAGCAAAAGAATAATAATATATTTTTCATACTACTTTAATAATGATTGTGATAGAATTTTGCTGCGAATAATATTCACCATCCGGCATTTTGATTATGATTATGGGGCAAATTCAGCGAGGTAATTAGCTGGTCGTCAGTAAATAAATGCTGAATATCGAAGCGAATTCTTCGCAATTCTGCCGGGGATTTACCCGTAAACTTTTTTATTACTGTCGAAAAATACTGCTGAGAAGAAAAATTCGATGTCGAATAAGATTTTTAATTTTTAATTTTTGATTTTTAATTTTTGATTGTCACTGTCCCTGCGCCAGACTATATCCTCTCTTGTCGCCCCACATGTTCAGCAATTCAAGACTTGGAATTTTAAAATCACCACTGAGCCCAACGTACAGCCCGATAATATCCTGCTGATTCAATGCTTCGCCATCCAGGCTCTCGAAGCGTACATTATACAGATTCACAAGATTCGTAAAACGACTACCCGTTGGCCAAACCTGCGTGCCGCGATTGCTTATGTTCACCAGTTTGAACTTCACTCCGCCATGTCTTTCACATTTTTTCGCGATCACAGGTGGCTGAAGATTGCTTTCTATGAACATATCCACGCCAATGATCTTCTCTTCAACACCTTCGGCAGTTTCCATCATGGCATTCTCTTGAAGATGCAGAACAGTACAGGTGCTGGGCACATCTGTTAAGTCAGGTTTAGGGTTGTGGTCCGGTTTCTTACCGAAGTTGGCAATGATCGCGTCGGCGAACTGCGTTGTATCGACAGCGGGGATCGACTTGTCGCCAAAATCGCCGGTGTGCACGCCGTTCTCAAGAGTATAAAGGAGTGCATTCTCAAGAGTTACCGCACTTTGCAAGAGGCCAAGGTGTCGCAACATGCCAAAACCACTCAACAGCAATGCAGTGGGGTTGGCGATATTTTTTCCCGCAATGTCCGGAGCCGTACCGTGCACGGCTTCGAAGATCGCTATGTGGTCGCCGATGTTCGCGGAAGGAGCGAAACCAAGTCCACCAACAAGACCTGCACAAAGATCGCTTACGATGTCACCCTGAAGGTTGGTGAGTACCACCACATCGAAAGTATCGGGACGTGTGACCAGTTTCATACAAAGGTCGTCGACGATCACGTCATCGGCTTTAAGCTCAGGATATGTTTTTGCCACTTCGTAAAAGCATTCGAGGAAGAGCCCGTCGGTCAGCTTCATGATGTTTGCCTTGTGACCACAGGTGATCCTCCTGGCTCCTTTCTGTTTGGCCATGTCGAAGGCATATTTGATCACCTGCAGGCTCCCAGGCCTGGTGATGAAGCGCCGGCTCAGAGCCACGTCGTGGGTGAGCATGTGTTCGATGCCACCATAAGTATCTTCGATATTCTCCCTTACGATTGTAATGTCGATGGGAATGCCTGCCTTTGAAAAAACAGTGTCAACACCATGAAGGGTCTGAAAGGTCCGTTTGTTGCCATAGGTGTTCCAGGTTTTTCGCGCCGTCACGTTGATGCTCTTTACCCCTTTGCCCTTCGGAGTTTCCATCGGCCCCTTAAACAAAATGCCGAGCCGTTCAATGGCCTGGAGCGCTTCAGGTGTCATGCCATTGTTGAACCCTTTGTCAAACACCCATTTACCCATATCAACGAACTCATATTCGAGTGGAACCTTTGCGGCATTGAAGATCTTCAACACGGCATCCATGATCTCAGGACCTATTCCATCACCCTTTGCTACGGCTATTTTCATATCTCTTTCTTTGGATTTAGTATTACTCAAACTAAGCGCGTAAATTTAGCAAGCTATACACATTTCACTGTTAAATATTGTGTTTAACCTTTGAACCCCTGTTTTTTTTATAATTTTATGTCAAATCATCCGAATGATATCTAAAATATCAGAAGGTGTTGAGGTTAGTGTGGAAACGTTCTATCAACCGGATTACTCCAATCCCGTTTCCGGAGAGTACATGTTCGCTTACCGCATCACCATCGAGAATCATAATATTTTTTCAGTAAAACTGCATCGTCGCCACTGGTATATTGTCGACAGCAATGGCACCACAAGGGAAGTGGAAGGTGAGGGAGTGGTAGGCGTTCAGCCCATCCTTCAACCATCAGAAAAATACCAGTATGTGAGTGGGTGCAACCTGCGTACTGAATTCGGCAAGATGCATGGCACCTACACAATGGAAAATCTGAACAACAAATCGAATTTTGAAGTTAACATCCCGGTTTTCGAAATGATTGTACCCTTTAAAATGAATTGATCTTCTTTATTTCTTTACTCCCGTCCTGTAAAGCATGAAAGACATCAGGGCGAAGAATACTACCCCAAGTATAAAATAACCGCCGTCCGACAGCAGATTAATCAATCCTTCCTGTCGGCTTACTGCGTTAAGAAACCTTCCGCCACTCTCCGAGCCCGCGACGAAAGCGATGATCACCCCTGCAACGGCACCCCCGGCAACAAGGCCGGTCGCGAACAGGTTTCCTTTTCCCAGTTCTTCCTCTTCACCGATCACGGCAATATGTTTATTTTTTTTCCTTTGATCCACCAACGCTCTTACTGCTCCGCCAACAAAAATGGGCAGCGTAGTTGAGAAGGGCAAATAGGCACCCACTGCGAAGCTCAGCGACTTGACTCCACATAATTCTACAACAACGGCAACGAACATTCCAATGAAGATGTATTGCCAATCCAGGTTTTGGGATTGAATTCCTTTGATGAGCGTAGCCATCAGGGTTGCCTGAGGGGCCGGAAATTTTTCAGTGCCGATGGCGTGCTTGATGCCCAATTGGGCCATTTCAAGCGTGGGTCTGTCCAGAAAGCGAATCGTGATTCCTATTACGATCGACGACACAATGGCCCCGACAAACAGTGCAATCTGCTGATTTCGTGGGGTTGCACCGACGATATAACCGCTTTTTAAATCCTGGGAAGTTGCACCTGCATTTGCGGCAGCGATACAAATCATTCCACCCACAACAAGCACAAGGGGTTCATATGCTATTCCACCCCAACCCACGCTAAGAAAAATAAGACTGGTGCCCATGACGGTGGCGATGGTCATACCGCTGATGGGATTGTTGGAATTTCCGATCTGACCCGTGATCCTCGAGGATACCGTCACAAAGAGTGCTCCGAAAATAACTACAAGAACGCCAATCAGCAATTTTTGAAAAAACCCTTCTCCAGGAACCTGTGGTAAAAGTGTGATCAGTAACACGAGTCCAAGGCTTCCAAAGCCGACCACTCGGAGATCCAGGTCGCGGTCTGTGCGCTCAATGACTTTTGCATTTTTTCCGGCTCCTTCTTTTATTGACGCGATGCTGGAACCGATCGATGTATAAATAGTAGGCAGCGTTTTAACAAGCGTGATGATGCCGCCAGCCGCAACGGCTCCGGCAGCGATCTGTCTGATAAACGCATAATATATTGCCGATGCATAGTTGGCGAAAGTATGTGTCACTGGGTCCCATACGCCCTGACCCCCAGCCTTGGTGAGGTCGGCGAGATAGCCGAGCTTGACCAATTGTTCGGCGATCCGATCGCCGGGTATCAGGGTGGCGAGCAAAGGAATAAAGACCATCCAGCTGAGCACGCCACCGGCCACCAGCACGCCCGAAATTCTTGGTCCGATAATGTAGCCAACGCCGAGGTATTCAGGAGTGATCTCGCCACTGATCCTTGCCGATGGGAAAAATCTGTTTGTCTGCCTGGTCATGTAAAAAGGAAGCTCGGCTATGACGTGCAGGATCTTTTGAAGGATGGCATATAGAAAGGCCACGCCCAATCCCCAGAAGGCGGTCCTGGCAAAGTCGCCGCCTTTTTCACCCGCTTTTAAAACGTCGCCGCAAGCGGTTCCCTCGGGATAGGGCAGCGTTGTGTGTTCGTTTACAATGAGAGATCTTCGTAAGGGGATCATCAGCATGGTGCCAAGCATACCTCCGATGATCGCGAGTATGAGGATGGTAACATAGTTGAAATAATTTGCGCTGTCGGGAGAAGAGAGAAAGATGAAACCCGGTAGCGTGAAAGCTACACCGGAAGCGATGCTTTCTCCGGCACTGCCGGTTGTTTGAATGATATTGTTTTCCAGTATGGTTGTCTTGAAAAACTTTCGGCCAAGGGTAATCGCAATTACCGCGATCGGAATGGACGCACTCACGGTGAGACCGGCTTTGAGCGCCAGGTAAACAGTGGCCGCGCCAAAGACAACACCGAAAAAACTACCCATTAAAATGGATTTTATTGTCAGCTCGGCGATGTTTTGCTCCGGGCCTATAAAGGGCTGAAACTTCTTTCCGGTCATATCCGTTTTTTTAAGATTGCAAGATTGATCAGCGTGCCGTGGCTTCCACCACGACCCTGTTTAGTTTTTTAACAATTGGAAATATGATGATGCCTGCAAGCAGGGCCGGAATGGCACTGATGGCGAAATAATAACCCTTGTGGTCGAACTGATCCCAGAAGCCGGCGAGTATTCCGGAGATCTTGGCCCCGAGCGATATTGTGAGGAACCATCCACCCATCATCAGTGAGGTAAATCGCGGTGGCGATACTTTCGACACCAACGACAGTCCAATCGGGCTCATAAACAGCTCACTGAGGGTATAAACGCCGTAACTGCTGACGATCCATGCCGATGATACTTTGTCGTGATAGATGTCGGTGGAAAGACTGGCTGCTATCATGACAATCGATGAAAGGCCCGCGATGGTCACTCCCCATGCCATCTTACCTGGTGTGGAGGGTTCTCTTCTCCTTGATCTCAACCAGGAGAAGAAGGTGACTATAACGGGTGTAAGCGCGATGATCCAGAATGGGCTCACCGACTGATAGATCTCTGTAGACAATAGTTTGAGGTCCTTTCCCGGCGGTGGCCATTGCTCTTTGGGAAGGTTCTGCAGATAGAGGTCGGTACCCTGTGTAGTGATCACCCTGCCCCTGTCGTCAGACTTTGGCCTGAACTGTTCATCCACCACGGGCACTTCCTGGATTCGCGAATCCACTGTCTGCAACAAACCAAATGGTTTTAACACCTTCTCCAGCGCCTTTGGTGTTTCCCGGTGGGTGTAAGTTTCCGCCCAAATGGTCAGCGTCGTTGAATTCTGATTGTAGATACTCCAGAAGATGACGGCAATGGAAAACAGGGCCAGCAATGTGCCCAGTCTTTTCCTGTCAAATCCTTTTGCGCGGAGCCATAATGAAATATAGAAACCGATTACGGGCACGCAGGCAAAAATAAAGGCATCATTGGAATCGGAACCCGCAAGGTTGCCGGGGATCATCCAACCCAAGACCCCGGCAAGCAACGCCGGTACGAAGACCGACGCCGTGATCTTTCCAAAACTCATGTCACCCGGTTCCGGGCCCTTCATCACATCGCCTGCTTTTACATGCTTTCTTCCGGCGACCATCAGGATCAGGCTGATCATCATGCCCACACCAGCTGCCTTAAATGCAGCACCCCAGGTATAATTATTACGCAGATAGGCAGCGATAAAATTGCAGATGAAGGCGCCTGTGTTGATGCCCATATAAAAGATGCTGAAGCCGGTATCTTTTTTTGCCTGCAAATCCGCTGTGTTATAAAGATTGCCCAGTAGGGTGCTGATATTCGGTTTGAAAAATCCATTGCCCACTATGACGAAAGCAAGACCCATGTAGAGCCAGACATTGCTACCGGGGGTCGATATGAGAAAATATCCGGAACCCAGGAGAATTGCTCCAAGGTAGATGGACCTGATGTATCCAATGAAGCGGTCGGCAATCATGCCACCGATGAAGGGCGTGAGATAAACGAGAGCAGTGTAACTGCCAACAATCCCAACGGCTGTGGGGTTGTCCATCCCTTTTCCTCCATGGCCTGTGGTGTCGGTGAGATACAGGAAAAGGATGCCGATCATAAGGTAGAATCCGAACCGTTCCCATAACTCCGTAAAAAAAAGCACATACAATCCTCTCGGGTGCCTGGCAGTTGTCTTGCTTTGGGCCATTTCAGGAAAATTTGAATGCAGGCAGTTGAATTGCCTAAAGTAAGGATAATTGTCACATGCAGCTTTGGGAGGGTAACTTTCTTGCGGAATCCATTATGGATTCACGAAATTCGCGCACACAAGAGGAATACATCAGATGAATATCTTATTGATTGGTAGTGGTGGAAGGGAACATGCGCTTGCCTGGAAAATTGCGAAAAGCCCGCATTGTGATCAATTGTTTATTGCTCCCGGAAATCCGGGTACGGCGAAATGCGGCACCAATGTAAAACTGGATGCCTCTGACTTTCCCGCGGTTAAAGAATTCTGTCTTGCCGAAAGCATAGGTATGGTAATCGTTGGCCCCGAGGAACCATTGGTAAAGGGAATTGCTGACAGTTTTCTCGAAGACCCGGCGGTAAAGAATATCCCGGTTATCGGACCTTCACGCCAGGCTGCCCAGCTTGAAGGAAGCAAGTCATTTGCCAAGCAATTCATGGATCGTCATTCGATACCCACCGCATCATATCGGGAATTTGACGCCTCCAACTATCAGGACGGTATCCCATTTCTTCAGCAACATCCATTGCCCATCGTTATTAAGGCTGATGGGCTGGCAGCTGGCAAAGGCGTGATCATCTGCCAGAATCAGATCGAGGCGATCAGCGAGTATGAACTGATGATCCAGCAGCACAAATTCGGTGATGCGAGCAAGAAAGTAGTGATCGAAGAATTCCTTGACGGTATCGAGATGAGCATATTCGTACTTACCGACGGCCTCAGTCATGTGGTGTTGCCCAACGCCAAAGACTACAAACGCATCCATGAAGGCGACAAAGGACCCAATACCGGCGGGATGGGCGCTGTCAGCCCGGTTCCTTTTGCCGATGAGGTTTTTATGAAAAAGGTGAACGAAAGGATCATCCTGCCTACAATGGAAGGATTGAAAAAGGACGGGATTCATTATGTGGGCATCGTGTTTATCGGCCTGATCAAGGTGAAAGATGAACCTTATGTGATCGAATACAACTGCCGTTTTGGGGATCCGGAAACGGAAGTGGTGATACCCCGGTTGAAAAACGACCTTGTAGAATTGTTCATTGCAACGGCAAACGGCACCATTTCAGACGTAACCATCCAGGAAGATCCAAGGGTAGCCTGCACCGTTATGGCAGTTAGCGCAGGTTATCCGGGCAATTACGAGAAAGGCTTCCCAGTGACGGGAACCGAAGTAAAAGTTCCGGGAATCCTGGTCTTTCACTCGGGAACTGCAGAAAAGGATGGAGAAGTGGTGACTTCAGGTGGTCGTGTACTCTGTGTTACAGCCTATGGAGAGACCATTGATGAGGCGGTCCATAGCGCCGTTGACATGATGGGTGAACTCTCATTTGAGGGTATGTATTACAGGAAAGACATAGGTTGGGAGTTCAGGGATTAATAAAAAGAATCTACCGCATTATAATAAACGACATGCATTTTGTGTTTATACTGCAACTCAATGCTTTACTTGCTAATTCGGATTATTTCCGTCAATTTTGCCGGCTATAGGATAAATTTTTAAAATCTGACCTTGATAAAATGGGATTATTCAATTTTCTAACGCAGGAAATCGCGATGGATCTGGGTACCGCCAACACCCTGATCATCCATAATGAAGAAATTGTGGTAAACGAACCTAGCATAGTGGCGTTGGACCGGAACAATCCCAAGACAGTACTCGCTGTGGGCAAACGTGCCCTGATGATGCACGAGAAAACCCATGAAAGCATCAGGACGGTCAGACCCCTTAAAGACGGGGTTATTGCTGATTTTAACGCTGCAGAACTAATGATAAGGGAGATGATCAAGATGATCTATCCCAAAAAACCCTTATTTCCTCCAAGCTGGAGGATGATGATCTGCATCCCGAGCAGCATCACCGAGGTGGAAAAAAGAGCTGTCCGCGACAGTGCCGAACAAGCAGGAGCCAAGGAGGTCTACCTGCTTCATGAACCCATGGCAGCAGCCTTGGGTATTGGCATCGATGTAGAAGAACCAGTTGGTAACATGATCATAGACATCGGGGGCGGCACCACCGGCATTACCGTTATCGCATTGGCAGGTATAGTCTGCGATCAGTCGATCCGTATTGCGGGTGATGAATTCACCGCCGACATCATGGAAGCCCTGCGCAGATACCATAGTTTGCTCATCGGTGAAAGAACCGCCGAACAGATCAAGATCAACATCGGTGCTGCCATGAAAGACCTGGAAACACCTCCCGAAGACATGCCGGTCAATGGTCGCGACCTGGTAACGGGCATACCAAAACAGATCATGGTCAGCTACCAGGAAGTAGCAGAAGCACTCGACAAAAGTATTTTCAAGATAGAAGAAGCAATCCTCAAAGCACTTGAAATGACCCCTCCGGAACTGGCGGGTGACATCTACCGTCGCGGACTCTACCTCACTGGTGGCGGAGCCTTACTGAGAGGACTTGATAAAAGATTAAGCCAGAAGATAAAACTTCCCGTTCATGTGGCTGACGATCCGTTGAAAAGTGTGGTGAGAGGAACCGGTCTTGCATTGAAACATTACGACAGGTATCCATTTGTGATGAGGTAATGCTATAAAACTTTCTTTGTGCGCAATATTTTTCTCTTCATCAGAAGGTATTTTAACTTTCTCTTCTTCCTGGTGTTGCAGATCATCGCCTTATCCTTTCTTTTCAGGTACAACAAATTTCATGAGGCCGCCTTTATGGGCGTGGCCAATGAGCTTACCGGCCGTATCAACACCAGGTACAGCAACGTTGAATATTATTTCCACCTGAAAAAAACAAACGAATTACTGGCAGCAGAAAATGAAAAACTGCTCAATATCCAGGCTTCCAATTTTCAACCGGCCGACACTGCAGCAAAACTCATACAGGATACCATTCCATACGACACGCTTGGAAATAAAAGAAAATATTTATGGAGAAGCGCAAGGGTAGTGAACAATTCCGTAGCGCTGCAAAATAATTATATCACCTTACACCGTGGAGAGAAACAGGGAGTGACCAAGGACATGGGCGTAATCGGTCCGATGGGACTGGTAGGCATGGTGGTGAATACCAGCGAAAATTTTTCAGTGGTGATGTCCATGCTCAACCGGCAGAGCAGCGTCAGCGCCAAACTTCTGAAGAGTGGTGAGATCGGCAAGATCCAGTGGGATGGCGCATCTCCATCGACGGTGACAATGATCAACATTCCGAAAAGCGCGAAAGTGGCCAAAGGCGATTCTGTGGTTACCAGTGGATATTCACTTTCATTTCCACCCGACATTATGATCGGCACCGTGTCGGAGGTGATCGGTGAGAAATCAAGTAATTTTTACGTACTGCACGTAAAACCCTCAACGGATTTTTTTAGTTTACGATACGTGAATGTGGTCAGCAACCTGCAGAGTGCTGAACAGAAAGCAGTGGAGGAGGCAGCAATGAAAAACCAATGAGCAAACTCCTGAAGAATACCATCCGTTTCGTGCTGTTCATCCTGATACAGGTGTTCGTGTTGTTCCAGGTGAAACCCCTGCACCAGTTCATTGTTCCCTATCTCTATTTTCTTTATATACTCTGGCTGCCTTTCAACACGCCAAGGCTCGGCCTGACGCTGATCGGCTTCGTATTCGGCCTCAGCCTCGACTACTTCACCAAAACGCCCGGATTGCATGCCGTGCCCTGTACGCTGATCGCTTACCTGAGGCCTTTTCTGGTGAACATCCTCATCAGGCAGGAGGGAGCGGAACAGAATTACAGTTCCCCTTCAATTACCAGCATGGGGCTGGCGCAGTACGCAACTTATGTTTTCATTCTTACCCTGCTACATAATGGCTACCTTGTTTTTCTTGAATGGATGAACTTTGGCACCTTCCTGTACTTTCTTGGAAAAGTAATGGCCACTACGGGTGTAAGTATGCTGCTTATCTTTGTTACAGAACTATTGTTTTTCAGAAAAGAGAAATTCAGGACCAATACCGCCTAATCTATTAATATCCTATGTCGGTTTTTAACCAGTCGAGAAGCAACATCATCCGCCTGATCTTTCTTGGTGTGTTTCTGATTATCATTCTTCAGCTCTTCAGTTTGCAGGTTGTATCTGACAACTATCGTCAGTTGGCGATGAACAATGCGGTATTTAAAAAAGTGGTTTATCCGAATCGTGGCATCATCTACGATCGCAAAGGAAGAGCAATACTCAACAACACGATCATGTACGACCTTGTGGTGACACCCACTGAGGTCAAACGCCTCGACACACAGAGCCTGTGCAGCCTGCTGCAGATCGACACTGCTGAATTCACGGCTCGGATGCGCGATGCCAGGACGAAGAATGGCAGGTATCGTCCGTCCATCTTCGAAGATCTCCTTCCACCCGAGATCTATGCACGGCTCGACGAAAATATCTGGAAATTTCCCGGATTTGACCTTGTTGAACGCCCGGTAAGGGTCTATCCCTTTGATGCCGCGGCCCAC
>Ga0193753_10003138_pt1 | contig 12452 bp, 10 predicted proteins | sample H1c2metaG_FD_144925 | JGI IMG/M metagenome (GOLD analysis project Ga0193753, IMG submission 144925) | Soil microbial communities from a riparian zone of the East river system, Colorado, United States - H1c2 | ecosystem: Environmental > Terrestrial > Soil > Riparian zone | place: USA: East... | reverse complement strand
CACAACCTCGCCACCATCCGCGGAGACATCGCCTTCCAGGATGTCATCTTCGCCTACGAAGAGGGCAAGCCCGTCCTCCATGGCATCAGCTTCGACTCCCGGCCCGGCACCGTCACCGCGCTCGTCGGCTCCTCCGGCTCCGGCAAGTCCACCATCATCTCGCTCATCTGTGGCTTCCACACCGCAACCAGCGGCAAAATCCTGGTCGACGGCGTTGACCTTGCCACCATCCGGCTCAGCAGCTACCGCCAGCAGTTGGGCGTCGTCCTCCAGGAGACCTTCCTCTTCGACGGAACCATCCGCGAGAACATCCTCTTCAGCCGCCCCGAAGCCACCGAAGAGCAGCTCATGGAGGCCTGCCGCATCGCCCGTGTCGACGAATTCGCCGAACGCTTCGCAGAGGCCTACAACACCATCGTCGGCGAGCGCGGGGTAAAGCTCTCCGGCGGCCAGCGCCAGCGCATCTCCATCGCTCGCGCCATCCTGGCCGATCCCCGCATCCTCATCCTCGACGAGGCCACCAGCTCCCTCGACTCAGAATCCGAGGCCATGATCCAGAACGGCCTCAGCTACCTCATGCAGGGCCGCACTACCTTCGTCATCGCCCACCGTCTCTCTACCATCCGCCGCGCCGACCAGATCCTCGTCGTCGAGCAGGGCCTCATCGCAGAGCGTGGCACCCACGAGACCCTCTACGAGCTCCACGGCCGCTACTACGACCTCTACACCCGCCAGCACGGCCTCGAAACCAACCTCTTCCTCGCCCCCGGCGAAGGCGACAAGATCGAAGACCCAACCGCCGTGAAGGTGTAGAGCAGCCCTACTTCTCCACCCCCAGCTGTGTCAGCAGAAACGCATAGTCGAACGCAATCTCCTTCAAATAGTCATACCGCCCACTCGCTCCGCCGTGCCCGGCATCCATATTGATGTGCAGCAGCAGGGAAGTGTCGTTCGTCTTCAGCGTCCTTAGCTTCGCCACATACTTCGCCGGCTCCCAGTACATCACCTGCGAGTCGTTCAGGCTCGTCTTCACCAGCATCGCCGGATACGCCCCAGCCTTCAGATTGTCGTAAGGCGAATAGCTCTTCATATAGGCGAACGCCTGTGCCTCATTCGGATTCCCCCACTCCTCATACTCCGCAACGGTCAGCGGCAGCGAAGCATCCAGCATCGTATTCATCACATCCACGAACGGCACATGCGACAGCACCACCCGGAACAGATCGGGCCGCTCATTCACTACCGCGCCCATCAGCAGCCCACCGGCGCTTCCGCCCTCGATCGCCACTCGCCCCGCCGCTCCATAGCCCTTGGCGACCAGCTGCTCTACCGCCGTAATGAAGTCGGAGAACGTGTTGCGTTTCACCATCATCTTTCCGGCATCGTGCCACGAATCGCCCATCTCGCCACCACCGCGAATATGCGCGTATGCGATCACCACACCGCGGTCCAGCAGCGACAGCCGTGACGGGCTGAACCCGATCGGCAGCGGATAACCATAAGACCCATACCCATACATATACAGCGGATGACTCGCGTCATCTTTGAACCGATCCCGCCGATAGACCAGCGACACCGGCACCTGCACCCCATCGGCGGCCTCCGCCCACACCCGCTCGGACGCATACCGCGCCGAATCGAACCCACCCGGCACCTCCTGCTGCTTCAGGAGCGCAGACGCACCAGAGCGCACGTCGTACTCATACACAGAAGCGGGCGACACCAGAGACGTGTAGCTATACCGAAACGCCTCCGTTTCGAACTCTCGATTCACATGCGCCTGCGCCGAATACACCGGCTCCGGAAACGCGATTTCCCTGAATCCACCCAGCCTCCCATCCGGAGCCACATCCGTAACCGTAAGCGTCGGCAAGCCAAGTCGACGCCTTGAACTTACGCAAAATGAATCGAATAAGTCAAAATCTTCAAGTGGAACTTCGCTATCCAGTGCAATCAACTCCGCCCAAAACTCCCGCCCCGGCCGCTCCACCGAAGCCGTCACCACCCGAAAGTTCTTCCCTACGTCATTCGTCCGAATGTAGAACAGCCCATCGCGATGATCGACCGAATACTCCTGCTCCTCCACCCGTGGAGCAATCATCCTGAACTCCCCCGCGGGCGAATCCGCAGCCAGAAAACGACACTCACTCGTCGTATGACTGCCCGCCTCCATCAGCAGATATTTACCATCCCGAGTCTTTCCCACGCCCAGGTTGAAGCGTTCGTCTGTCTCCTCGTAGACCACAACGTCCAGCGCCGCCGCATCTCCCAGGCGATGCCGAAACAGATGGTCATGCCGCTTGGTAACCTCATCCTCCGTCGTATAGAAGAGCGTCTTCGAATCCGCCGCCCATACGATCGACCCCACGCGCACCGCAGTATCGACAAGCTCCGCCCCGGCCTTCAAGTCGCGAATATGCATCGTGTACTGGCGAAACCCCGTGTTGTCGGTCGAGTAGGCCAGCTTCGTCCCATCCGGGCTCACGCTCATTCCACCGAGAGCCATAAACGGCTGCCCCTTGGCCAGTTGATTCACATCCAGCAGAACCTCCTCAGCCTCAGACTCGTCGAACTTCGCCCCCGTCGCCACGCGCCGGCAATGAATCGGATACTGGCTGCCCTCCACCGTTCGCACGTAATAGAAGAAGCCCCTGTCCCGGTAGGGAACCGACTCGTCGGTCTCCTTGATGTGCGACAGCATCTCGGCGTAAAGCTTCGTCTGCAGCTCCGCTGTCGGAGCCATCACGGAGAGCGTATATTCATTCTCCGCCTCGAGATGAGCGATCAGTTCGGGCGAAGATTTATCTCTCATCCACCGGTAGTTATCCTCGAGGGTCTGTCCATGCAATGTAGTCGGTGTCGGTTCCTGGCGGGCGCTTGGCGGGGTAACGGCATTCTTCGTCATCAATCAAAACTCCAGCCGACAGAATACAGTGTCGGGACACCGAGACAGACAACCCCCACCGTGAGACAAACACCAAATTAGTGGCGACCGGAATGGCTCATGCGCGCTACACTGGTCCGCCACACAGGAGCCAAGGTCATGAACCTGAAGAAGATTCGAATTCTCGCACTCAGCACTCTCACTGTCCTCTGTCCTGCCGCACTCCTTGCCCAGGCCGATCCCATGGCTCCCCCCGCGTCCGCCACGCAGCCCAATCAACCCCAGCGCCAGCTCCCATCCACCACCTCAATGCAGGACTCCGCCAGTAACGCCGGAGATGTCGGCCAGATCATGAAGGACAAGATGTTCCTCCGCAAAGCCGCCGCTGGGGGCATCGCCGAGGTAGAGCTTGGCAAACTTGCCGCCGACAAGGGAAGCAGCGACGAGGTCAAAGCCTTCGGCCAGAAGATGGTGACCGACCATACCGAGTTGAACAACGAGATGGCCCCCATCGCCGACTCCATGGGCATACGCCTGCCCAAGACCATGAACAAAGAGGATCAGGCCGAGTACGACAAGTTGAACGGGCTCTCCGGCAACGACTTCGATATGGAGTATCTGACCTTCATGGTGAAGGACCACCACGAAGACCTTCACGAGTTCAGGATAGAGTCCTCAACCGCCTCGGACGCCGCACTCAAGGCCGCCGTTGAAAAGGGTAAGAAGGTGATCCACGAGCACATGATGATGGTCGATAAGCTCGCAAAAGAAAAAGGAGTGCCGGTGCCTGCCCGCGGTGGCAATAAGCCCGCTCCGCCTCCCACCTCGCAGAATGGATCGTTCGATCAACTAGGAGGGCGCCCCCAAGCGCCTTCTTTTTAGTCCAAAACCAGTCTTCAGCGGTAGCCCTGGGTGAAAGCGTTCTCGCTGGCGACAAGCGTAGAATGGCGATTGATGAAGTGCATCTCGCGTTGGTTAGTCGTTGTTCTTCTGCTTTTTGCCCCGGCTGCCCTTCTCACGGCGGAGTCGGTGGCCACGCTTCCAGCGCCGACGGGCTACGTCAATGACTTTGCCAACGTCCTCTCTCCCCAGACCAGGCAAAGCGTGGAGAGCCTCTGCACCCAGGTCGACCGGCAGGCCCACGCCCAGATCGCTGTTGTCACCGTCAAAACCCTTGACGGCGACCAGTCCATCGAAGAGTTCGCCACCGCCCTCCAGGAGAAGTGGAAGGTAGGCGCCAAGGGGACCGACCGTGGCGTCCTGATGCTCCTCGTCATGACTCCGAGGCGAGGCCGCATTGAGGTCGGCTACGGCCTCGAGGGCATCCTCAACGACGCCAAGGTGGGCGACATAGGCCGCTCCATGGTACCGGCGGCCCAGCAGGGCGACTACAACACGGCGATTCCCCTCGGCGTGCGCCAGATCGCAAACGTCATCGCGACCGACGCCGGCGTCACCCTCACTCAATCTCAGCCCGTCCATCAATACCGCCGGGAGCAGCAGCCCGTTCACCTCAGTTTGCTGCAACTTCTCCTCGGCGGCGGTGCGATTCTGCTGATCCTCTTCTTCCTCGTCAAAACTGGAAACACCGGCCTCATCTTCTTTCTCCTGGGAAATCTGATGGGCGGAGGCTTCGGTGGTCGAGGTGGTGGAGGTGGCCGCGACGACGATCGAGGCGGTAGAGGCGGAGGAGGCTTCGGTGGCTTTGGCGGAGGAAGCTCAGGAGGCGGTGGGGCCACTGGCGATTTTTGAGGGCGAAAAATGTAGAGAAGTCGGCTGCAAAGAAGGGCAAAGAAATCCGGCGAATGATAAAGTACACCGGATAGACCAGCCATGGATCGCATTGAAGTCTACATAAACTAAATCGAGGAAGATATGAAACCTTTATGGATTGTGCTGGGTGTAGTGGGGCTTCTTATCCTGATGCTGTTCTTTGTGGGCGGCAGCTACATCGGCGCGAAGAATACGCTCGTTCAGAAAAATGAGGCCGTCAATCAGTCCTTCTCCCAGGTCAACGTCGTCCAGCAGCGCCGCCTCGACCTGATCCCCAACCTCGTCGCGTCGGTCAAGGGCTACGTCGCCGAAGAGTCTACGGTTCTCACCAACATTGCCAACGCACGCGCCGGCGTCCTCGCCGCCGGAAGCGACCGCGCCAGCAACATCAACGCCAACTCCAAGCTCGATGTCGCGCTCGGTCCCTTCTTCCGCCTGCAGGAGCAGTACCCCGACCTGAAGGGCAACCAGCAGTTCATTCGCCTCACCGACGAGCTTGCCGGAACCGAAAACAGGATCGCCGTCGAGCGCCAGCGTTACAACAAGACGCTGGAGGACTATAACGTATACGTCAAGCAGTTCCCCAACAGCTTTCTGGGCCGGCTTTGCCGGGTTCCACGCCAGGGACGAGTACTTCAAGGGCAATCCGGAGAACAGTGTGGCGCCGAAGGTCGACTTCTCGAAGTAGTGAAGGCGAACTGAGCTTCGGCCCAAAAAAGGCCACCGCATCGCGGTGGCCTTTTTTTATTGGATCGATGACAGGTTGCCCTGCGTCCCTTGTGTCCTTGGTAAAACTTTACTTGGTGAAAGAAGAGATCGCCGACGCTTCGTCGTCCTTGACGTCGAACACGGTGTACAGCTTCGTGATCTGCAACAGGTCGTGGACTTTCTTGGTCAGGTTCAGCAGCTTCAGCTCGCCGCCGCTGTTCTTGACCGTGGTGAAGGCGCTTACCAACTCACCGATTCCCGAGCTGTCGATGTAGTTGATGTCGCCCAGGTTAAGCAAAATCTTGTTGGATCCCTTCGCCAGGACGTCGCGAACCGCGTCGCGAATCGTCACACTGCCTTCGCCGAGGGTAATCCGTCCGCTGAGATCCAGAATGGTAATGCCATCCACCTGGCGAGTTTGTACTTTCATGCTCATAAGTTGTGTTCTCCTTAAGTCCCCGACTGCGCGGGTGTGCGGTGCTTTATAAGAGTCAGTTCTGTCCCGGGGTGTAACTGCCGAAAGTTTACCTCATCCATGAACGCCCGGATAAGAAAGATACCGCGACCGGAGCCGCGTAGGATATTTTCCGGTGCCAGCGGGTCGGGAAGGTTGTCCGGGTTCAGCCCCGGTCCCTGGTCGGAGATGCGGACAATCAGGTCATCGGCAGTCGTCTCAAACGAGGCGATGACGTGTTTGTTGGTGTCGTATGCATTCCCGTGCAGTACAGCGTTCACCGCCGCCTCCCGTACCGCCATTGCGATATGCGGAATCGTGTCCTCGTCGAAGCCGGCCCGTTGTGCGCACAGCTCTGCCGTCTGCTCAATCTTGTTGACGCTGTCGAGTGTCGAGTCAAGTGTAAAGCTGACGCGGCTTGTCGTTGAGTCGGCCAAAGCTGTCCTTGCACTCCCTGTATTCCAGTCGCCAACTGCAGACGACAGCGATGATGGCAGTGTGCTTGTGGATTTTCCGAATGTCAAGGAAGCCCGCTCCGTCTTCTTTCCCATAGCTCTTCCCATACTCCCCCCAACTACCGCGAACGCTTCGACTTTACACGTTATCGGCAGCAGCGTGAGTTAACATGCGAGTACGAGGAATAAAACAAAATGCGCACGAAGGTAACCTTTACCCCTGCGGCCCTCCTGTTTGCCGCAGCCGCGGCCTTGGCCCAGCAGGCACCCATCGCCAGGCCGCTCCAGACCATGCCCTACTCTCCCAGTCTGGACGTAACCTCGCTCGACAAATCCGTCGACCCCTGCACCGACTTCTACAAATACTCCTGCGGCGGCTGGATGAAGAGCAATCCCATCCCCGCCGACCAGTCCGGCTGGAGCGTCTACGGCAAGCTCACCGACGAGAACCAGCAGTTCCTCTGGGGCATCCTCGACGCCGACGCCAAAGCCGCCAACCGCACCCCCATCCAGCAGAAGATCGGCGACTACTTCGCCGCCTGCATGGACACCAGCGCCATCGACAAGCGCGGCGCGGCTCCCCTCCAGCCCCAGCTAGCCGCCATCAGCGCTCTCCCCGACCGCAAGGCCCTCATCGCCTACCTCGGACCCCTCAGCCACACCGCGGTCGGCAGCTTCTTCTTCGAGTCCGGCTCCACCCAGGACCCCGGCGACTCCAATCAGGTCATCGCCGAGATCGGCGCCGGCGGCCTCGGCCTCCCCGACCGCGACTACTACGTCAAAACCGACGCCAAGAGTGAAGAGACCCGCCAGAAATACCTCGCCTACGTCGCCCAGCTCCTCGTCCTCTCCGGCGAACCCACCGCGCAGGCCACCCAGGACGCGGCCAGCATCCTGCGCATCGAGACCGCCCTTGCCAAAGCCTCGCTCACCCGCGTCGAACGCCGCGACCCCTACAAGCAGTACCACAAGATGACCCTCGCTGAGCTCACCGCCGTCAACCCCGCGGTGCCGTGGCCGGCCTACCTCGCCGCCCAGAACGCACCCGCCGTCACCACCCTCAACGTCGCCCAGCCCGACTTCCAGAAAGCCGTCGCCGCCACCCTCGCCACCGAGCAGCTCGACGCCCTCAAAGCCTACCTGCGCTTCCACGTCATCAACGGGGCAGCACCCTCCCTCTCCGCCCCCTTCGAGACCGCGAGCTTCGAATTCTTCGGCCACTATCTGCGCGGGACCAAGCAGCTTCCCCCACGCTGGAAGCGCTGCGTCCGCCAGGTCGACCACAACCTCGGCGAGGCTCTCGGCCAGGAGTTCGTCCACCGCACCTTCGCTGCCGACACCAAGCAAAAGACCACCCTCATGACCGACCAGATCGAGCAGGCCATGCAGGACGAGATCGAGCACCTCGACTGGATGAGCCCCGAGACCAGAAAGGAGGCCGTCCGCAAGCTCCACGCCGTCCGCAACAAGATCGGCTATCCCGACACCTGGCGCGACTACACCAAACTCACCGTCAAGCCCGGCGACTACTTCGGCAACACCCTCCGCGCCGCCAGCTTCGAGGCCGCCCGTGACTGGGCCAAGGTCGACAAGCCCGTCGACCGCAACGAGTGGGGCATGACCCCGCCCACCGTCAACGCCTACTACAACCCGCAGATGAACGACATCAACTTTCCCGCCGGCGTCCTCCAGCCGCCTCTCTACGACCCTCGCCTCGACGACGCCCCCAACTACGGCAACACCGGCTCCACCATCGGCCACGAGCTCACCCACGGCTTCGACGACGAGGGCCGTCAGTTCGACGGCCAGGGCAACCTCAAAGACTGGTGGACCAAAGATGACGCCAAAAACTTCGAGGACCGCATCAACTGTCTCCGCGATCAGTTCGCCACCTACGTCATCGTCGACGACATCCACATCAACAGCAAGCTCACCAGTGGCGAAGACGTAGCCGACCTCGGCGGCACCCTCATCGCCTACATCGCCTGGCAGAAGTCCATCGAGAACAAGCGTCTTCAGCCCATCGACGGCTTCACCCCCGACCAGCGCTTCTTCATCGGCTTCGCCCAGTGGTCCTGCGAGAACACCCGCGAAGAGAACAACCGGCTCCGTGCCGTCACCGACCCCCACTCGCCCGCCTTCGCCCGCATCAACGGCATCGTCACCAACCTGCCTCAGTTCTCCACCGCCTTCGGCTGCAAGGCTGGACAACCCATGGTAAAAGCGCAAGTATGTAAAGTCTGGTAGGGCACTCCGGCAGCCGCCTATGACCAAGCATGGAAATCAAAAGACGAGCGTCTCCGCCCTGATGGGCACCGTTGTCGCGGACGCGCACGGCAAGCCCTTCGGCCGCATCCGCGAGTTCGCCGTCTCGCCCGAGGCCAACGCCTCCCACGTCCACGGCTTCGTCCTCAAACTCGATGGCGCCCGCGCCAACGCGACCCCCTCCCTCGTCGTCATCGGCGACCTCGAGCTCACCTCCAGCGGCCTGCAGCTCACAGGCTCGGCCAAACCAGCCCCCCTGTCTGACGGCGAACTCTATCTCCTGCTCGAACGCGACCTCCTCGACCAGCAGATCATCGACGTCCACGGCCACAAGGTCGTCCGCGTCAACGACGTCGAGCTCGTCTGGGAGACCCTCAGCGACAACACCCCCGGCAACCCCCCAACCGACACCCCCGGCGGTCTCTGCCTCCGCATCGCCGAGGTCGAAGTCGGCCTCCGTGGCGCACTCCGCCGCCTTCTCAAAGGCCTGCCGTCCACCACCGTCGAAAGCCTCGCCTGCCGCCTCAGCCCCAGCGTCATCCCCTGGGACTTCGTCGATCTCATCGACCGCGATCCCTCCCGCCGCGTCAAGCTCACGATCGAGCAGGACCGCCTTTCGCAGATGCACCCATCCGACATCGCCGACATCCTCGAAGAGCTTGCCCCCGCAGATCGCCATGCCCTCTTCATCAGCCTCGACGAAGAGGTCGCCGCCGAGGCCCTCGAAGAGGTCAGGCCCAAAATGCAGCAGGCTCTCATCGAATCGCTCGACTCCGAACAGATCGCCGGCATCGTCGAGGAGATGGACCCCGGCGCCGCCGCCGACCTCCTCTCTGAGCTGCCCGACGAACGCTCCGAAGCCATCCTCGGGGAGATGGATCCCGACGAGCGCCAGGAGGTCCAGGACCTCCTCGAATTCTCCGGAAACTCAGCCGCTGGCCGCATGACGACGGACTACATCGCTCTGCCCGTCGAAGCCGTCGTCGCTCAGGCCATCGATGCTCTCCGCGAGTTCGAGGGCGACGTCGAAATCATCACCGATATCTATCTCATCGACGCAGACGGCAGAATCTCTGCCATGATTCACCTCGTGCATCTCGTTCTCGCGTCACCCGATGCCCCGCTCACAACCCTGCCCCACGGACACATCGTTAGCTGCGACGGCGACGCCAACGGCCGCAAGGTCGCCGAGCTCTTCGACAAGTACAACCTCCGCGCCCTCCCCGTCCTCGACCACGAAAAGCGCCTCATCGGCGTCGTCCACGCCGAACAGGTCATCGCCCTCCTCCGTGCCAACCACTAGGCCGTATGGAAGTACATGGCCTGACGGCCGGTCCCACTGCGCGTGGGGCGGTCACTTCGTGACTTGTATACCCCCTTTCGGGTCGCGGCTCCCGATGGTCGCTGTGAGAATTCTTCCCGCCGACCATCGGGAGGCAGCAGGCGAAGCCGGTATACTCCCCACGAAGTGGGCGCCGCCCGCGCAGGGCGCCTGCGTGCTTGAAGAATAGGTCGATACGCCCTAACGCACATCGAGAAGAGGGTATAAGTAATACATGAGAGTCGAGTATCGGATGAATTTGTCATCCTCATCCTGAGCGAAGTCGAAGAACCTGCGGTTCGCTCGTCACCCCACTGGCTCAATCCACGCCGCTCCGTCCCGGACCCAAACCAACTCCAAAAGGAACAGGGAAACACACGCTGCATGAAGATCCTCTACGCTGCCGGCCTCTCTCCCAACGACTCCTCGCTGTACCGCCTGTGGGCGCTCGAACGCCTCGGCCATCAGGTCATCCCCTTCAACTCCTTCGACTACAAGTCCCGCAATCCCATCATCCACAAGATCGTCTACCGCCTCGCCGCAGGCCCTGCCGTAGACCGTCTCAACCGCGATCTCCTCCACATCGCCGAGCGCGAAAAGCCCGACCTCCTCTGGACCGACAAGCTCCTTTGGATGCGCCCCAAAACTCTCGACCGTCTCCGATCCATGGGCATCGCCACCGTCAGCTACATGATCGACAACCCCTTCGGTACCCGCCAGGACCCCGGCTGGCGCCTCTACATGAAGGACATCCCCCACTACGACCTCCACGTCGTCCAGCGCGACAAGAACATCGCCGACTACCGCGACCACGGGGCCCGCGACGTCATCAAGATCCAGACCGCCTACGAGCCCACCATCCACTTCCCGCCGCCGGACGGCTGGACCGATGCCAACCGCAACCGCGACGTCTCCTTCGTCGGCACCCCCTACGACGACCGTGCCGACACCCTCACCCGCCTGTCGGCTCTCAACGAGTTTGGCGTCGTCATCTCCGGCAACCGCCGCTCCTGGGAGCGTGCCCTCACCCCCCACGCCTTCACCGCCCTCTACCGCGAGGGCGAGCTCTACCAGCAGCAGTACCGCGAGGCCATCTGGCGTTCGAAGATCAATCTCAGCTTCATCACCCGCTCCAACCAGGACGAGTTCGTCCACAAGAGCTTCGAGATCGCAGGTTGTGGCGGCTTCCTGCTCGCCGAGCGCTCCGAAGGCCATCTCCAGCGCTTCCGAGAAGATGAGGAGGCTGTCTTCTTCTCCACCTTCGACGAGCTATTGCAGAAGATCCGCCGCTACCTGCCCGACGAGGCCGCCCGTCAACGCATCGCCGCCGCCGGCCACGCCCGCGCCGTCCGCGACGGCTACCACAACGACCACCAGGTAAGCCTCATAGCCGACCGCGTCCAGCAACTCCTCCCCACCCTCAAGAACGCCCGCCCCACCCCCCCATAAAACTCCCACCAAAAAACACTATCGTCATCCTTCAAACAATATTCAGGAAGAGCGTCTCCGCTACCTGGGGTCACCACACCAAACGTCAAAAATCGTACGCTAAGCGTTTGCTGAGGCGACAGGTTCCACTTGTCCGGAATGACGACTTTATCGGACAAGTGATATCGCGAAAGCTCGAAGTTGCCGAAAAGCCGACTGTAGAGGAAGCGTCAGTGTCTAAGTGGTGGGAGGCTATGTGTCTTGCCTGGTATCCTCAGCTGCTTTCCGCGCAGCAGCCAGGACCGCAGGATAGGTGTACGGAGACCATTTCAATACGTATCCATTACCAAGCTCAGTGGTGAACTTGAACTTATAAGCATCTGGATGTTCTGAGCCGGTAGATTCCTCGTACTCCCCCATCACGTGCCTATGCACTACCCATGCACCGTGCATGTTCTTCAAGATGTGATACATGAAATAAACGGGTGCGTGAACTTTGCCTTCGGTACCGTCAGGCATGAACTGGACATAGCCATAATTTGGATCCTCCCCTTGACAGGAGCCTTTGGTTTCGATACCTGGAATACTGTTCATCAATTTAATGAGGTCGATTACACCTTTATCAATCTCAACTGTTTCGCCCGAATCCAGTTTCAGCATGACCGATGGGTGACCGAATGATACGTAACCATCTCTTATCGTTTTACCCGACTTGCTGTTGTGCGCGCTCATACTTAATCGTCGCTCATGGGAAGGGCTTCCACAAGTGGACTGCGCGTCATCCTTCGCTCCCGCAAAACAGCATTTCGAGAAACTGGGCCGTCTGTACTGCTACTTGTCCGCAAAACGGGCTTGTCGTACATGTGGATTGTTTCACTTGCACAAACGAACGTTTACGCACGGCTGAGAGCAAAGGGCCAAATCCCACCAATTCGAGTTGCAAAAGGCTGTTGCGATTGCTCTGCCTGTTGCAACAGGTTTGCGCAACGGAGGCTAAGCGTACGATTTTGACTTTTGGTGTGGTGAGCCCTACCTCATTGTCACCCTCCGCGTAATTGTCATCCTTCGCGTAGCGGAGGATCTGCTGTTGTTCTTGTCCTTTTGCAGTTGCGGTTGCCCCTCCTCCCCAGACCAGCCCCAACCAAACGGGTGCCCCATCCTTCG
>Ga0193753_10003137_pt1 | contig 12454 bp, 9 predicted proteins | sample H1c2metaG_FD_144925 | JGI IMG/M metagenome (GOLD analysis project Ga0193753, IMG submission 144925) | Soil microbial communities from a riparian zone of the East river system, Colorado, United States - H1c2 | ecosystem: Environmental > Terrestrial > Soil > Riparian zone | place: USA: East River... | reverse complement strand
TTATTTTTAATGTAGGCCGCCCGCGATGGCGATGCTGTTGTTGCCGTCCAAATGATGAATTTTTGGGCAGATGCCACGAACTCCTGTATCATCCACAACCCCAATGCAAAGGCGGCTACGCCCGAGCTGAATCGACTGAAACTCAAAAGATATTCGACATGCAAGCAATCCTGGACTATCTCAAAAACAGCGGCGAGCGCCTCGATTCCGAGATCGCAGCGGCAACGGGCCTGTCGCTGGCACATGTGCGCACCAGTGTGAACGACCTGAAAGCACGTGGCGCCATCATGGTGTGCCGTTCGATTCGCTATAAAGATGGCAAGGAAATCGATGGCATCCTGTGCCGCATATCGGGTTATATTCCGCAAGCTGCTCCTGGCCGTAAACCCAAATCGCACGCGCCCGCCAAAGCCGAAACGCACGATTAACCGGGGCACTGGCAGTGGGCACATCCGCTGCATAGTGTCCACGCAGTAATTAAAGTAGCGCACGCCGTACCGTTATTTCCAGACTGGCTGCGGGTGCGGTTTGCTTGGCAGTACCACCGAAGCTTTCGCCCGGCCGCCGCATGTTGCTGCTTTGCGCGACGCAGTTTTCCCAAAGTCCGGCGATATTCGCCAAACTGTCGTTCGATTCACTCGTTAACCTCGCGTCCATTAGATGCATCCAGCCTCGAGAGGTGATGCAACACCTATGCGACGACGTTACAGCGTGATACGAATCGCGGACACGCGATCGCGAATGCTCGATATCGGCGGCGAACTCGGTGGTGAACCATCCGGCGAATTTGCCGCATTAGTGCGCATGGAGATTGTGCGGTAGAACGAAGCGACCCGCGTGGCGGACATCAAGCCGCAGTAGCGCACCCGAAGCTATTGGCGAGTATTATTCCGCCCAATACCCATTGTAAAGGAGACAACCATGAACGACATGACTGCAATCAAAAGCGTCGGCGGTATAGCTCAACCACCGTTTCCGCTTGCGCAGGCCACTCTCGCACAACTTGGTTTTTATGCACCGGCACTCACGCGCCTCAAAGTGGTGATCAAACAACACGTCGCGGAGGGCCGCTATCCCGGTGCGCAGATCGCGCTGGCACGCCACGGCCAACTGGCGTTGTTTGAAACATTTGGCCAGGCTTCCATTGAAGGTAAAAAAACGGCGGATGGCGACACGCTATGGCTGCTGTTTTCCAACACCAAGGTCATCACCGCCATGGGTATCTGGGCGTTGGTCGAAGACGGCTTGCTGACCTTTAATGACCGTATTGCCGCGCACATCCCGGAGTTTGCGCAACACGGCAAGGGCGACATCACGCTGGCGCAAGTGTTGAGCCATCGGGCGGGATTTCCGAGCCAAAACGTCACACCGGCGGTGTGGGTCGACCACGTTGAAATGCGCAAACAAATCTGCAACTTCACGCTCGAATGGACACCCGGTTCGCGTCTGCACTATCACCCGCGTGCCGCGTTGTGGGTGGCCGCTGCACTGATCGAAACCGTGAGCGGCATCGACTATCGCGAATTTCTGCGGCAAAGAATCATTGAGCCGCTGGGGCTCGCAAACGATATTTTCGTTGGCATGCCCGATGCCCAGCACGGCCGCGCGGCATCGATCTACGAGCCTGCCGCGGACGGCAGCCAGCAGGCGTTGAAAGAAGAAAATACCGCGCCATTCCGCCGCGCCGGGGTGCCCAGCAGCGGCGGCTACGCCACCGCGCGCGGCATGGCGGCCCTGTACCAAATGATGGCGAATTTTGGCAAACTCAACGGTACGCGCATTTTTTCGCGGCGGCTGGTGGAGTTTGTCACGCGCAACCACACCGGTGACATGCACGACGGTGGCATGAACATGCCCATGCATCGCGGTCTGGGTGTGCATGTGCGCGGCACGAGCGAAAAAATACGCGGACTCGGCGCAATAGCCTCACCGCGCACCTTCGGGCATGGCGGCGTAGGCACGTCGTATTGCTGGGCTGATCCCGATTCCGGGGTATCGTTTGCGTACATCACCAATAGCCGCATCCCCGATCCGTGGCACAGCCGGCGGCTGGATATCGTGGCCAACCTGGTGCATTCAGCGATCGACTGAAAAATCCCGGTGAGCGCAAAGCAACTTCCTCCGGTAGTTTTGTAGTTCCTGGCAGCTAAATAGTTGTGCGCGTCAGTGCTACCGGTTTCGGCTCGGCAGCACGCCGCGAGAAAAGTGTAGCGCATTTTTGCGAATGTCATAGGGTGCACGGAAGCTTCTGCCGCAGCTGGTGTTAACGCTCAGTGAACCATATTTTTAAGGAACCTATACCGGACACGAGCGTCGAACCGAATAAATCAACCATGTTGACGTTCGTCATACCCGTCCGGCATCCTGAAAACGCCAAGAACTGGCCGCAACTCAAGACTATGCTGGCGCAAACTGCTGCGGCCATAGCGCGCCAGGATCACGCGGGCTGGCGTGCCGTTATCGTCGCCAACATCGAAGCGGATTTACCGCAACTACCGGCAGGATTTGCTGTAAAGCGCGTCGATTTTCCGCCCAATTTATTTCCCGAACAGGCAGGGAACGACAAGGAAGCACGTTATGACGCGATCCGCTTCGATAAGGGTCGCAGGATACTCGCAGGGATGTTGCATGATCCCGTTACCGACTACTTCATGGTCGTGGACGATGACGATTTTGTCAGCAGCAAACTGGCCGGATTTGTTTCGGTCCACGGCGGTGCCCCCGGTTGGCGTTTTAACACCGGATACGTCTGGGCCGACGGCGGAACGCTGTTGTATCGTCATCCTGCTTTTCACAAATTTTGCGGCACGTCGCATATTGTTCGTGCTGATCTGATGGAATTACCGGCGAGGTTCGAAGATGCGTCAGATGCCTATATCAAGCGCCGGCTTGGGAGCCACATCTTCATCGACGATGATCTTCGTGAGAAGGGGACGCCGCTTGTGCCACTGCCTTTTTGCGGTGCGATTTATCGCGTCGGACACGCCGGTGCAACGAGCCAGTCCGGACGGCTGTTAAGGACTTTTCTGTTGCGGAAAGACTTTATTGCGCGGCCGTGGGGGCTGGTCAATGCGCTATTACGTTTACGCCTGCTGACATCGCGGCTCAGGCAGGAATTTTTCGGGCGATAACGTCTTGGAAAAACGGATTGTGACCGGCAGCCTGTGGATGCTGGGCGGCAACGGCTTGTATCAGGGGCTGCAATTCGTCACTTTCATATTGCTCGCCCGTTATCTGGAACCGGACGCCTTCGGCTACGTCGCGCTGGCGACGGGCGTGTTTGAAATTGTCAGTGCTGCCGGTCGCTGGGGGCTATCCGATGTCATGCTGCAACGTCGTCAGCCGAGCCGGCTTTTCCTATCCCACACTTTTATTTTGGGCATGGCGCTTGCGGGAATTCTGTACCTTTTTTCTATCGCAGGGATCCTGGTATACGTCAAGCTGCACGGATGGACATTGATTGCGCAATTGCTCATGTTGCTGGCGCCGATGGTGCTGCTGCAGGCGGCTGAAATGGTGCCGGAAACGGTGTTGAAACAAAGGCTCGATTTTAGATGGCTGGCATTGAGAAACAACACTGCAGCACTGGTGGGCGGACTTGTCGCACTCGTTCTCGCCATCAAGGGCCTGGGTGTTTACGCGCTCGTTGTCCAGCGATTGCTGAGCCTGACGATTTTGCTGGCGATGGTGTGGACGGCGGCTGGCGACAGCATCCGGATTTTCCCATGGCGTCGTTACCGGAAAAAGCTTTTTGCAGGCATTGGCACGGCGGGTGCGCACATGGTTTCCAGCCCATTGGCTGCTTTGCTTGGACCGCGCTTGACTGACATCATGGTAGGCATTTTTCTCGGTCCGAATGCGCTGGGGCAACTGAAGATCGCAAGGCGAATATTCGACTTTGTAGCGGAACTGACTATTATGCCGCTGTCCAGTGTTGCGCAGGCGGTGCTGCCGAAACTGGCGACAAGAGAAGCTGAGTTGCGCACGGTCTACAACCGTATCCAGGGCGTCTGCGCGCTGGGGGTTTTTCCACTATTTGCCGGCCTGGCATTGACTGCGCCCCTGTGGGTTCCGCTTGTGCTGGGCAGGCAATGGATAGCGGCAGTCATATTGATTCAGTTGGCCAGTCTGGCCAGTATTTCCGCCGTCGTAAATTATTTTCAGTTGCCGCTGCTAATTGCTTATCGACGCAATAAATTAATTTCCGCACAAAATATTGTAAGACTCGCCTCAAGCGTCGCATTGACCGCGGTGGGTTTGGCATTCGGCCTGGAGGTTATTGTTGTATTGTTCGTGTTACAGGGATACGCCTTCATGATTTTCAATTGGATGATGATCAAAAAAATCGCCGGATGGAGCGTCATCGAAAACATCAACAACATCATGCCGGCACTGGCCGGGACAGGCGGCATGATTGCGGTTTTGCTTCTCTACGACTATAGGTTTCACCCCGAAGCTGGCTGGATCAATTTGGCTCTCGTGAGCTTGGTGGGGGCCTTAACCTATGCCATCGTCTTATTGACGGGTTTTCGGGAAAAAACTCTTGGTGTCCTTCGGGAGGTTGTGATTCTCTTTCGCCGTAAATCCCGCGATTCAACTGAATAAATTCATCGGAGTGATTTTCTGAACGAGGCGCCGGTTCAATACCCGATTTTATGGAATATTTTTACAACCCCGCCTGCGTCACAAACTTCCCGACGAGATAAGGCTCGAGTGCTTCCAGCCCGCCTTCGGAACCATAGCCTGAATCTTTAACGCCGCCAAACGGCACTTCAGGCAATGCAAATCCCAGATGATTGATAGTCATCATGCCGGTCTCGACTTGTGCGGCGATGGCATTGGCGGTTTTCGCGGAACGCGTCCATGCGTAAGCGGCGAGGCCATACGGCAGGCGATTGGCTTCTGTCACCGCATCCTCAAAAGTCTTGAACGGGTTGATGATGGCGAGCGGGCCAAACGGTTCGGTGTTCATCGCGGCTGCGTCTGTGGCGAGTTCGGTGATTACTGTCGGCTCGAAGAAGTTGCCTTTTTCGCCGATAGGGTAGCCGCCGATTTGCACTTTGCCGCCGTGTTTCTTCGCATCTTCAACGTTGGCGACCATCGCGCTCTGGCGGCGCGGATTGGCGAGTGTGGCCATCTTGGTGTCTTTGTCGAAACCATCGCCGACCTTGACCGCTTTCGTGCCTTCGACAAATTTCTCGACGAATTGTTTGTAGACGCCTTCCTGCACCAGAAAGCGCGTGGGTGACACGCACACTTGGCCCGCATTGCGATACTTCATGAACGACATGGTCTTCGCTGCGATATCGATATCGGCGTCGTCAAAAATGATCACCGGCGCGTGTCCGCCGAGCTCCATGGTGGCGCGCTTCATGTGTTGACCTGCCATGCCAGCCAGCAATTTGCCGACCGGCGTGGAACCGGTGAACGTGATTTTGCGAATTACCGGGTGCGGAATCAGGTAGCTGGAAATTTCCGACGGGCTGCCGTACACCAGATTGATCACGCCTGCGGGCACGCCGGCGTCGGCGAAGGCGCGTACGAGTTCTGATGGCGAGGCGGGGGTTTCTTCCGGTGCCTTAAGAATGATCGAGCAGCCGGTGCAGAGCGCTGCCGAGAGCTTGCGTACCGCCTGATTGATGGGGAAATTCCACGGTGTAAATGCAGCTACGGGGCCTACCGGTTCTTTCACTACCAGTTGATACACGCCTTCCGCCCGCGCCGGTATCACGCGCCCGTAAGCGCGGCGGCCTTCTTCGGCGAACCAGTCGATCAGATCAGCACCGGCGAGCACTTCAAGCCTGGCTTCACCGACAGGCTTGCCTTGCTCCAAGGTCATCAGTGTGGCGATTTTATCGGCGCGCTCGCGGAAAATGTCCGCGGCTTTGCGCATGATCTTGCATCGATCGAACGCCGATACTTTGCGCCAAGCCTTGAAGCCCTTGTCGGCAGCTTCGAGGGCGCGATCCAGATCGGCCTTTTCGGCATATGCGACAGTGCCGATTTGCGCGTGTGTGGCAGGGTTGACCACGGGCAGGGTGCGGCCCGAAGCAGCGGAACCCCACACGCCGTTGATGAACAATTGGGTATCTTGATACGTAGGCATGGTAATAGGCTCAAGTGGTGTTGAAAAGAAAGCGAGGAGGATAACCGAGATTGCATCAGTGTGTGCGCCATCGTGATCGCTCAGAAATTTGAAGTCTTCCGTACGAATCATGCATGGCGAGACGGCCTGTTCGGGGGGCTAGCCAAGACTACTGCGCAGCCTCTGCCGTGATCCCTGCGCTCTTGATCACTTTGCGCCATCGCTCAGTCTCGGCGACGATGAGCTGGCGGAACGCCGCGGCTGTGCCCGGCGTGGCTTCGACGCCCTGATCGAGCAGGCGCTGAATCACGCCGAGGTCGGATAATGCGCGATTCAACTCGGTGTTGATGCGGGTGACGATGCTCGCCGGGGTGCCGGTGGGCGCGAGCAGGCCGTACCATGTGTTGCAGTCAAATCCGGGATACGTTTCGGCGATGGTCGGGACTTCCGGCGCCACGCGCGTAGGCTTGGGTGTCGCGGAGGCGATGATGCGCAGGCGGCCTGATTTCACGAACGACGATATCTGCGGTGTACCGGAAAAAATAGCCTGCACCTGACCTGCGACAAGATCGGTTATCGCGGGGGCACCCCCTTTGTATGGCACATGCACGAACTTCACGCCCGCATAGCTATTGAGCATCTCGATACCCAAATGATTGGACGTGCCGACGCCAGGCGAGGCGAAATTAAGTTTGCCGGGTTGTGTTTTCGCAAGATCGATAAACTCCTTGAGATTGCGCACCGGCAGCGACGGGTTCACTACCAACAAGTACGGCACATAAACCATAAGGCCGATGGGTATAAAGTCGCGTTGCGGATCGAACGGCATCTTCGTGCCGAGTGCAGGATTTACCGAGAGTCCTGCCGAAGTGCCAAAGGTAATGGTGTAGCCATCGGGTGCGGCACGCACGCCCTGCGTGAGACCGATCAACGTCCCGGCGCCTGGACGGTTGTCGATGACGATTTGTTGCCCGAGCAATTCACCCGTCTTGAAACCGACCTCGCGCGCCACGAAGTCCGTGGTTCCGGCCGGCGGATAGGGGACGATCAGGCGGATCGGCTTGGTGGGATAGGCCTGTCCTGATCCTGTCGCCGCGCCTTGCGCGAGAGCGCCGGAGGCACACAGCAGCGCAGACAACACGATGGACAGGCAGCTGAACGGAGTTCTCACGGTGTGCGCTCCATTGCGGTGGATGGAACACCTAATCTACCCGTACTGTATCGCTTGTCCAGTGTCCCGGTATACTTGCGGTTTCTGTTTCGGCGGCCTATTTTGCCAAACTAACCCAGGGGAGAATCAAAATGCATTTGAAAGGGAAAGCAGCAGTCGTTACCGGCGCGGGGCGTGGCATTGGACGGGCGATAGCATTGTTGCTGGCGCAAGAAGGTGCCAGCGTGATCGTGGTTGATCCCGGCGTGGGTCGCGGGGGTGAGAAAACCGAAGAACGGCCTGCCGACGATGTGGTTGCGGAGATCACCAAGGCGGGTGGCAAGGCGCAGGCCAATTACGACTCGGTGGCCGAGTACCTTAAAGCCGGTCTGATGATCAAGCAGTGCGTCGATGCCTACGGCAAGATCGATATTCTGGTCAACGTCGCCGGTAATCTGCGCGAGCGCATGATCTGGAATATGTCCGAAGACGATTTCGATTCCGTCGTGGCCGTGCATCTCAAAGGCAACTGGAACACTTGCCACCACGCGGTGAAATACATGCGCCAGGCCGGGCACGGACGTATCATTAATTTTTCGTCGGATGCGTTTAAAGGCTCGGTGGGTCAATGCAATTACAGTGCCGCCAAGGCCGGCATTATCGGCCTGACACGCTCGATTGCCAAAGAGACTTACAAGAATGGCATCACCGCCAACGCCATTTGCCCTTCGGCAGACACGCGCATGACGCTGACCCCCGAAGTGAAGGAAAACCGCCGCCGCAAATTCGAAGCCGGTTTGCTGACGAAGGAACAATACGAACTCACGCTGGTGCATCGCGGCCCCGAATACATCGCGCCAATGGTGGCGTATCTCGCGACGGACCACGCGGATTACATCAACGGCCAGATATTCCACGTCGAGCGCGGACGCATCAATACAGAAATCTTCGGCGACGATTACAAATTCCTGCACAAGGGCGACGACGGCATGTTCACGGTCGATGAATTGATGGAGACCGTGGCCGGTTCGCTGATGAGCGGCATCGTGCCGGTGGTGCCGCCGGTGAAGATGGCCGATGCTGTCAGCTCTAATGCCGCGAAAAAAGAAAAAACAGGCTGAGCGTTTTGCGCTGACGCAACTCACGCAGCACCCTCTCTCGTTGCGTGAGGGAGGGTATAAAAAATACAATAGAAACAAATAGTTACAGCTATTTCGCCGAAGTGGCGTGAATAGCTACTCGTGCACGCAAAGGCGAAATAGTCAAAATCATGTTGCGCGCTCATAAACGTTTTTTCGTCATGGCCGGCGCGCTGGTTGCGATCCTGCTGGTGCTCGCGTTGCTGTATATGCTCGGCATGAATTATCTCGAGGGCAAACCGCGCAATTTCTGGCAAGCGCTGCAGTGGGCCGCCGGCACGACTTCGACCACTGGCTATGGCTCTGATACGTCCTGGCAGCATCCCGTAATGGTCATCTTCGTCGTGTTCACCCAGTTCATGGGTGTGACGTTGATTTTCATGGTGTTGCCGATCTATCTGATACCGTTCCTTGAGGAACGGTTCGAGACCAAGCTGCCGAACGAATCGGCCAGCGCCAGGAATCACGTGGTGATTTTTGACTACGGCCCTACCGTTGCAACGCTGATCACGGACCTGGCTCCGCAGAAATAGGCGCTAAGCTGCGTCTTTCGGGAAAGATGAAATGACGGACAGAGTAAGCCTTCAACGATATTCACGGGCACGAGCCGTACCTGATGCAGCAAAACGAAGACGCTTGTTCTCGCTGACCATTTTCGTTTGTAGCGCATTGATGATGACAACCGTTACCGCGCAGTACCCTGACAGGGCGATTCGCATCGTCGTGCCGACTTCGGCCGGCAGCGGCAACGACGCCATAGCGCGCGCCATCGGCCAACGCTTCACCGACGCTTGGGGAAAGCAGGTGGTAGTCGACAACCGTCCCGGGGCAGGGGGCATCATCAGTCACGAACTTGTCGCCAAGTCGCCGCCGGATGGTTATACGCTGCTGCTGGGCGCTTCCGCAGGTCTGGTCATTGCTCCGCTGCTGGCCAAAGTGCCGTACGATCCGCTATACGACTTCGCGCCGGTGTCGCTGGCGACAATCAATCCGCAGATGCTGGTGAGCCATCCGGCGTTTGCCGACAGCGTCGGGCAACTGGTATTGCTCGCACGCGCAAAGCCAGGGCAGTTGAACTGTGCGTCGCCCGGCACGGGCACTTCCAATCACCTGGGCTGCGAGCTGCTCAAGACGATGACCGGTGTGACCTTCGTGCACGTGCCTTACAAGGGCCTTTCGTCAGCGTTATCAGACCTGATTGGCGGGCAGGTGGACTTCATGTTCAACGGCATGCCGCCACTGTTGCCGCTGGCGAAGGCGGGAAAGCTGCGGGCACTGGGTGTGGCAGGAAAAAAGCGCTCGGCGGCTGCGCCCGATGTACCGGCCATCACGGAAACGATTCCCGGTTTCGAATCCATAAGTTGGTACGCACTGGTCGCGCCGCGCGGCACGCCGCCGGCAATAATAGTCCGGCTGAATACGGAAATGGTCAGGATGTTTGCCGAACCAGCGTTTGCGCAACGCTTTTCCGACCAAGGCGCCGAACCGCAAACCAGCACCCCGGCAGAGCTGACGCTTTATATGCGTCAGGAAGCAGAACGCTATATGCGTATTATCAAGCTGGCCGGATTAGGTAAGGCAGCGATTTAAGATTTGCCCAGTTGGCGATAGCTATCGAATGTCGAGTCCTTTGGCACTCAGAAACCGCGACAACTGGTCCGCCACAGCGACGTTATTCAAATCAGAAAACATAAAGTGTGAATTGCCGTACAAGCCCACATCGGGTAAATGCAGCACGCTGACTTGACCACCCTGCTTGTTGAGAGCGTCAGCAAACATCACTGAAGTGACCACCTGCGCGCGCCGTCCATCGGCGACCAGGTCGGGTATCGGCTGCTTCGGAATGTTGTCCCCGTACACCACTTGCAGCGGGATCTGCGCGAGTCTGGCGAACTCCGCCGCTGTAACCGGTGTTCCCGAAGGCTGACTGCCTTTAAACAGAGGAACCGGCGGTGGCACTTCGCCTTGCTTGAACACAAAGCCGGGTTCGTAGGCGACGATGCCTTTCACGTTAGGTGAGCGCGCACCTGCCAGCCATCCGAACAGCCCCGACTGCGAATGCGTCACTACAATCGCCGGGCCGATCTTGTCGAGCAGTTTGACCAGGGCGTCGCTGATAATCCCGGCGTCATCCGATACCGTAGGCACCAGGTGTTGCATGAACTGATCCACCGCCTTCATCGGAAACTGCTGCACCGGGAATACGTCGGGATATTTGGGGCCAAGACGCCAGCGCGACCACGCGTATTGCGTGCCGGCTTGACCTGTCTGGTTCTTCACCACCGGGCTGCTTGCCAGCGTGCCGAATGGACCGTTGAAGCTGGGATAACCGGCACGCCCGCGCCGCGGAAAATCGACGATATACACCGGGAAGCCGCGGCGCAGCATGATGGTTTGATAGCCTTCGCGTCCATCAGGCGTAGTTTCCCACACGCGGCCGGTACCGCTGCCGCCGTGCACCAGTATCAGCGGATACTTGCGGGCGTTCGCCGGAATTTGATATTGCACATACATCTGGTCGATCCAGAATGTCTGCCCTTCGTCGGTGCCGGCCGGCGATTTGGTGGGGTCGTAGGTGCCCGGCGCCTGAACCTTTTTTCCGCCGACAAAAAAACTGCCCTGCCGGACTATGGAAATCGAACCTTCGTTTGAAGTGCTGGCGCAACCGCTCATGATGAGACTCGACAGTACGGCGAATGTGGTGAACGTGCAGCGTACATTATTTCGAAAATTCATATAACTCCCTATTGAAGGTAGTCTCACACCAGGGTTGGATGCATGCTTATCCAATCCGTCGTTTGTTCATAGGCATGCGCCACGCGATAGATCAGCGCTTCGCTGAACGGCTTGCCGACTATTTGCATCGCGAGCGGGAGACCATTTTTGCTGAATCCCGTTGGCACGGACAATGCCGGACTGCCGGTGACGTTGAATGGCGCGCGCGATTGCCGGCCGTAGGTGTGCTCGACCGCTTGCGGGTCGTCGATACGGCAGGGCGGGTCCATTGAGCTCGAGGTGATAATTACATCCACGCCGGCGTAGAGCGCGTGGAAGGCGTCGGTCAACTTGCGGCGCAGGCGCGTGGCATTAACATAATCGGCAGCGCGCACAAAGGCGCCCGACATCAGGCGCTCGCGCGCCAGCGCGCCATAGTCCTGCGGTCGTTCACGCATCCATTTTTCATGGACTGCGAAAGCTTCACTGGTAAGTATGGTGCGGTTGCATGCGAGATATTCGCTCAGCGGCGCAGTGGAAATCTCGCGTAATTCTGCACCGAGTTCCGACAGTTTCTTCGCGGCGGATTCGATGCCGTCTGCGATCTCCGCATCGGCCTGCATGTCGCGGTTGTAGAAATGGCGCAGCACGCCGACGCGCAGCCCTTTGATGTCGCGGCCCAGTTGTGCGGTGTAGCCGCCTGCCGCATGATTGGCGCTGGCGGGATCTTGCGCGTCATAACCTGCAATCAAGTCCAGCATCAGCGCGTTGTCGCGCACCGTACGGGTGAGCGTGCCCACGTGGTCGAGTGAGAACGCCAGCGGTACCACGCCACGGCGGCTGACCAGACCGTAAGTGGGCTTCATGCCAACCACGCCGCACATCGACGCAGGATTTCGTACCGAGCCGCCGGTGTCGGTACCGATGGCCGCAGGCAAAAAACCCGCGGCAGTTGCGGCGCCCGAGCCGCTGGATGAACCTCCGCAGAAATGGTCGCGGTGCCACGGATTGCGCGCGGGCGGCCATGGCAGATCGAACGACGGTCCGCCAATGGCGAATTCATGCGTCGACAGTTTAACCATGAATACGCCACCCGCAGCACGCAGCTTTTGCGTGACTAAGGCGTCTGTTGTCGCCACATTGTCTTGCAGTATCTTTGAATGCGCGGTCGTTGGCAGACCGGTGTAATCGACGATATCCTTCAGGCCATACGGCATACCGTGAAACGGACCGCGCCAATTGCCTTTGGTGATTTCCACCTCGGCGCGGCGTGCGTCTTCGAGTGCCAGCTCCGGCGTGGCGCGCAGATAGGCGTTGTAGTTTTTGTCATGACGTTCGCTGCGCTCAATCAGTGCTTTGGCATAC
>Ga0193753_10003136_pt1 | contig 12454 bp, 9 predicted proteins | sample H1c2metaG_FD_144925 | JGI IMG/M metagenome (GOLD analysis project Ga0193753, IMG submission 144925) | Soil microbial communities from a riparian zone of the East river system, Colorado, United States - H1c2 | ecosystem: Environmental > Terrestrial > Soil > Riparian zone | place: USA: East River... | reverse complement strand
TTGCCTATTTTTATTCAAAGTCCCGCCTAACAGCGGGACTTTTTTTATGACCTTTCCTCAATGAGCAGGTATGTTGAACATTTTTGATGCCATGGTCTCGCCGATCGTGGTGTGCTGAAATTGGAACGCCCCGCCGCGGCGGACTCCGGAACGTTTCGTGATGCCCTATCCAGGGCTGCGAGCGAGACGGCCCTGCAGGCCTAATGCGGAAGTACTTTTCACTCTCTGCATTTTCCCTATCTTCGCCCTTTGAATTTGCACACATCCGCTAGTGAAAAGACTACCCTCCCTTATTACCCTTGCCATTGTGCTTGTCATGGTCGGCGGATACTTCTTATACACTAGAATAATCAATAAACCGTTCATTGGCGGATGGGATGTTATTCCCGCTGAAGCAATCTTCGTGTACGAAGGAAGTCCATGCGAATCCTGCCTCGATGAGCTTCGCTCATCCTCCGTAATAACCCTCGTCAACCGCGCTATCTTTCCCGCTGATGAAAAAGACTCGCTGGGAAAAATAACCGATCTCATCCTCCAAAACTTCGGTCAGGGATCATTGGTATCCATGCACATTACGAAGAAAGACGATTTTGATTTCGTATTCTATCTTCCGTTCACGCAGCAACTGCAGCTACAGTTCAACTCCTTTACAGAGCAACTCAAAAAAGAAAACGGCTCAAAGCCAGTCAGGATGTCTGACCGTGAATACAACGGCGTCAGGATCTTCGAAGCCACCCTCAAAGGAAAAACTTTCTCCTGGCTCTATCTCGATAAAGTTTGGATCGGAAGCTTCACGCCCGTGCTCATCGAAGACGTGGTAAGGACGTACAATCAAGAAGCTAAAAATTTCCGGGCGGAATTAGCAGCAGTGGATCAACTGCACACGATCAAGAAGGACGGCGGAAATATCTACCTCAATCTCAAGAAAGCGGCCCAGTGGATTTCATTATTCACGAACGATGATCCCTCCCTGTTAATCCATCAGTTTGGTCAATCAGCATTACTCGATGTAAAGGTCAGCGACAATAGCAATTTTGTGCTCAATGGCTTTTGCCTGGACAGCGCCCAAAATCCAAACTATATTCTCTCATCTTTTAGCAGCCAGCAACCCGTATCATTCAACCTTAAACAATTTGTATCCAACAGGGCACTGATGTTCGCCAGCTATGGAATCAGCAATGGAAAAAACTTCAGCCGTGACCTCCATAACTTCAACAAGAATAACATTGCATTACAAGACTCTTTAAAAAAAATATCAGATACCTATCACATCGATCCCGAAAAACTCACGAGCACGCTGTCCGGGGAGTTGGGCGTTTGCTGGATGGAGTCGAAGGGTATGACGTTATCGAAGGTCTTGATCATCAATTCTTCTAACACGAATGAATGGATGACTACGTTTAATACACTGTCTGAAAGGCTTAGCATAGATACTGTCTTCTACGAAAGGTTCTCCGATTATGAAATAAGGGAACTACCCCTATATCGATTTCCTGAAAAGGTTTTATGGCCGCTCGTTTCCGGATTTAACACAAGCTATTACACACAGTCTGGCAACTCCATCATTCTCGGCGACAACCTTGAAGAATTGAAGCGATTCCTGGAAGACATCGATCGCGAAGAAACCTGGGGTAAGTCAGTAGCGCAAAATAAATTCCTGGAGTCGACGTTGCTCGAGTCGAACATCAGTCTCTACATTAATACGCCACGAATTTGGAGTGTACTGGAAACTTCTCTGCATCCGCGTTGGAAGAAATTTGTCCAGGATAACCGATCTCTTATTAAATCAATAGGCATGGGAGCTGTACAATTCAGTCACCTCAACGACAGCTATTACACAAACATCTCCTGGTCATATAAGTCGGTGCCTGCCGCCCGTCAAGCTGAGACCCGGACCACCGATAAGATCATTACAAATGTAAGCGAGACATTGTCAAAGATCTTTATTGTAAAAAGCCACATCAGCAAGAACGAGGAAGTTCTTATTCAGGATTCTACACAAAACATCCGACTTGTTTCGTCCGACGGCAGGATCCTGTGGACGCTTCCACTTGAAGGACGAATCATCGGTGATGTGGAGCAGGTGGATTTCTTCTCCAATGGTAAGCTTCAATATTTCTTTGCCACCGCCGACGCACTGCATATCGTTGACCGGTTGGGTAATTACGTTAAGCCATTTCCTGTTAAGATCAACGAACGCGAAGTAGAGTTTGTGAGCATTGTGGATTACGATCACAGCAAGAAATATAGATTTCTTGTCGCTGGAAAATCCGGTAAGCTCTGGATGTTTGACAAGCATGGTGTAAACCTTGAGGGCTGGACTCCCAAGGATATTGGCGAAAGCCTGTTTGCCGCGCCGCGCCACTATCGTATCCGTGGAAAAGATTACATCGTAGCGATCCGCAAGGATGGCAATGCCTTTGTTATGAATAGAAGGGGCGAAACGTTGAACGGATTTCCACTTAATCTCAACGCCAGGCCCGCTGGTGAATACTTTCTTGAAAGTGGCAATACGTTGCAGTCGACTTACTTTGTGTTGATCTCCAGAGACGGGTTCCGGATCAAATTCACATTAGAAGGCAAAGTGCAAAACCGGGAGGCGCTGGTGAAAAATACGGCCGATGCCAGATTTAGCCTTATCGGGGAAAAGGACAATAAGTCCTACCTTATTCTCCGCCAGGAACCGCGACAGCTGATGCTATCGGATGACAATCTTAAGCCGGTGGTCGTAAGCGATTTTATGGGAAACAACCCCGTGGAAATGCATTACGTCGATTTTGGAGCCGGCAAGATCTACATCGCCATCACTGACGGGAGCCAGGACCTGTCCTACGTTTATGACGAGGAAGGACACCTTTTGACGAGCACGCCGGTGGAAAGTACGGCTATTGCGGTTCGACCCCTTGATTTCGACAAGCTCCGGATCTTCTCCATTAATGGTAAGTCATTGACCATCCAGGGTTTATAGCCGCGGTTACTTTTAATACGCGAGCGTATTAAAATGAAAATTCAACGATTTTTTTATGCTACAAAGGCTCTTTTTGCTGAACATCGCAATGCTTTCAGTCGCCGCATCAGTGTCTGCCCAGGTGCAGGTCAATCTTGGCCTCACGACTGCGTACAATGCTACTTTCGTCCTGGACGACGGGCTATCTGAGGCACCCCGCTATAATGCGAAGACCACGTATAACTGGGCACCGATCGGTTTTAACGTTGGCGTGGATTTTAGCAGAAAATTCGGATTGTCGCTTGAGTCTATCATGGCCAAGCAAGGACAGGTTTATGAGATCATTGATATTGCTGATAAAGTTGTCGGAGAACGCAGCATCGATCTCGAGTATATCCATTTGCCCTTGATGATGCGATTTATGAATGGGGGCAATTCAGGCGTTCGCGGTAATTTCAACCTGGGTCCTCAGTTATCGATACTAACCAATGCTTCTGATATTATTAAGTATTCAGCATCAACGCAGACGTTTCCAAAAGGAGCAACACTGCCGACCGGAGCAACTGACATCGTTAATCATCCCGATGGGTCGGTAACGGCTACGGTACCCGCACAGGCTCCGACAGAGATCATGAGCAAGAAGGCCGATAGCTATAAAAATGCTGAGTTCCAGGTAGCAGCGGCGTTCGGACTTGATATCGATGTCTCCCGTCACATGTATCTCTCTATCCAGGCGCGTGGAAATTACAGTATTACTGACATGCGTAACCAGGACGTGATCGATGTGATCAAGCAAGGAACCAGTGGCGACGTGTTTGGCCATCGCGCCAACCTTGTGGTAGGTGTTCAAGCGGGCCTGCACTATACATTTGGCTCAACCCGCTCGTTTAAGTATAAGGGAAGCCGCTAACCTGTTCACCCTAACTGATCCAGAAATTCCTCAATGCAACGGTAGATCCTGTTGAGCTCTGCCGCCGTGATGCAGTATGGCGGTAGCATGTAAATGATATTTCCCAGGGGCCTAAGCAAGATATCGCGTGACATGAAAAAACTGTATATGCTTTTTCGCATCTCATTTGCGTAAGATGTTCCCTCAAGGGTATGCAACTCTATCGCCAGAATAGTGCCCAGTGAACGCGCCTCCTTCACCCTCGGATGTGACTTCAGCGTAAGCGCAAACTCTTCATGCAAGTTTCCTATTGCCCTGATCTGTTGCTGGCAAGTTTCACTCACCAATAATTCATAGCTGGCATTGGCGACAGCACAAGCGAGTGGATTACCCGTATAAGAGTGACCATGAAAAAAAGTTTTGCTGAAATCGGCGTCAGTGAAAGCCTTGATGATTTTCTCACTGCAGCTTGTTACACCCAGTGGCATCGTTCCGCCTGTAATGCCTTTTGATATGCAGATAATGTCAGGCTTTTCATCCAGGTAATCCGATGCAAACATTTTGCCCGTTCTTCCAAAACCTGTGAAGACCTCATCAGCGATGCAAACCACTCCATTTGATCTTGCTATCCGAATTAGTTCATCCAGTATCTGTGGTGAGTACATTCTCATTCCTCCAGCGCCCTGCACAAGTGGTTCAAATATGAATGCGCCAATCTCATTGTTGTGAACAAGGGTTGAAAACTGCTCCACGGTCTTGCTACCGGAAATCGGAAAATCGATGAACAATACATCAAACAGATAAGGATCAAACGGCGCTGTGAACATACCGCGTGATCCTACGGACATGGCTCCAACGGTATCTCCGTGGTAAGAACCTTCAATAGCAATTACTTTTTTTCTTGCTATACCCTGATTCGTCCAGAACTGAAATGACATCTTCAAAGCCACTTCAACAGCCGTGCTTCCATTGTCACTGAAGAATACCTTCGATTGGTTGGCTGGTAATATCATCAAAAGATTTTCCGCCAGCTTAATGGCCGGCTCATGCGTGAAACCGGCAAAGATCACATGATCCAGCTCGGCGATTTGCGACTGCAACGCTTTCACAATATGAGGGTGCGAATGGCCATGGAGATTTACCCACCACGAGGAGACGGCGTCTATGACCTTTCTGCCGTCGGTCAAGTGCAGATAGATCCCTTCGGCAGACTTCACCAGCAACGGGTCATCATTGCCGACGAGAGGAGTGAACGGATGCCAGATCAGCGCCGCGTCTTTCTGCACCAGGTCACTCATACCAATTCAAGAGTAATTGATCCGCATACTTTCTCACGACTTCACGGTTGATCGTTTTCTCCTTTTCGATATGAAGCAGGGATCTGATGTTGGAATGGTGGAGAATTATCCGTTGACTTTCTGGATTTGGTTCACCATTGAAAATGATTCCTTTGATCCGATAGTTCCGATGCCTCAGTTCCTGCATGGTAAGCAACGTGTGATTTATGCTGCCGAGATACAGATCCGCTACGACGATGATCGAGCAATTGAATTGTTCAGCCAGATCGATCACAAAATCCTGATCGTTTAATGGAACAAGACACCCCCCCGCACCTTCGATGATGAGATCAGCAGTAGTTTCAGGGACCTTGAAATGATCAAGCTCAATTTTGATATCCTCCAGCCTGGCGGCGGCATGTGGTGAAGCAGCTGTTTTTAAAAAGAAAGCCTCATCATGTAGCCGTGACGTTGAATTTGAAACCAACGACTTCACGGTCTCGCGATCCAATGGCAATCCTGCCTGAACGGGCTTCCAATAGTCAGCCTTAAACGCCTCGCAAAGAATCGCGGATGCAAGCGTTTTGCCGCTGTCTGTATCAATGCCTGTAACAAAATAGTTCATGTGTCTTGTATTATTGGTCACCGTGACCAGACGACAATAATGTTAATTGTTGCGCAATGGCTGATACCTCCTGCATGCTGTTATATGTGTGCAGGCAGATCCGCAGCCGCTCGGCACCCGCTGGAACAGTAGGGGAGAGTATAGCCCTTACATCGAAACCCTGATCTTGCAATTTGCGTGCTGCTTCTTTTACATTTTCGTTACCGGGGCAGATGAATCCCTGGATCGCGCTCGTGCTTCTGGTTCGCCCTGAGCACCCTTGCGTATTTTCAACAAACGCGCCGATGATTTCTTTCAGTTGATCCTGTAAATACAGATGGTTTCTTAGGTACTTGAATGAACATCGGATGGCAATAATGGAATGTGGATCTGGCGCCGTCGTATAGATGAACGGTCGGGCAAAATTAATCAAGTACCGTTTGAGTTGCGTTGATCCGGCCACACAGGCACCATGTATTCCCATAGCTTTGCCGAAAGTGTAGATTCTTACTGCTATTTGCTTCTCCAGTCCCAGCGAAACCGCGAGACCTGCGCCACCTGCTCCCATAGTACCAGTCGAGTGCGCCTCATCAAGAATAATTTTTGCTCCAAATGCGCGTGCCAATGCTACGATTTCACGAAGGGGACACTCATCACCGTCCATCGAATAAATTGACTCAACGGCAATGAAAATGTGACCTTGCGCAACCTTCAGCTTGGCTTCGAGATCATCCAGGTCGTTATGACGGAATGACAAACGCTTGGCCATGCTTAGTCGTGCGCCATCCTTCATGCATGCGTGGGCATATTCATCGTAAATGATTGTATCTCCGCGTTGCGGAAGCGAGGACAGGACGCTAAGATTTGCTGTATATCCTGAATTGAAGATCAGCGTTGCCTCGCTGATGAATATTGTCGATAGCATTGCTTCGACCTCCTCGATCAAAGGTGAGTTGCCGGTTAGCAAACGCGAGCCTGATGATCCATTTGTTTTGTCACCCAATCGATCAACATCGTCGCGGATATCATCGAACAAGGTCTTCGACCGCGCCAGTCCAAGGTAATCGTTAGATGCAAAGTCGATGCGCGCAGGATCTCCCAGTGTGAGAGAGCGAAGCAAACCTTTGACACTGCGTTGCTCCAGTCGTTCTTCGAGGATCGTGTCGATTGCCTTCATGATGTGAAAACTCCAGATTTGATCTGATAATATTATTTGCCCCGCATCTTTTCCATGGCGTCCCAAATTCCCTCGGGCAATAATTCGAGATGGCTGAATTGCCCGCCGTTTCTCAACCACTCTCCGCCGTCAATGGTAATGACCTCGCCATTGATGTAGGCTGAAAAATCGGACATGAGATAAGCAGCCAGGTTTGCCAGTTCCTGATGTTCACCAACACGCTTCAGGGGAATGCGTTCAGCCGGATCAAATTTTTTAGCAAGGTCTCCGGGTAGTAGTCTACTCCATGCGCCTTCTGTAGGGAATGGGCCTGGTGCGATGGCGTTACTGCGTATTTTATACTTAGCCCATTCAACTGCCAACGATCTTGTCAAAGCCAGTACACCCGCCTTGCTGCAAGCAGACGGTACTACATAACCTGAACCAGTCCACGCGTAGGTTGTTACAATGTTCAGAAACGTTCCGGGTTGCTTTTTGGCGATCCAATTCTTTCCGGCGGCAAGGGTCGTATAGTAAGTTCCTTTCAATACGATATCCACAACAGTGTCAAAAGCCCGATGCGATAGCCTTTCCGTGGGACTGATAAAATTTCCGGCGGCGTTGTTGAGTATGCCATGGATCTGGCCGAAATCAGCTTCGGCACGATGAAGAACATTCTCGATCTCCTCGTATTTTCTGACGTCGCAGGCTACTGCCAGCACCTTGCCTCCGGTAGCTTTCATCAATTCATCGGCGGTCTTTTGCAGGACATCTATTTTCCTGCTTGTGATCACAAGGTTCGCTCCCAATTCCAGAAAATATTTTCCCATGGAACGGCCGAGACCAGTCCCTCCGCCTGTAACGATGATGGTCTTGCCGCTTAGTGATCCAGGTTTCAGCATTCCTTCCATGACCTTTTGATTTTGATTGTTAATACTATTGGACAACACAATGATAAGCTATAATAGCCGGATACGCCGAATGAAATATTATCGTTGGTGAACTTAAATTTTGCTATATTTTGATTGATCCGCGGCAACTAAAAGGCGGGCACAGCGAATAAGTACTATCATCCAATAACAGCATACGAACTAATCATGACCCGCTTACTACCCATTATCATCCTCATTATCGATATCATTGTGATTGTCGATATCGTGAAAAGCAATAAGGATACTGAAAAGAAATTGCTTTGGATAATCGCCGTGATTTTCTTGCCAGTGCTGGGACCTATTCTCTATTATGTACTGGGGAAGAACAAGTAAGAGTCATAACTCTCTAAGTTACGGGCAGGCGAATGATGAATTGGCTGCCTTTTCCTTTGTCTGAGATCAGTTCGATTTGGCCGCTCATTCTGTCAACCAGGGTTTTTACTATTGCTAAGCCTAACCCATTAGAGGACTCACCGGCTGTTGGCCTTGCACTTAGTTTTTTGAATTTTTGGAAGAGATGGAGCTTGTCCTTATCAGAAAAACCAAGTCCCTGATCCTTGACGGTGATCGTCAAATTGCCGTTCAGCTTAGAGGCCGAAATCTCTATTGAAGAATTACGGTTCGAGAACTTAATGGCATTGGTCAGCAGATTATCCAATATGCGATGCAAGTAGTCAGCGTCAAGTTTCACGAATTCATTTTCAATTCTACTGATGTGCAGATGAATATTTTTCGATTCCGCGGCCGGCGTGAACGCGTTGACCTTTTCAAACATGAAACTACTGATATCAAATGATGTATACTTTGGTACGACGCTTTCCTCCAGCATATGGACATCCAGCAAGTCTTTTATCAGATCCAGTCCGGATTGGGTTGCGTCCTTAATTAGCCGGAGATAGGTCTTTTGTTGTTCAGGCAGCCCCCCCTCCAGTTCCATAAGATCGTTTATGCCTTTGATCCTGTTGAGTGGTGATTTCAGATCGTGAGCCACAATGCCCATGAGCGTATCCTTCTCATGATCAAGGTCTGATAGTTGTTGATTTCTTCTGGACAGTTTCTCATTCTGATCAATGATCTCCTGCCGTTGATTTTGAATGAATTGATTCTGATTTTCGAGTCGCTCATTGATCTCACGACGTTTCTTGATGTTCCTCCACTGCACAAAGACCAGTGCGCTGATCGAAGCGGTTATGATCACCAGAATGATATTCTGTAACCTTTGTTGTTTGATCGTAGCTTCAGTTTTCGACTGTTCAAGTTTGAGCAACTCGTTTTCCTGTTCTTTTCTTCCGATTTCAATTTCAAACTGAAAGCGTTCAACTTGTCGTGCCAGGTCCAGATCTTTGATTGAGTCTCTTAGGATCAGGTATTGGCTCATGTTCTGGAGTTCAGCCGTCTTGTTCAATTCCTTTTCGGAGATTTTCCATAGGTTATAATGGGCACCCATCTTGGCGTTGAGATCCTTGTTCTTTGAGGAAATGTCTAACGCCATGGTAAAGTACTTCTTGGCCTGGGCAATGTTGTTGGCGGCAAATTCAACCAGACCCATCGTTAGATAGGCCTGCGGTTGCATTCTTACATTATTTTTTTCAAGGATGACCTTGAGTCCATCCAGGCCCATGCGTCGCGCTTCTTCAACGCGTCCCTGAAATGAATAACTCTTGGCTATCAGCGTTTTTATTTCTGCGAGATTGATCTCATCCTCGATCGAGCTTGCTGTTGAGTCGGCCTGGTGCAAATAGAGCAGTGCTTTTTCGTGTTCGTTGTTCTCCTGGTAAAATCGTCCTGTTTGTATAAAAGCGGAAGTGATATCCGGCGTATTGCCAAGCTGGATGCGAATTTTGGTTGCTTTCAGGTAGTTATTCTCGGCTTTGACGTTGTCGCGTTGTGATTTGTATAGTCGGGCCAGACTTTGGTAGGTATAGGCTAAACCCGATGCATCGTTAATATTTTCAAATATAGCCTGGGCACGGATGAAGTAATCGTAAGCTCTTGAAAGAATTCCCTGTTCAAAGAACAACCTGCCAAGGTTATTATTCGAGTGTGCGAGCTGTAGCGAATCATTGTAGAGTGTTGATAACTTCAACGCCTGATCAAAATATTCATACGATTTGATCCTGTTTCCTTTCGTTGTATAAGCAACACCAATAAAGTTCAGTGGTTCTGAAAGCCCGATTGTGAGCTTAAGTTCCTTCGCTAATGCAAAGGCCTGTTGTGCGTAATAAATGGTGCTGTCGGGATATGCCGAGCGGTATTCCCAGGCAAGGTCATTTAATAAGGCAACTTTTTCTTTACCAGAACTTGTTGAGGCCTTTTTACGCAGCGATTCGATCAGGTGGATGTTTTGGGCAAGGACCGGAGTGGAAAGAACAACCAGGATGAGCAGTAACAGGTATTTCTTAACCACAAAAGTAAGTGTTTCGCATGTACAGGTTGCCTAAAGTTAGTGTTTCAAACGAGGATTTTAAAGGGAGTTTTTACGAATTGGCCTCTTCGAAGTTCATGTCCCGTCCATACGTCTCATCGATCGCCTGCAGGGCTATAAAAGCGATGATTATTGTGATTATGCCGATGGTTAGTGCCCCGTAAATGATGCCGATGTGGGACCGGAGAAGTTCAAACGATAAGGTCAGCGGCACGACCGTGCCGCGGATAAAATTGGGAACTGTTGTGGCGACGGTCGATCTGAGGTTTGTGCCGAATTGTTCGGCCGCAATGGTGACAAACAACGCCCAATAACCTATACCAACGCCAACCAAAAAGCATGCGAAGTAAAACATCTCCACCGTTTGTGATGGCAGAAAAAGATAAAATATAATAAAGCCCAGCGTGAGCAAAATAAACATGGCTACCACCTTCTTACGCGATTTGATCCATTGGCTAATCAGTCCACTGGACATATCACCCACGGCAAGGCCGATATAGCTGAACATGACGGCATTGCCTGCGGTCACTGACCCTGTGATGCCGAGCGCTTTCGCGAATTCCGGAGAAAATGTGATCAGTATACCGATGGCATACCAGATTGGGAGTCCGATGAAAATACATCCGGCAAACCGCTTTAAGCGTTGACTATTGGTAAAGAGCTGAAAGAAATTGCCGCGCTCGATATTTTTTTCCTTTGCCTCCAGGAATATTCCCGATTCGAACACGCTAACCCGTGCGATGAGGAGCATCAGCCCCAATCCACCGCCTATGAAATAAGCAGTGTGCCAGTCAAAATAGCGCGATATGAAATTTGCCAGCACGGCGCCCATTAGTCCTACCGTGGCGATAATAGTAGTACCATACCCTCTGAGGTGAGTTGGCAACGTTTCTGACACCAACGTGATGCCCGCGCCAAGTTCTCCCGCCAATCCAATACCTGCGATAAATCTGAGCAGTGCATATTGATTAACGGATGCCGCAAATCCATTGGCAATGTTAGCCAGCGAATAAAGGAGTATTGACCCAAAGAGAACGGAGAGTCTGCCACGTTTGTCACCCATGATTCCCCAGATCAATCCGCCGATGAGCAATCCTGTCATCTGCACGCGCAACAGGTATTCGCCTTGCGTAAACAGCTGATCTTCCGGAACACCAAGCGATATTAAGCTTGGCCTTCTGACGATGCTGAAGAGCAATAGATCATAGATATCCACGAAATAGCCCAGGGCTGCAACGATTACAGGGAGGCTGAGCAGTTGTAACTTTTCACTTTTCACCATTCACTTTTCACTTTTTTCAAGCGCCTGCTCCAGGTCCGCAATCAGGTCTTCGATGTCTTCGATGCCAATACTAAGTCTCATGAGCGAATCAACCAAGCCTGTTTTCAGTCGTTCTTCTTTGGGGACACTTGCATGCGTCATGGATGCCGGATGATTGATGAGAGATTCAACACCTCCCAGCGATTCAGCCAACGAAAATAACCTGACGTCTTTCATCAGCGAGATTGCCTTATCAATGCTATCATCCTTGAGCGTGAAAGAAAGCATTCCGCCAAAATCTCTCATTTGTCGTTTTGCAACGGCGTGGTTCGGATGATCGGTAAAGCCAGGCCAATAAACATTTTTAATCTTTGGGTGACCCTTTAGATACTCGGCAATTTTTCTCCCGTTAAGGCAATGCCGCTCCATTCTTAGGTGGAGTGTTTTGATCCCACGCAGCACAAGGAATGAATCCTGCGGGCCTGGCACGGCACCGCACGAATTCATGATAAAGTGAAGATCCTGATGCAATTTTTCGTCATTAACGATCAATGCTCCCATGATCACGTCGGAGTGTCCACCAAGATATTTTGTGACCGAATGCATGACAATATCAGCACCCATGTCGAGAGGATTTTGCAGGTACGGAGAAGCAAACGTGTTATCAACTGCGACCATGATTTTTCTTGGTTTGGCCATGTCAACGAACGCTTTGATATCGACTATATTCAGCAGGGGATTCGTCGGTGTTTCGAGCCAGAATAATTTTGTCTTTTCATTGACAAGCTTTTCCACGTCGCTTGTTTTCGTAAGGTCAGCAAAGTGAAATTTGATTCCGTATTTTTCAAAGACCTTGCGAAACATTCGATATGTGCCGCCGTAGAGGTCGTTGCCTGTAATCACCTCGTCTCCTGGATTGAGCAATTTTATCACGGCGTCGGTTGCGCCCATGCCTGAGGAGAA
>Ga0193753_10003135_pt1 | contig 12457 bp, 6 predicted proteins | sample H1c2metaG_FD_144925 | JGI IMG/M metagenome (GOLD analysis project Ga0193753, IMG submission 144925) | Soil microbial communities from a riparian zone of the East river system, Colorado, United States - H1c2 | ecosystem: Environmental > Terrestrial > Soil > Riparian zone | place: USA: East River... | reverse complement strand
GGTGCGCGATATCGTACTGATACACGGACAAAAGAAAGTGAGGGCCTTGTTCCTGATCAACGATGAATATCCTGTCCTTTATGAAGCAGGTGGAAAAGTAAAAGATAAAAAATAACCGGGCCGGATCTCATGATGATGAAACAGACAAAGACATGGTATTCTGTATTTCTGCTGGCTACATTAAGTTGCCTGGGTTTGCAGTCGTGCAAACATCATGCGGCAGTAAAAGAACCCGTGTTGTTTGAAGGGCTGAATGCGGACCGGACGGGACTTGACTTCACCAATAAATTAACCCCTACGCAGGAATTCAATGTTTTTAAATACATGTATTTCTACAACGGCGGGGGCGTGGGCGCTGCAGATTTTAACAACGATGGTAAAATAGATGTTTTTTTTGCTGCTAATCAGGTATCAAACCGGCTATATCTGAACATGGGCGGCCTACGCTTTAAAGATGTGACATCTGAAGCCCATATTCCTGTAGACAGTGCGTGGTCGACCGGCGTTTCTGTAGTGGATATTAACAATGACGGGTTAATGGATATTTATATTTGCCGGGTTGGCAACCACGAAACGCTTCACAGTCATAACCAGTTAATGATATGCCAGGGAATTGATCATAACGGGGTGCCGTTTTACAAAGACGAGGCGAAAGAATATGGTCTGGATTTCTCGGGGTTCAGTACACAAGCGGTTTTTTTCGATTATGATATGGACGGAGACCTGGACATGTACCTGTTAAATCATTCCATACACCAGAATGGAACGTTTGGTCCCCGCAAAGACCGGTTGTCCGTTTACAATCCACTTTCCGGAGACCGCCTGTACAGAAACGATGGAAATAAGAAATTTAAAGATGTTACGAAAGAGGCCGGTATTCATAGTTCTGTAATCGGCTATGGATTGGGAATCAACGCCTCCGATATTGATCTGGATGGTTATCCGGATCTGTATGTTGGAAACGACTTCCAGGAAAACGATTATTTGTATATCAATCAACACAACGGCACATTTAGCGAAGAACTGAATGATCACATCATGCATACGAGCCAGTTTACTATGGGCGTGGATGTGGCAGATATCAACAATGATGCATACCCTGAGATTGTAAGCATGGATATGCTTCCTTCAGATCCTTATATTCTGAAACGATCCGAGGGAGAGGACAATTATGAAACCTTTTTTCTGAAAATCACCTATGGATACGGCTATCAGTATACAAGGAATAACCTGCAACTCAACAGAAGAAATGGCACGTTCAGTGAAATTGGGCTGTACGCCGGTGTAGCTGCGTCTGACTGGTCCTGGTCACCTTTATTTTTTGACTTTGATAATGATGGCACAAAAGACCTGTTCATCTCCAATGGCATTCCCAAAAGGCTCAATGATATTGATTATATCAATTTCATTTCAAATGTCGATCTGCAGGAAAAAATGAAATCAACCGGACTGGATGAAAAAGACATGAGTCTGATCGACCGGTTTCCGCAAATAAAAATTCCCAACCGGTTTTTCAAGAATAGCCCTGAGGTCCAGTTTACAGATATAGGCCCGCACATTGAAAATAATCAGGATAGTTATTCTAACGGCGCAGTATATGCGGATTTTGACAATGACGGGGATCTGGATGTGCTGGTTAATAATATTGAAGACCCGGCCGTTTTGTACGAGAATAAGAGTAATGACAAAAAAGAAAAGGCGTTTGTTGAAATCAGGCTCCGCGGACCAGAACAGAATATCAATGCCATCGGATCAAAAATCATATTATTTGCCAATGGCGGAATTCGTACGTATGAAAAAAACCCCGTTCACGGATTTCTTTCGAGTATGGAAGGTCCTGTTCATATAGGACTTGATAAAACGCTGGTGGATTCGGCTTTTATCATATGGCCGGATAATAGTTTTCAGTCTATTCAACTTACGCCCATCAATAGCCTGATACAATTCAGTTACAAAAAGGGACTTCCGACATACGATTATACGATATTGAGAGAACACTGGAAAAATAAAACCAGGCCTGTTCAGGACATTACTGAACAGACACATATTTTATACAAGCATAAGGAAAATGTATTCCATGAGTTTGAACGCGAACCGTTGCTGCCACATATGCTTTCTTCAGAGGGGCCGGGCATAGTCATCGCTGATTTTAACCGGGATTCCCTGGATGATGTGTTTTTGGGTTCGGCCCGTATGGGTAAAGATGCTGTTTTTGTCCAGCAGAAGTCTGGTATTTTTCAAAAAACAATTCAGCCTGATCTGGACGCAGACTCCAACTACGAGACCGTTGCGGTCTGTGCGGCAGATCTGAACAATGACGGCTTTCCCGACCTGGTTGTGGCAAACGGAGGAAATGAATTTTACGGAACAGATGAACAACTGAGACCAAGGGTTTATTTCAATGATGGACATGGTATATTCAAACGCGATCAGAGCGCTTTTGAAAAACTGTACATCAATGCGAGCACGTTGTTGACGATGGATATAAATGGTGATGGCTTTCCTGATCTTTTTATCGGAGGCCGCTCCGTTCCCTTTAACTATGGTCAGGTTCCCCGGTCTTATTTTTTATTAAATGACGGAAAAGGAAAGTTTAAAGATGTTACGGATCAGATTGCACCCGGGCTTGCCCATATCGGATTTGTTACCAATGCTGTTTGGTTTGATATTGATCAGGATGGCCAGAAGGATTTGATCCTGTCTCAGGAATGGGGCGGCATAGAAGCGTTTATCAATCACAAAGGTGTCTTTGAAAAAAGAGAACTGACTGATAAGAAGGGTTGGTGGAATTTCATTCTGCCGGTTGATTTAAATGGAGACGGGCGACCGGACCTGGTAGCCGGCAACCTGGGATTGAACAGCAGATTAAAAGCCAGTGAGTCAGAACCCGTACGGCTTTATTATTATGATTTCGACGAAAATGGAAAAAAGGATCAGATTCTTTCTTATTATCTGGATGGAAATGAATTGCCTTTTGCCAACAAAGACGAACTGGAGAAACAGGTGCCGATGCTGAAGAAAAAATTTCTTTATGCGGAAGACTTTGCAAAGGCCAGGTTCACCGATATTTTTCCCAGGGATGTCCTTGACAAAGCGGATGTGTTCACAGCAAATTATTTTTCAAATGCCGTACTGATCAACCAGGGTGATTTAAAATTTAATGTAGTGGCGCTCCCATGGCAGGCCCAGCTGTCTTCGTTCCGTGATGCCGTAATGGTAAATGCCAACAACGACAGTTTGCCGGACATACTGATGGTGGGGAATTATTATGAAAATAATATACAGATGGGTCGGTACGACGCGGATTATGCGACCCTGCTGGTTAACCAGGGAAATGGAAATTTTAGTGCGGAAAGTTTGAACGGAACGCAGGTGAAGGGTCAGGTCAGACACATAAAAAAGCTGATGATAGGCGGGAAAGAATCTTATATCCTGGCCAGAAACAACGACAGCACGATGGTTATCCGGTTCACAAAATAGAGCCGTTTATTTTGCATCGTTTACCTCAAACTGAGTCACTGCTTTTCCGGGACGGCCGTCCTCGGTTATTCCCTGAATAATGACCGCGAATTTTCCCTTCAGGTCCGATGTGTAAAAGTGCAATTGAGCCTTTCCTTCTGCTCCTGTTATAATTTGTGGCGCCCAGTACAATACATTTCTGTAATCCGGAATATGACTCGCTTCCATCTCCCCGGATGTATATGACGGTGAATAGAATTCACGCTGTTGCTGAAGACCTTCATATTCGACGACCAGTGCATTGGGGTCGATTTGCGTTGCGCCGATTTCACCACTGTACGATTTAATATTGATGATGCCTTCAAAAACAGAAGAGCCGAGATAGTATTTATGCATGACCACTTCAATTTTATTAATTTTTAAAGGATCCAGGGCTATAATCTTACTTGCGTCGGAAACGGGTATGCCATCCAGAAGGATCAATGGATCATTTTCAAAGTAAGTTCCAAAAAGGCGGTTCCGTACTTTGAACGTAAAGTGATCGCCTTCTTTTCTGACCCGCACGTCTTCAACAAATTCACGCATCACTTCTTCCATTGTTTGAAATCTGGTGTAGTCCTCCAGGTAATAGCGCCGGTCGGGCTGTCCGTAAAATGAACTCGTGTCCGGATTGCCCGTCGCATAGCGTCGCTTTTTTTCTATTGCGTACGTATTCTCCACCTGATTGCCAATACTGCGAATAGTCAGTTCCTTTTCCCGGATTTTTGAAATATTTAAAGAAGATGAATGCACGGACGCATATTTATCAGAGAACGCGCTGGTTATATCTATCCGGTAATTAACATCTTTCTGCTGCGCAGGCTGCACCACCAGCGCGTTATTTTTGTAAATATCCTTAAAACCGAAGCGAATAAGTCCATCCGCGTTACTGGTTGCACTGCTGAAGGCATAGTCTGCCCCGGGAATACTCAAATAGGCGACAGCATTTCCCACCGGAGAACCCGTTACTTTATTAATGATTTTTCCGTTTACCACGGGTCCCTCCAGCTCTGGCAGAAATTCGAAAGCAGGCTTTCTGTTTTCAAATACATCATTCCATTTAAATCTTCGCCATCCCTGAGTAAGTAATAAATTATCCACGGCGTCATCCCCCTCTTTGTCCGAATGAGTGAAATAATATTCAGGCGATTGAATGTATCCTTTCAGATCGGAACTTAAATAGAGATAGTACACGATGCTGTGTTCAGGTATATGCTGGAGTGAATCGATGAGGAACACCGACACGGACATATTTCCGGAGAGGGCATTGTGATCTTTGCCTGTACTTTTCAGATCAACCATTACAGGCTTTCTGTTCAGGTAAACAGACTGATCCGTTTTTGCATCAATCAAAAGGAGGTTCGTCGGACGTTTAAATACAAGCCGCTCGCAAACCGGTTGCCGGTCGGAATTCAATAAGGTAACCGTACTGATTCCCTCGCCCAGATCTTTTTTGTTCACGACAAAGTGGCTCTGACCGCCTTTGATCAGCCCGGTTTGTACATTCTTTAATATATTCCTTGTATGCACAAAAAGATAAAGTCTGGTGTTGCTCAGATCGGGACTCGCCTGAATATTGATTGATAGGTTATCCTCACTTTCATTCGAAACGGTCATTACAACGCCTTCCTGATCCGCAACCGGCAATTTCTGCCTGAGCATGGTGTCTTTACAATATACCACTGCATAATAGTTTTGGTCCTTTTCAGGTTTAAACAGAAAGTTTCCCATGCCATTGTACAGTGGCCGGAACCTGCTCAGGGTATCGTTGTGGTCATTGATAACAGCTCCGTAACCATCCAGGCCCCTGCCGTCCGTCCCCGTCATTTTAAATGCAATCTTTGTCGCAAGTCCCTGAACCATATGACCGCCTTCCGGAAAAAATTCTACGATAGAAGGCGAGACAGCTTCAGTACCAGGTGCAGTGAGTTTCAAGGTATTCACGATATGCAGAGAATGCTGATAATAGAAATCAGCGGAAAAATTTTTCATCCAGCTGGTGTATGCACGCAGAACGTAATTTCCAGTTCCGAGCGAGGCAGGGAGAATCAATGAGCCACTACCTGATCCGCCATTGACTGCAACCTTACTTTGCACAACAGGCTTTTGGTCTTTGGTAAGAATTTCCAGATAGGCGACACTGCTGCTGGTAAATGTTTTATGAGAGGAAGCGTCTACCGAGTACACTTTAAACCAGACTGTTTCACCGGCGAGATAAAAATTTTTATCTGTATGTACAAACAGTTTTTCCTGCTGGTTTGCTGACTGATAATTCCGGTATTGCTGCTGCAGGTTATCCATCTGCTGATCCTGGGCAGCCGCCTGCCCGAATGATGATAATGTGATTAATATGCAAAGCCATCGTTTCATTAAAATTATTTTATTGCCAGAAAGGTGGTTTTGTACTTGTGCCTCCCTGATATCTGCAATCGAGACAATTTTTATAAGTGACGTTTATCGTTGGCGGGCTTCCGGAATTGAAATAATAGATACTCTGCGATGTGTCTGAGTCGCTCCATATCAACGTATTATTGGGATCGGTTGGGATGATGCGGATGGGACAGTTTATTTCAGGATTTGACCTCCATCCCAATGCATGATTGTCAATAAATAGCCGCTGTTCCTGTATGGTGCCGGCCGAAATATATCCAAGTACCGGATCATTGGGATTCGTTACAGCCTGAATATTTCCGCGGATCTGGGAAGGCTGGAGATCAAATAGTCCGCCCAGAGATTGAGAGTTTTTCTGAACGGTCAACCAGTAATTATAAGCGGTCAGATCCAAAGGGTATTGGCGGACCAGGGTGCTGTATTTTACATCCAGTTTTGGATCATTTTGCGGGAAGCTGGCAATCGGAGCAAGGCTGATCACATCCGAACTTAGTGTAATGGAGGTTCCCAAAATAATAGATTGCGAATGAGCCGTGCTCCAGCAGTCGTATACACTTTGTGAGGGATCTGATATGGGATAAATCAATCCGTCCTGGATATACCAGCTGGCTTGATAAAAAGCCTGATGTTGATACGTTTCAATATAATCCCACCGGTAATAGCGGGTATTGTTTGTCGCATCATGCGTATTCACAAATATATTCGCAGCCTGCGCGTCTGTCAGCGGGTCGTTGATCACCTGCCAGGTGAGACTGTCAATGGGCGGACAGATTTTTGGCGTTACCAGAGCAGACAGATATTTATTGCCATCACTTGTTGTTACGGACAACTGATATTTTAAAGCAGGGTCCAAAGATAGTGGTGCACTTACATAGGTCCCGTTGCCGCCGGTATCAATCAGGGGAAAAGCGGCGCCATTTTCACTCAGAATCAATACCGTTGCTGCAAGCTCGGGAATGTCCGGTATAGTATCCTGCAGGTTGAGCGACCGGTTAACGATCATAGTTGTTGAACTGTTTACTCCGGTATTAATAAATCCATCCACCGCAAGAAAATGATTACTTGCCTTTATTACATTCGGCTGATAAACTTTTCGGCACATGGTGGTGAAAAAAATAATTCCGGCTAAAAAAAAATACTTCACGTGCCCTTCCCTCATGTTCTAAAATTTGATAGTATAGGTGATGAATGGAATCGGTGCTCCAAAAATGGATAACTGATAACCCTTTACCTTACCATTCTCCTGAACAAAGTATACAGAATACGCATTCTGCCTGCCGGTTACATTATATACACCCGCTGACCACGAATTATGCGTTTTTTTATTCACTTTATGGTTTCCATCCATATTCACAGAAATATCCGTTCTGAAATAATCCGGAATGCGATATTGGTTTCTATCAGAATAGTATAGTGTGGCTGCACCGCCGGCATGCACTACGGCCAACGGAAGGGTAATCGGACGCCCCGTGCTGTAAACCATATTTACAGAGAGGCTATACCTGTGGGAGAACCGGTAATTCCCGATGAAGTTCACCATGTTGGGCTTATCGAAACTGGCGGGATAATAATTCCCATTGTTGACGAGTTCCCCCGCCAGCGGATCATCCTGTCGTAAAAAAGTGCGCGAATATGTATAACTGATCCAGCCATTCAGTTTGCCCGTTGTTTTTTTCAGGAGGAATTCAATACCGTACGCTTTACCTTCTGTTTCAAAAACATCGGTTTCAATGTGATGATTTAAAGTGAGACTGGCGCCACTTTTATAATCGAGATAATCCTGCATTTTCTTATAATACACTTCTACAGAAGTTTCAATACTGTTCTGCCGGAAATTTTTGTAAAAGCCCAGCGAAATCTGCTGTCCCTGTTGTGGTTTGATATTCGGATCGCTGAGTTTCCAGATATCGGTGGGGGAAATATTGGTCGTGTTGGAGATCACGTGAATATACTGGGACATCGTATTGATGCTGAACTTCAGCGAAGCGCTGTTAGTCAGGGAATATCTGGCAGACAACCGGACTTCCGGAAGTGCATAGGTTTTAATTATTTTGCCTTTGGGATAGGAGACCGTGTCTTTAATCGTAAAGGACTCCCGGGGCAAACCGGGCACATATTGATAAACCTGATTCGGACCGAGGAAATTATAAATGGTATAACGAACGCCCGCGTTGACACTCAGATTTTGAGAAATTGAATATTGATCCCCCAGATAGAGCGCTGTTTCAAGAGCCTGTTCATGTTGTACTGCGTCTGTTTGTACGAGCGACTTGGGACCGTCCGGCGAGAGCGTGCCCGGATGCAGCTGATAATAAACAGAATTTAATCCGTAACTGATGGTGTGTTTATTATTTGGCGAATAACTGAAATCGGCCCGCAGGTAAACCTGATTGATATCAAAACTTAGCTTATATGCATTTACAGGGACCTTGGTGCTTGAAACTGAATACTGGTAGTGATCGATGCCGGCAGTGAAAACAGCAAAGGAAGAATTACTGAAATTATGTTTCCATTTCAGATTGGCGTTCCGGTTTGCATAGCTGTACGTGGTGTCTCCATCCAGAGTGAATTTATCATTGCTGATATAACCCATCAGATATAACGTGTTTTTGGAGTTGATAATATGACTGATATGCAGGCTCGCATCATAAAAGTTCGCCTTGCTGTTACTGTATGAGGAACTGGGAATCTGATTCAACAGCCAGTCTGAATAGGTTGTGCGGAATCCGGCAATGACCGAGGTTTTGTCTTTCTGAAGAGGTCCCTCGATACTGAATTTACTGGTCAGGGGACTGATGCCTGCAGATCCGGTCCACTTCTTATTGTTACCGTCTTTGACATCCACGTCGAGAACGGAAGACAGTCTGCCGCCGTATTTTTCCGGAATGGCACTTTTATATAGCTCCACGCTTTTTACGAGATCGGGATCAAACGCCGAGAAAAATCCAAACAGATGACTTGGATTATATACCGTTGCATCGTTGTAGAGAATAAGATTCTGATCCGCTGCGCCACCTCTTACGTTAAAGCCGTTACTGCCTTCTCCGACTGAAGTGACGCCCGGCAGCGTAAGCAGAACTTTTAAAACATCGGCTTCTCCGAAAACCACCGGCACCTGTTTAATGGATTGTATATTGAGTTTGGTCACGCCCATCTGTACGCTCCTTGTATTCGATGTTTTATCTGCCGACACAATGACGGCCTTAAGACTTGCTACAAATTCTTCCAGATCCAGATTGAGTTTTCCATCGCTGTATACCATCACCTGGCGTCGCGTATCTTTCATCCCCGCACTTGTAATTCGAATGATATGACGGCCTTTGGGCAGCGTCAGACTATAGTATCCGAACTGATCCGTGGTTTTAGTAATCGACAATGTGTCGACAGAGATATTCGCGCCCATAATCGGCTCCCCCGTTTTTACATCCCGCACATATCCGGCAACGGTCGGACGTGCGGAAGCGGTCTTACCATTTCTTAATCCGATCTCGTAGAGTTTATTCTCCGGTGCTATTTTCAGGTTTGATTTAGGTACAACAGCGTCTTCGCTAAATGTAGCGGATTGCGACAGACTATCACTGGCTCTGCCCGGATCAAAGAAATTTTTCGGCAGGGTGGTTTGTATGCTGAATCGTTTACTGACAAAAACAGTATTGTCGTTTGCAGCGGAATAATGGATATCGGTATTTTTAAACACAGCATCAAAAACCTGTTGCAGACTGAGGTGATCAGCATGTAAATTAATTTCAATACTATCAGTTTCGGTTGAATCGTAATAAATATGCCAGTTAGTCTGTGCTTCGATTTCGCGTGCCAGTTGAGGGAAGGAAATATTATTAAAATCGCCGGTAATTGATTTTTGTTCCTGTGATTGTGCAGACAGGAATGAAAGGCTGAAAATAATAAAAAAGCCGAACGGGAATAGTCGCATGTCAGTGCTTTAGCTGCGAATAATAAGTGGTTGTAAGCACCATCGAATTTTCCAGATCTTTTTTAAAGTTGAGTTTGTTTGTGCGGATGTATTTTTTCAATTCATCTTCTTTATCGCTGAATTCATTCAGTAATCCGCTTTTCCCATCCACGGCATAAAAAATCGGATTTTTTCTCACGAAATAACTATTGTACTCCACATATTTTATCTCTTCATTGCCCGATCCTGTAACCAGGCGTTTCTCATGTTTAACATACAGTCCTGGTTCTCCGGAATATAACTGTTCATAATAACCCTCTTTGGGTAATCCGGGTGATTTTGCGGGATTCAATCTCACAAAAAAATGATTCCCGATTTTAAATGAGTCTGCTTTATCCATCGATAGGGCAATCTGGGCATTGTTAGGGTAGTTACCGGTCACCAATTCATCAGCTACGAGATCGTAGTACAGTTTCCGCTGTGGATAGAATGTACCCTGATAATAGACGGCACCATCTACCAGGTCATTGGATTGGAAGAATGGGAAACCGAGGGCTTTTTGTCCATTCCGGATGTATTCACTACCATGATAAATCTGGGCGTTATCGCCGATTCCGTTCAGATAAATCTGACCAAGAGCGTTGACCGGTTGGTTGTATTCAGAAGAATCAGTGGATTGCTGTGCAAGTAAATGAACAGAGGAGAGAAGAATGAAAAGGATTCCCAAATAAGCAACCGGGCTTAATTTCATATTGATGCACATTTTCCCATCGTCGCGATAACCCGTTACAGGCAGCAGGGAGTTCGTTGGTAATTTGTCAAGCAGTAATTTACTGTAAAAACCAATATAGAGTTGCCTGGGAAACAATAAATTATTGTTTGGGGGGCAAATCGCTGTTACCGACGGGGATGTAAATTTTAGTCAACCATTTCAGTGTGTCCGGTTCCGACCTTCGGTCGGTCAGCAGAATCTGAAAAGCATTCGCCTGCTTGGATTTGTGATTGTCGGAGATGAAATAATGCATTTGCCTCAGCGCCTCTTCTGCCGTATAGGCTCCGCCATAAACTTCCGCACATAAAAAATTTGCCGGAACCATTCTGCGGAACACAATGTTGCCATCATCCTTTAACTCGTGGAGCGTGGGAATGGCAACCTGTGTTTCAAAACTGCCGTTAGGCTGTTTTTCCACATTAATCAACGGTTTACCATTCACCTCTCCTTTTTGTTTTTTAATATTTTTAACGATAATGTCGATATAACTGTATAGTTCAGTGTTTGTCGGATACGCTGCGCTTATGAATCGCGATGAAAGCATGGTACTGTCACGAATGGATGTTCTGAAAAATGAAAACCCATATACATTTCGTGGATTTGAAATAAAACGGGACAGGTTTTTCAGAATGTCTTCCATATTCCTTCCTATTCGTCTTCCTTTTCTAAATTGCTGCCAGCGGGTAACCGGGTTGATGCTAGCGGGCAGTTCGCATCGCCAGATCGCGCCGATGGAGTCCTGATCAAATGCAATCAGGTGTATAACCGAGTGATACTTTGCGCCGTTCACGTCGATTTCAACTCCTACGGCATTGTTATTGTTTATTTCCTTGGTGATACTGTAATCCATGCCGTCGTAACTAAAAGGATTGCCCGGCGTATGCGATTTGCCGTTGGCGTCTTTCCACCATTTTTGCCATTGAAATTCCTGACTGATGAAGCGATACTCCGCCTCCATGGTGGTTTCTGATGTACCGAGTTCCGATACTGTAATCTGAGAAGGAATCAATATATATAAAAAGACAATGGTCAGAATCAACATCCCACCCAGCAAAACAATCCATTTCTTCATATATTCATAAACAATTGGGGCGCAAAGTAGCCAATTTTTGATGTATGTTTACCCCGAAACGAAGACTCTTTTTGCTCGCTTTCACCGGACTTCTGTTATCAGCCTGTCATTCAAAGGAACCTGAAATGGCCGCCAATCCTCTGTTTCAGCTCTTACCGGCAAACGAGACCGGCATTCATTTTAAAAACCGGGTGGAAGATTCCAAAGAATTTAACATTTTTACTTACCGCAATTTTTATAACGGTGCCGGTGTTGCCATCGGTGATGTGGACCACGACGGACGGCCAGATATTTTTTTTACATCCAATCAGCACGAAAATCAATTATATCTTAATAAAGGAAACTGGAAGTTCGAAGAAATTGCAGCGAAATCCGGATTAACAAGTACTCATCACTGGCATACCGGCGTGAGCATGGTTGATATTAACGGCGATGGCTGGCTGGATATCTATGTGTGCAACGGCGGCAATGTGGCAGAAGATGACCGCGCTAATGAATTGTACATCAATCAGCGGAACGGCACTTTCAAAGAAGAAGCGCATGCATATGGTCTGGATGATCACGGTATTTCCACGCAGGCCATATTTTTTGATTATGATCACGATGGGGACCTGGATTGTTTTATACTAAACAATAGTAATAAATCAGTTGAAAGTTTTGGATACGCAAGGGGCCTCCGGATGGTCCGTGATCCGGAGAATGGTGACCGCCTGTATCGCAACGACAAGGACCATTTTACAGATGTGAGCCAGCAGGCAGGCATATATGGCAGCGCCATCGCGTTCGGGCTCGGAGTAACGGTCGGCGACTTAAA
>Ga0193753_10003134_pt1 | contig 12460 bp, 9 predicted proteins | sample H1c2metaG_FD_144925 | JGI IMG/M metagenome (GOLD analysis project Ga0193753, IMG submission 144925) | Soil microbial communities from a riparian zone of the East river system, Colorado, United States - H1c2 | ecosystem: Environmental > Terrestrial > Soil > Riparian zone | place: USA: East River... | reverse complement strand
CTCAGGATCGGCAAACAGTTCTGATGACGCCGTAGTCTCCTTCTGACTACCCGCCTGTCGGGAAATTCGGCGGACAACTTCGCTGGAAATCCTATGGTCACAGCCGGTCCCCGGGCTTAGAAGTTTAGGGAACTCATAAAACTCAAGCCTGGAAGCTCCCATGCGCAAACACGGTCTCACCTCCTGGTCCCTGGGCCTGGGTTTTGCGCTGTTCGCCACTCTCGCCGGTGCCCGGCCGCTGCTGCTGCCCCCGGCACAGCAACTGCAGTTTCCGCTGCCCGCAGAACCCTCCTATCCCGGCCAGTTCGACCCCCTGATATATAGAGTGGCGATCGATGGCGACACCGCACTCGTCGAGGGCCAGCGCACGATCGACACCGACAACCACCATGTGGAAGGCGTGTACGTCTTCGAGCGCGACGCGGCCGGCCTCTGGACTTTTCGCGGCCCACTGACCGAGCACGCCAACCGCGATGACGGTGTTCCCGCCATCGGCGGAAATATCGCGGCCGTGAGGGACAGCCTGGATGGCAATCCCAAGATCAAGGTCTACGAGCGCGGCGCCGCCGGTTGGGCGCCATCGGGAACCATCGCGCTGCCACAGAACGGCAACGCATTCCGCATCGAGAATGGCGCGATCTACGTGCAGCTCTACAACATTTCATACCCGAGCTGCGAGCCTCCGCTGCGGCAATACCGAAAGGTCGCGGGTGTCTGGCAGCAAACCGCCACCATCGGGCCCGAGCGCTGCTCGTACTCGCGCGCCGACGTGAGCCAGGGGCGGCTCGTGATTGGCTCCGAATCCTCGACCGCGCCTGCATCACCGCAACTGCAGATCTACGCCGACGACGGCAGCGCGAACTGGCCGCTGGTCGCCTCTTTGCAACCGCCGGCCGGAATCACCTGGCCTTACATGTATGGCTCGGGGGTTTCGCTGAGCGGCAACACGCTGTATGCGGACATTGGCCGCGTGTTCCGCGACAGCGGTGGCAACCACTGGGCCGCGTCCGGACTGGTGATTCAACCGGAAATCGAAACCAGCCTGAGCAACAGCGTGAGCGAAGTCCCGCGTTTTCGCGGCAACTATCTACTACTGCCGGGGCCGGAGCACGACTACGAGCCGCCGATCGAGCAGGATTCGGGGCCTGACCTGACCTATGCGTGGGAAACGGTGCGCGTTTACCGGCAGCGCAGCGACGGCGCCTTCGACTACTACGCCAAGCTCAACCCGGAGAACGGCATCGGCACTTACGGCGTGAGCTCGGACGGCCGACGCATCATCGCGTCGACCAGCTATTCCAGCTTCCAGACGGGCGAGTACCAGCAGGTTTTCATCTTCGAAGTGCCCGACACAGTATCGTTCCCCGGTGCACTGCAGGACGACTTCGAATCCGGCAATGGAGCGCGGTGGGCGGGAAGCGCCGGCGCATTCGCCGTGGCGCAGGCCGGCGCCACTCGCGTGCTGCGGCAATCGAGCACCGCGGGAGAATCCGGCGCTAACTACAATGTGGACTGGACCGATCAGGCCATCGAGGCCGATATCCGGCCCACGCAGTTCGACGGCGCCGATCGCTGGGCCGGCCTGGTCGCGCGGCGCACGGACGCGCAGAACTATTACTACGTGACGTTTCGTTCCACCGGGACGATCGCCATCAAGCGCATGCGCAATGGCGTGTTCACGACGCTGAACGGATTTGGCAGTGTTCCCGGAGGCTTCGTGGCCGGCCGCAACTACCGCGTACGCTTCGAGGCGGTGGGCACCCAGCTCGCCGTGTTCGTCAACGGCAAGGGCGTCATGCATGCCAGGGACGATGCGCTCACTCACGGACACCCGGGTGTCGCGGGATACAAGGCGAGCTTCGACCTCGACAACGTGGTGCTGACCAGCGGTACGCGCACGCTGCTGCGAGCCGATGGCCCGATCGGCAGCTGGACCCAGGCGCCCCCCTCCAACAGGACCGGCACCTGGAACTACCTGGATTTGCCGGATCTTCAGCTGGGCTATCGACAATCGTCGACCGCCGGCGATGGGCGCTGGGTGTCGAGAGTCCCGACCGGAAACCAGGTGGTCGGCGCGCGCGTGCGACCGAACACCTTTGGCTCGTCGAGCAGCGGACAGGACCAGTGGGTGGGCATTGCGGCGCGCTACCTGGACGATTCGAACTACTACTACCTGACCTTGCGCAATTCGAATCGCGTCTCGTTGCGCAAGCTCGTCAACGGCACCATCCAGGAGCTGGGGTCAGCGGCGCTGCCGGTCACCGCCGGCGCGTGGTACGACCTGCGCCTGGAAGTCATCGGCTCTCGCCTGCGCGCGTTCGTGAACGGCGAACTCAAGGTGGAGACGAGCGATGCAAGTGTGATCGCATCCGGGCGCAACGCGATGATCATGTACAAGGCGGCAGCGGACTACACCGACTATTTCGTCTACCAGCCGTAGCGCCTGGAGGCTGCGACGAATCCGCTGGAGTTCTGCAACGGCACCGGCAGAATAGCCGCCTTTGCGGAGACGTCTCATGCGCATCGGCACGCCCCTGACGCCTTCGGCCACCAAGGTCATGCTCCTGGGCGCCGGCGAGCTCGGCAAGGAAGTGGTGATCGAGCTTCAGCGGCTGGGGGTGGAGGTCATTGCCGTCGATCGCTATGCCGACGCGCCTGCGCAGCAGGTGGCGCATCGCGCCTACGTCATCGACATGACCGACGGCGCGGCGATCCGCGCGCTGGTGCTCGAGGAACGTCCGCACCTGGTGGTGCCGGAAATAGAGGCCATCGCCACGGACGAACTGGTGAAGATCGAGGCGGAAGGCCTCGCTCGCGTCATACCGTCGGCGAACGCCGCGCACATCACCATGAATCGCGAACGCATCCGCCGCCTGGCCGCGGAAGAGTTGCAGCTGCCCGTGTCGAAGTTCGCCTGTGAGTCGACACTCGAGGAATTGCAGACAGGGATCGACGGCGGCGTCGGCTATCCCTGCTTCGTGAAGCCGGTGATGTCCTCGTCCGGCAAGGGCCAGAGCAAGATCAGGGACGCGTCCGGTGTCGCCAAGGCCTGGGACCACGCGCTCTCCGGCGGCCGTGTCAAACAACCCCGAGTGATCGCCGAAAGCGAAATCAGGTTCGAGTTCGAGATCACCTTGCTCACCGTCCGCCATGCAGGCGGAACCTCATTCTGCGAACCCATCGGCCACGTGCAGGTCGATGGCGACTACGTGGAATCCTGGCAACCACAGCCAATGTCGCAGAAGGCGCTCGAGACCTCGCGCACGATCGCGAAAAAGGTAACCGACGCGCTGGGGGGTCTCGGCATTTTCGGCGTGGAGTTGTTCGTGAAGGGTGACGACGTCTGGTTCTCCGAAGTCAGCCCGCGCCCGCACGACACCGGCCTCGTCACGCTGGTGACCCAACACCTGAGCGAGTTCGCGCTCCACGCCCGCGCGATTCTGGGATTACCTGTCGACACGAGTCTGCGCACGCCGGGCGCCAGCGCGGTGATCTACGGTGGCATGGAAGCCAAGGGCATCGCCTTCGAGGGTGTTGACGAAGCGCTCGAGGTGCCGGGGGTCGAAATCCGGCTCTTCGGCAAACCCGAAGCGTTCAGGAAGCGGCGCATGGGTGTTGCGTTGGCACGTTCGCCGGACACCGGCACGGCGCGCAACAACGCAAAACGTGCCGCAGCCCTCGTCAGGCCTGTCGCGGGGTAGGCGTCGGCTGTTTGTCAGTCGATGCCCGGCGTCGGCGCAAGCGTCAGTGTTCCATCCGCACCGAGGGACTGCTTGCACGCCCAGCGCACGGGATAGCGCTGGCCTTTCACTTCGATTTCTCCCTTCAGGCGCAGACCCTTCCAATCCGTTCCACGCGGCAACGGGAATTTTGCCTGCCGCACCTTGCCTGGCAGTGGATAGCCCGCATCGAGGCCGCCGGTGACGAGGATGCGGCCTGTTGCATCGAGAATGCTGATGCGCAGTACACCCGGAACTCCGGCGATCCCGTCGTTCACCAGGCCCAGGATCACACCGGTATCGCCGCCCGCGTCGTACGTCCAGACCCAGGACGGCCTCACGCGATAACCGATCGAGCGCGCGAGGCTGTCGATGGCCTCCGGGTATTGTTCGTAGTAGTGCTGAAGCCGATCGGCGCGGATGCGATGCCAGTTCCACAGCGAGAAATAGCCGGCGCCCACGTCGCGCACGTGGCCGATCACGCTGTCGGTGAGCGGCACGCCCCGATCGAGATGCAGGCTCGCGGGTGATCCGTCGGAATTCGGCACTTCCACGGTGACGCCTGTCCACGCGGGACGGTTGCTCAGCGCCTCGATCTGCTCGTTCTCGATGAAGATGGTGTCGGTGCGCAGCCAGTTGTGGCTGCGCACGGTGCGCTCGAGCAACTCGAAGTTGCCGACGCGGCTGAAGTCGGGCTGCGTGTTCGTCGCGAGCGGAGTTTTCTTCCAGCACTCGAGTTGCTTCCCGAACATGCGGACCCAGGTGGCTTCGGCAGTCGCGTAGTCGGGAAACGGGTTGCGTTCGAGAGGCCAGGTGTGTCCTTCGCCCCAGAATCCGTACATCGCGGTATCGACGTACTCCACCTGCGGGTGGCCATCGCAGGCTTCCGCCAGTAGTTCGGTGAGCTCATTGAAAGCGGACTGGAAGACGGGGGCATCGTAACGCGGCTCGAATCGGCGCCGGTTCTGCCACTCACCGAGCTCCACCATCGGAATGCGTTTCGCGAGGAAGTCCGGCAGCGCCGATCCTTCGACATCCGGATTGCTCATCATGACGCGCAGACCGAGTCGCTTGTCGTAGCGCTTCGCCAGGTCGAAGGCGATCTTCCAGTGTTCGCACAGATCGAGCCGGCCCGGCTTGCTCTGCACGTCCTTCCAGTTCACGCGCAGGTACAACTTGGTGCCCAGCGGGAACTGCGCGAGATCCTCGAGGGATTTTTCCAGGCGTTCGCCCGGCCTGGAAGGCGGCCCCACCTCGTCGCAGAGATAGGTGATGAGCCCCATGCCGAAACCCGGAATGATTTCCTTCGACGCGGTCGTCGCCATCACGACCTGCCAACCGGCGAAATGATCCGTGGGGAACGGCCCCTGGTACAGCCGCTCCGAGACGGGAGGTCCGGAGCCGAAATCGTAGCCGTCGAAATTATGAACGGCCGCACCGTGGCCGCGTGTGCTCGCCAGCAACGCAGTGGCGCCACCGGCCTTGATGAATTCCCGCCTGTGCATGTTTTCCCCTGGATTTAGTCGAATGCCAGCCGGGCACCGGCCGCTCTCGACTATCGGACATCCGGAGAAACGGGGAAAGTTACCTTCGTTTGCTTTCGTTTCAGTCGGCCGGGATCGGCGGCGGCCCGTCGGGTAGATAGGCCTTGAACACGGCCGCGCCGCGCTTCTTCTCGAACTCGGCGCGCACATCACGCAGCGCTCGAGGCGTCTCGTACAGGTCGACCATGGTTGCGGCCAGCGTCTTCGCGGCGACGATCATGCCTTTGTGGCCGATGGACGTGCCGCCCGTCGCCACCACCGGCCATGCATGCCACGGTGCGTCCTTGGGCGAGGTGACCACGGTCAGAGTCAGCGTGGGCACAATCCAGCTCACGTCACCGACATCGGTCGAGCCGCCCTCCTCGACCTGGGCATCGAGCGCCTCGATTTCACGGTTCATGCCCACCACCGGCACATTCGTCGCCGACTGGATTTTCCGCGCGAAGGCGTCTTCTTCGGCCGTGAAGGTGGGCGTGCCAATCCAGCGCAGGTTTGCATCGAGCAGCTTTGCGCCCACGTCGTTCGTCAGCGTTTCCCAGCTGCCGCCCTGGAGCTTCACGTTGGCCTTCGTCTCGGTCATGAGCGCCGCGCCTTCGGCGATCTTGCGAAGGCGCGCGTAGAGTTTGTCGACTTCGCTGCGCTTGTAATCGCGTGCCCAGATCCACACCGCCGCGTGATCGGGAACGACGTTCGGCGCGTCGCCTCCATCGGGGATGACGTAGTGCACGCGCGACGACAATGGCATGTGCTCACGCATGAGATTCACGCCGTGCGTGAACGCTTCGACACCGTCGAGCGCGCTGCGCCCGTTCCAGGGATCCGCCGCCGCGTGTGCCGCGTGCCCGGAGAACTCGATGCGCAGGTCGACCATGGCCTGGCCCGTCACCATGTCCGCATGTGACGTGTCGCCGGGGTGCCAGGCCAACATGACATCGACGTCGTTGAACACGCCGTCGCGCGCCATGTAGGTCTTGCCTCCGACCGCCTCTTCCGCCGGGGTTCCGAAATAGATGATGGTGCCGTGAAGCTTGCCTGCGGCGAGCTGTTCCTTGATGGCGAGAGCCGCGCCCAGGCTGGCGGCGCCCAGCAGGTTGTGACCGCAGCCGTGCCCGGCACCGCCTGCAACCAGCGGGCTTTCCTCGGCCTGCGGCTTCTGCGACACGCCGGGCAAGGCGTCGTATTCGCCGAGGATTCCGACGATGGGATGACCCGTGCCGAATTTCGCCACGAATGCGGTCGGCATGCCCGACACACCGCGCGTGACGGTGAAGCCTTGCGCTTCTGCGAAGTCCGCGAGGAGCTTCGAGGATTTATGCTCGCGCAACGCGGTCTCGGCGTATCCCCACACCTTGTCGGACACACCCGTGAGCTCGGTGGCATGTTCGTCGACCGACGCCACGGCATTGCGCTTGGCCGCGGTGGGCGACGCGGCTAACAGCGAAACAGGCCAGAGGCAAAATGCGACCAGGACAAGCGGGGCCAGTCGAGCGTTCATTTTTCTTCTTCTCCCAGGATGGCGCGGGCGCAGTGTACCGCGCGCCAAACAACCCTGGGCAATCGAAGGCGGGCCGCCATCAATTCTTGGGTTGAGCCAGGAGCTCCTTGCGCAGTTCGCCGAGCTTGTCTTTGACGACCTTGGCGTTGTCGCTGCCCATGCGGATCAATGCCTTCTGCCCCGCCGTCAGTGCCTCGAGCTTCGGATCGGCAAATTCATACAGCACGTTTGGCTGCGCGAGGGGGATCGGATCCTGCACATCGGGCGTGGTGAGCAGGTGATCGATGACTTCAACCACGCGATCGTTGAAGTACTCCGGAGGATGTCCGAGGCTTTCGTAGGCATCCTGAAACAACGGGTAGTAGCGGGAATAGGTTGTGACCAGGCGGTGCGTGTCCGTCGAGCGGATCAACTGCACCAGAGGTTGGTAGCGCTCGTAGTTGGCCGGATTCAGCACGGGGGCATCCGCAGACCCGCCCACCTCGAACTTGCCGAAGACCGGCTTCACGGGGCGAAGCCTTTCGGCCACTTTCTGCTCCGGCAGGTTGTCGATGCTCACCACGATATGGCGGATCAGTTCTGCCGGTTTGAAGAACCGGTCAACGGAGTCCTTGCCGATCAGGTCCGCCAGCGCACCCTGCATCGACGCATCGCTTTCATCGAGCGATGGGAGCGGCTCCTGCTTTTCAGGCGGCGGGAGTGGATGTTTTATGGCGGGCTCTTCGGGCAGCGCTGGCGGGAGCTCCGGCACGGCGGCGACAGGCTTCTGGTTCTCCGGCGACGGCGCTTTGTCCTGCCGACCGGAGAAGTAAACGATGGCGCCTATCGACAGGCCAACCACGGCTACCGCGGCAGCGGCCCATTTGATGTTTTCGTTCATAAGACTCCTGACAAGAATCCGGCGTGCTTGTTCCGTACCGTGCAATCATGAGCGCCGTGCCGGCCGAAAAGCTCCTCTCGACAGATCATCGCGTACAAAGCATCGACGTGCTGCGCGGCCTCGCGGTCATCCTGGTGGTGCTGCACCACATCCACCTGCGCTTCAAGATCAAACACTACGACGTAGCCACACTCTTGCCAGAATCGCTCGGCAATGTGCTCTTCTGGTCCGGATACTATGCGGTGATCGCGTTCTTCGTCATGTCGGGGTTCCTGATCACCAGCCTGTCGCTCCGGCGGTGGGGCACGCTCGACAAGATCTCGTTGCCCGCGTTCTATCGGTTGCGCGTCGCGCGCATCGTTCCATGCCTGCTGCTGCTCATTGCCGTGCTGAGCGCGCTGCACCTGGCCGGTTTCACGGACTACTTCCTCAATCCAGACCGTGTCCCACTGGTCCGCGTGGTGGCCGCCGCATTAACGTTCCACATCAACTGGCTGGAAGGAACGCGTGGCTATCTACCGGGAAACTGGGATGTCCTGTGGTCCCTGTCGGTGGAAGAGGTGTTTTACCTGGCGTTTCCGCTGCTGTGCCTGGCGCTGCGCCGTGAACGATGGGTGTTACTCGGCATATTCGCGCTGATCGTCATCGGCCCGGTCAACCGGACGCTGCTCGAGGGCCGTGATCCGTGGATGGACTATGCGTATCTGTCCTGCATGGACGGCATCGCATTCGGGTGCCTGGCGGCATGGGTTTCCGCGCGAACGCAGTGGAGTCGCTCCGCCGTACGCATCGCGATGGGCTCAGGCGTTGCCGCGATACTGCTTATCGTCGTGTTCCGGACGCAGACAGTGGGCCTGGGCCTGACCCAGGTTGGACTGAACGTCACGGTCCTGGAACTGGGAGTGGCGCTGGTGCTCTATGCACTGGCCAATGGCGTCGGCAACAAGGTGTTGTCGAGAGGCACCGGGCTGATACAGCTGGCCGGGCGCAGCAGCTATGAGATCTATCTAGCGCACATGTTTGTCATCTTTGGATTGATGCATCCGTTCAAGGCATTGTTCGGTGAGTCTCCACCCGGCGCGGCATATCCCGTCGCCTACGTGATCATGCTTGCGCTCAGCATCGCGCTGGGCTTTGCGGTATCGCGCTGGTACTCCGAGCCTCTCAATCACAGGCTGCGCCAGCACCGGAAGAACCAGAACCCACCGCCACCGTCAGATCAATCCGACAAAACAGCCCTGACCTCTACTTAGTCTCAATTGTTTTCTGCTCGAGAGCCGTCCGACGATAGCGCGACGTCGAAACGCCTGCCTATGGAGGGGAATCATGAAGCGGCTAATTCATTGCATCGGAGCGACGCTGTTCGCGGTCGCGGCTCTCAGCTCGGTCCACGCCGTGGACAACACGGATCGCGATCAAATGCGGGGCCGGCATCACGCGCCGCCGCTGGTCTACGATGCCGAGAACACGGGGTCGAACTACCCAGCACCCGCCTTCCCGTCATTCGACCAGCTGCCGATAGTCCGGCCACTGCCCGATCCATTCGTATTCATCAGGAACGGGCGTCACGAACCCGATCGCGACACCCGGTTCTCGAGCTGGGAGCGACGGCGCAACGAGATCAAGGCCGAGATCGAAGAATACGAAATAGGTCCCAAGCCGGACTGTTCGGATTGCACCATCACGGCTAACTATGTTCCGCCCGCTGCGGGAGTCGAGGGAGCCAGGGGCGTGCTGACGGTGCTGGTGACCCGGAACGGGAAATCGCTGACGTTGACTTCGGGCGTTTTCATTCCAGCGGGCATGGGCGAGGGCCCGTTTCCGGCCATGATCGCGATGACGTTCTTCGCGCGCCCGACGGGCGCCAACCCTGGCAGTCTGCCGGCCAGCGTGTTTGCCAGCCGCCCGATCGCAACCGTCGACTTCGTGCACAACCAGGTCACCGCCTATGCATTCGGCGCGGCCGATCATTCCAATGACCCGTTCTATCAACTCTACCCCGAGCTATGCGCCGGAACCTGCAATGGCACCGTGAGCAACTCGGGGCAGTACGCCGCCTGGTCATGGGGAGTGAGCCGTCTCATCGATGGCATCGAGATCGCCGCTCGCCAGGCCGCCAACCCGCTGCCGATCGATGTCGGGCACGTGGGAGCGACAGGATGCTCCTATGCCGGAAAGATGGCGCTGTTCGCCGGTGCGTTCGACGAGCGCGTCGCCCTGACGATTCCGCAGGAAAGCGGTGGCGGTGGCGCGCCTGCGTGGCGCATCACGCGCGAGATCGAGGCCTATGGCGCGTCGGAAGACATTCAGCGCACGAACTATGACTGGTTCGCCGGGCAGATGCGCCAGTTCGCCGCGGACAACGGCTACAAGCTACCCACCGATCATCACGAACTGATGGCCATGGTGGCGCCGAGGGCGCTGCTGGTGACGGGCAATACGGATTTCTACTGGCTGTCCAATCGAGCTAACTACATCACGTCGCGCGCAACCCAACGGGTCTACGACACCTTTGGGATTGGAGACCGGTTTGGCTTCTATATCGATGGCGGGCACGCACACTGCGGAACCCTGCCCGAGGAGGCCCCGGCGATAGCCGCCTTCCTCGACAAGTTCCTGCTCGGTGATGAAACGGCCGACACGAATGTCGCTGTCCACCCATATCCGACGCTGGACTACCGGCGCTGGACCGCGTGGTGGGGAGATCGACACGATCACCGGACCGGGCACCACGATGATGAATCGGCGTACCCGGAATTCTCGAATGACTGGAACACGGAGGGAACCGTAGTGATGTCGCTGGACCACGCTCCACAGTTGAGGATCAGGGCGGGCGATACCGTCAAGGGCGGTTATCAATTGGCGGTTCGCGGACGCGAGCATCCGGCGGCGTCGGTTTCGCTGGTGAGCGGCAACGTTCAGGCGGACGTGCGCTGTTTCGATGGACGCTCCTACACCCTGACCATTCCCTTCCCTGCGAGCGAGCCCATTTCGATTCCCGCCGGCGATGGATCCTTCTTCCCTCGTCGAACTACCTTCCAGGGTTCGGTGACATCCACGGGATGTAGCGGCGTACTTCAGGGCGCCTACTTCACCGCGTTGGGAATCAGCTCTGGCGCCGGCAATGCCGGTGGACCCGGCTTCACGACTACAGCAGCGGAGAGTCCCCTCGTAACCAGATTCCGGATCGATGCGGGCCATACGACAGCGCCTAGTGAACCGTTAGTCGTCAACTTTCAACCGTAAGCATCGAATCCAGAATGCCGCGCAGGGCGGGGTTTCGCGCCCTGCCCTGTGCGGACACATCGGGAGCACACGGCACGGCGGGCAGGATTCTGGCGAATTGTGGCAAGAGCGTGATCCTTTGTGGCGCGTGCTGTTCCGCGCGTCCCAGGGTGCAGACTCCCGCGCTCAATGAAGCGAGACACGTACATCAGCCGTCGCCGGCTCTTGCAGACTCTCGCCGCCGCGGGCGGAACCGCCCTGAGCGGTTGCGCAACTAGAGGCCGGATTGGAACGAACGATCGCGCCCGCTTCCTCGCGCCACTTCAGGCGCGTGCCGATCGCATCTTCGACATCACCGTATGCCTGCGACCCTTTCGCGCCGCGGGCCCGCGCCTCGATACCGAGCGCATCCGCGACACGCTGGTGGTGCACAACTATGGCCATGGCGGCAGCGGATGGTCGTTGTCCTGGGGTTCCAGCACGATCGCCGTGGGCAAGGCGCTGGCGCAATCTCCGGATCGTGTCGCAGTCGTGGGATGCGGAGCGCTGGGCCTGACTTCGGCGCTGCTCGCGCAGGCCTCGGGCAAGCCGGTGACTATCTACACACGCGATGTGATCGAGCAGACTTTTTCCGCACGGGCCAGCGGATCGTTCACGCCGGATTCGCGCATCGCGCTCACCGATGCCGTGAGCCCGGAGTTCCCGGCGCTCTGGGAAGAGATGGCACGCACCTCGCTCAAGACCTTTGGCAGCCACCTCGGCCTGGCTGGCGATCCCGTGCGATGGATCGACCGCTATAGCGTCTCGGATGTGCCGGCGCCGGTGGTGCGTGCTCCCGCCGAGAGCGAACTACCGTTCGCGGCATACCGCAGCCGGTTGCAGGATCTGTTCCCGCACGCCGAAAACCTGCGCCCGGTCGACACGCCGTTTCGCGCCGCCAGCGTCAGGCGGCGAAGCGTTCTCATGTTCAACATAGCGAGCTACTCGCAGATGCTGATGACCCAGTTCCGTGTTGCCGGCGGGCGAATCGAGCAGCGTGAGTTCCATGACCCGCAAGAGCTGGGCGGGCTTCCCGAGAAAGTCGTCATCAACTGCACCGGCTATGGGGCTCGTGCGCTGTGGCGCGACGAGACCGTGGTGCCCGTGCGGGGCCAGCTTGCGCACCTGATCCCGCAGGCCGAGTTTGACTACGCTCTCGACTATCGCGATGTGAATGTCATACCGCGCAGCGATGGCATCGTGGTGCAGGCGGTCGCGGGCGGCGAGATGCGCGGTTACAACGACGACTCGCTGGCACCGCAGCCGTGCAGACGCTGGCCACGCTTTACGGAAAATTCCGAAGAACGCAGCGCGGCTGACGCATCGGCGCTCAGGGTTGCAAATCCCTATGCGCCAGTTGTACCATCGGTACGACTGGTACATAGAGGCGCCCTCCCCGATGGAAATCACCATCGACATCGACAACCCCGTGCCGCAGTTCGAGCAGCTCATCGAGCAGATCAAGGCTGCCGTCACTGCGGGCGTTCTGAAGGCGGGCGACTCGCTGCCCTCGATCCGCCAGCTCGCCAACGATCTCGAGCTCAACAGCAAGACCGTG
>Ga0193753_10003133_pt1 | contig 12460 bp, 8 predicted proteins | sample H1c2metaG_FD_144925 | JGI IMG/M metagenome (GOLD analysis project Ga0193753, IMG submission 144925) | Soil microbial communities from a riparian zone of the East river system, Colorado, United States - H1c2 | ecosystem: Environmental > Terrestrial > Soil > Riparian zone | place: USA: East River... | reverse complement strand
TCCGGCTTGCGCAATGGCTCGCGCTCTGGTGGGCCGCGCCCGCCGCGCCGAGCGCCGAGCTCAGCCGGGCCTTCCTGCAGGCGCAGGCCGCGCCGCCGGGGGCAGCGGTCGTCGGGCACGTGCGCGAGTGGCCCGTGCCCGCGGCCGCGATCGAGCCCGTGCGCCGCGCGATGCAGCGCGTCGCGCTGCCCGAGGAGCTCGCGATCGACGGCGACACGGAGGCCGATCCCGAGCGCTCGCGCTGGCAGCTGCTCGAGGACGGCCGCACGCTGGGGCCATCGCACACGGCGCAGCCGACGATCGTGAAATTCGGCGGTGGCCGCTACGCACACCTCGGCGGGGAGCTCTTCTTCTCCGCCTCGGACACGACCCTGCCGCGCGACAATGGCCGGGCCTACGTGCTGCGCAAGCGCGTGCTCGCGCTCCGTGAGAGCGGAGCATCGCCGGACGGAAGATAGCCCGGAAAACCCGGGCGTGACGAGCGGCTTGCGGAACCGGCGCTCGTGATCCGCGCGCCGCGAGTTGCTAAGAGGTGTGCTCTCGCCGGTGTAGGTTGCGAGCCACAAGCTGCGTCGGCGCGGTCCCCCTGGATGCCTCTCCCGAAAACGAGGCGCCTCCCGATCCCGGAGACCCGATCGATGTCCGCCGAAGACCTGACCCGACGCCTGAAGGAACTCCACGAGCGCCGCGCGACCGCCAGCGCGCAGCGCGCACGCGCGCCGTTCACGAGCGAGGCGCTGCAGTCGCTCGCGATCCTCGATCAGGTGCAGGAGCGGCTCTCCAACTGCCTCGCCACGCTGCAGGAGACCGTGCCGAGCCTCCGGCCGGTCCGGCGCATGGATTCCGGCGCGTGGCGCCTCGGGCTCTCCCAGCCTCTGGATCCCGAGCAGCGCCGCGGCCGCACCAGCCGTCCCTTCAGCCGCTGCGAGTTCACGCTCGAGATCGACATGGAGCGGCGCCAGGTGCGCCTGGAGTGCCACGCCACGGTCTTCGATCGCGACCTGCCGACGCTGCGCCTCGCGCTGCCCGTGGACGAGCTGCCCTGGGCCGAGCTGCAGGCATACCTCGAATCGGCCTGCCTGCAGTTCGCCGAGCGCTGGTTCGTGCACGCGGGCCGGCGGGACGAGCCGGACCTCGCGACCGTCGCGCGGCTCTGAGAGCGGTCCCGGTCGCGACGAGCGCCCTCGTGCACTGCAGCGCCCGCGTGCGCTACAAGGCGCCGGCGGCGTGCGGGAAAGCTCCGACGCCCGCACGAGCGCCGTCGCGGAGGCGGCGCCTCCGGCGGATCGAGGCACGAGAGGAGAGGAGCGCGGGATGGAATACAGGCTGCTGGGGCGTTCGGGACTGAAGGTGCCGGTGCTGTGCCTGGGTACGGGGACCTTCGGCGGACGCGGCGAGATGTTCAGCAAGTGGGGCGCGACCGACGTGCAGGAGGCCACGCGCCTCGTGGACGCGTGCCTCGAGGCGGGCCTCAATTTCTTCGACACGGCGGACGTGTACTCGATGGGCGCCGCGGAAGAGATCCTCGGCCGCGCGGTCTCCGGTCGCCGCGAGCGCGTGCTCATCGCCACCAAGGCCACGCTGCCGACGGGCGACGGCCCGAACGACAGCGGCTCGTCCCGCCACCACCTCGTCGCCGCGTGCGAGGCCAGCCTGCGCCGGCTCGGCACGGACCACATCGACCTGTACTTCATGCACTTCCCCGATGCGCTCACGCCGCCCGAGGAGACCCTGCGCGCGCTCGACGACCTCGTGCGCGGCGGCAAGGTGCGCGCCATCGGCTGCTCGAACTTCTCGGGCTGGCAGGTGATGAAGTCCCTCGCGGTGTCCGAGCGTGACGGGCTGGCGCGCTACGTGAGCTACCAGGCCTATTACTCGCTGGTCGGGCGCGAGTACGAGTGGGAGCTCATGCCGCTCGCGCTCGACCAGGGCCTGGGCACGACGGTGTGGAGCCCGCTGGGCTGGGGCCGGCTGACGGGCAGGATCCGTCGCGGACAGCCCGCGCCGGAGGGCCGGATCCAGCAGGGCGGCGCGGCGGGCGGCCCGCCGGTGGACGACGAGCTGCTCTACGCCGTCGTCGAGGTGCTGGATGCGCTGGCGCGCGAGACCGGGAGGAGCGTGCCGCAGATCGCGCTGAACTGGCTGCTGCAGCGGCCGAGCGTGTCGAGCCTCGTCATCGGCGCGCGCAACGAGCAGCAGTTGCGCGACAACCTCGGCGCCACGGGCTGGAGCCTGACACCCGAGCAGGTCGCCCGGCTCGACGCCGTGAGCCAGCGCACGCCGATCTACCCGTACGTGCACCAGCGCGGCTTCGCGGAGCGCAATCCGACGCCGACGCGCTGGTGAGCCTGCAGCCGCGTCCCGCCGCGGGCCGGTCCCAGCGGCCACGACAGGAGGGGATGGAGTACATTTCCGCTCCCCGCGGCGGGAAGCACGGCCACGCGACGGAAGCCTCTCCATGAACGAAGGCCACACCACGGCTGCCGTCCAGAGATACCTGGACGCGCTCGCGGGGGATGCGAGCGCCGAGCCGATCGTCCGGGAGCTGCTGGCCCGCTCGGCGACGCGGCTGCAGGGTCTCTCCGCCAACCTGCTGTACCGCAGCTATCCGCGGCTGGCGCGGCCGCCGCTCAACCTGCACGACGACGAGCTGCTGGGCTCCGTCGTCGAGCGGCTGCTCAAGGCCATGCGCACGGTGAGGCCCGGGAACGTGCGCCAGTTCTTCGCGCTCGCCAACCGGCACATCCGGTGGGAGCTGAACGACCTGGCCCGGCACCTCGATGAGCAGCCGCGCGCGGTCGAGCTCATCGACGCGGCGGCGCCCTCGTCGCCGACCAGCGTTGCACGGCCCAGCCCGAACATGCGCCGCATGCTCGACGCGATCGAGAGCCTGCCGGAGGAGGAGCGCGAGACGTTCAGCCTCGTGCGCATCCATGGAATGACCCACGACGAGGCCGCGGGCGTGATGGGCGTCTCGACGAAGACCGTGCAGAGGCGCGTCAACCACAGCCGGTTGCTGCTGATGGACAGGCTCGCCGACCTGGGGGCGGACGGCGGGGCCGGCAACGCGTGACCGACGATCCGCGCGTGCGCCGGCTGCTCGAGGAGCTGCTGGACTCGCGGCTCACGCCGGAGACGGTGTGCCGCGACGCGCCCGATCTGCTGCCCGCCGTCCGCGAGCGCTGGCTCGCGATGCGCGCGCTCGATGCCGACCTCGAGGCGCTGTTTCCGACGCCGGAGCTCGGAAGCCGCGGCGAACCGCGCACGCCGCCCGTGTCCGCCGAGCTGCCGCGCATCTCCGGGTACAGCGTGAGCGCCGTGCTGGGCCGCGGCGGCGTGGGCATCGTCTACGAGGCCAGGCACCTGCGGCTGGACCGCCGCGTGGCGCTCAAGATGCTGCTGGCGGGCAAGTATGCGGTGCCCGAGGAGCTGGCCCGCTTCGCGCGCGAGGCCGAGGTCATCGCCAGCCTGAGGCATCCGAACATCGTGCAGGTCTTCGACGTGGGAGATCACGAGGGGCGGCCGTGGTTCACGATGGAGCTGGTGGAAGGCGGCAGCCTCGCGCTGCAGCTGGGGGGCAGGCCGCAGAGCGCGCGACGCGCGGCGACGCTGCTGGCCACGCTGGCCGAGGCAATGCAGGTGGCGCACGCGGGCGGCATCGTCCATCGCGATCTCAAGCCCGCGAACATCCTGCTGGCCTCCGACGGCACGCCCAAGATCTCGGACTTCGGGCTGGCGCGGCGTCTCCAGGGCGACGTGGAGCTCACGCGGAGCGGCTCGCGGCTGGGCACTCCGAGCTACATGGCCCCCGAGCAGGCGCTGGGCAAGGAGAGCCTGATCGGCCCGGCGGTGGACGTGTACGCGCTGGGCGCGCTGCTCTACGACCTGCTCACCGGCCGCCCGCCCTTCCGCGGCGAGACGACGGCCGAGACGGAGCGGCAGGTCATCTCGGAGGAGCCGGTGCCGCCGTCGCGCCTCGACGGCAGCGTGCCGCGCGACCTGGAAACCATCTGCCTCAAGTGCCTGCGCAAGGATCCGGCGTCGCGTTACGCATCGGCGGCCGACCTCGCGGCGGACGTGCACCGCTTCCTCCGCGGCGAGCCGATCACGGCGCGGCCGGCCGGGTGGCCGGAGCGCGCGTGGAAGTGGGTGCGCCGCCGGCCCGTTCACGCCACGGCGATCGCGGGCAGCGTGCTGCTCGTGGCGACCATCCTCGGCGCGGTCCTCTTCATCGGCCTGCAGCGCGCGACGACCGAGCGCGCCGTCCGCGACGACCTCCGCGCCGTCGCGCAGTCCGGCCGGGTCTCCGCGTGGGCCGAGGCGCGCACGGCCCTCGAGCGCGCGAAGGCCCGGCTGGGCGGCGGCGGTCCGCAGGCGCTGCGCGAGCTCGTGGCGCAGTGCGGCCGCGACCTCGCGCTGGTGGCGTCTCTCGAAGACATCCGATTGCAGCGCGTGGTCGTGGTCGGCGGCCGCTTCGACATGGCCGGCAACAGGCGGCGCGCCGATGCCGCCTACGAGGCGGCCTTCCGCGGGGCGGGCCTCGGCGGGTTCGGTCCGGGCGAGGCCGGCGACGACGCTTCGGCCGTGGCTGCGCGCGTCGCGGCCTCCCCTGTCCAGGTCGCGCTGCTGGCGGCGCTCGATGACTGGGCCAGCTGCGTCCCGTACGGCACCGATCCGCACCGCCAGGCCTGGGTCCTCGACGTCGCACGGCAGGCGGATCCCGATCCGACCGGCTGGCAGCACCGCCTGCGCGATGCATCGTCCTCGCGGGATCGCGACGCCCTGGCGACACTGGCGAGCGAGGCGCAGACGCCGGGCGCGTCCCTGCCCGCGCTCGTCGCGCTCGCCGAGAGGCTGGATGACCTCGGCGGCGACGCCGTCCCGCTGCTCCTGCGGCTGCAGAGGGCTCATCCCGACGATTTCTGGGTCAACCTCACGCTCGGCGACGTGCTGGCTGCCAGGCAGCCCGGCGAGGCGCTCCGCTACTACCAGGTGGCCGTGTCGCTCCGGCCGGATGCGGCCGCCGCGCGCACCAACTTCGGTCATGCGCTGGTCCTCGACGGGCGCGTCGACGAAGCCATGGAGCAGTTCCAGGGCGCGCTGCGGCTCGATCCCGCGTACTCGTCCGCGAAGGCCAACATCGGCTACTGCCTCGAGCGCGCGAGGCGCAGCGCCGAGGCCATCGACGCGTACGAGGAGGCGCTGCGCCTCGATCCCGACATCGCCGTGACCCACGGAAACCTCGCCGCCCTGCTGGCCCAGCACGGACAGCCCGACGAAGCGCTGCAGCACGCGCAGCGGGCCGTGGCGCTCGATCCCGGCAGCTTCATCGCGCACGCCTGCCTGGGCTTCGTCTTCTACAGGCAGGGTCGCGTCGACGAAGCGATCGAGCAGGATCGCCAGGCGATCGCGATCGATGACACCCAGTCCGAGGCGCACCTCCATCTGGGTCAGGCGCTGATGGTCAAGGGCCGCGCCGACGAGGCGATGTCGGAGTGCCAGCGCGCCGTCGAGCTGGGCGTGCACGACGCCAACGGGCAGTCCAACCTCTGCGTCCTGCTGCGGCTCGGCGGCCGGTGGCAGGAGGCCATTCCTCACGGGGAGGAGGCCGTGCGCCTCGAGCCGACGCGCGCGATCCATCACAACGCCCTCGGCAGCGCGCTCGGGGATGGCGGCCGGTCCGACGAAGCCATCGCGCAGTTCCAGGAGGCCATCCGCCTCGAGCCGTCCTACCCGTCGGCCCACTTCAACCTGGGCACTCTGTGGGCGCGGACGAGCCGCTTCGATGAAGCCATCGAGGAGTTCCGCGCTGCCGTGCAGCTCGCGCCCGACGACGCGCCGGGCAACGCCGCGCTGGGTCAGGCCCTGCTGACGCAGGGACGGTTCAGCGAGGCGCGGGAACGCCTGAGCCGCGCCATCGAGCTCTATCCCGAGGCGGCGCCGAAGCGGCGGGCCTGCGTCCAGAACGCGGCCTTCTGCGAGCGCATGCTCGTGCTGGAGCAGCGCATCCCGGACATCCTGTCGGGTCGCGACCGGACCGCGGGCGCCGAGGAGGCGCTGGAGTTCGTGAGGCTCTGCCGCATGCAGAAGCGGCACGCGCTCTGCGCGCGGTTCTGCGGGGAGGCGCTGCTCGCCAGGCCCTCGCTCGCCGAGGACCCCGTGCAGGGCCTGCGCTACGACGCGGCCTGCGACGCGGCGCTGGCCGCGGCCGGCGCGGACACGGACGCGGCCCCGCTGACCGAAGACGAGCGCGCCCGCTGGCGCGGGCAGGCGCGCGAGTGGTTGCGCGCCGAGCTGGAGGCCTGGGGACGCCTGCTCGACGGCGCGACGCCCGAGTCGCGCGCGGTGGCGCAGCAGATGCTGGCGCACTGGCTCGAGGACCCGGACACGGCCAGCGTGCGCGACGAGATCGACCTGGCCGCTCTGCCCGAGAGCGAGAGGCAGGAATGCCGCGGGCTGTGGAGCGAAGTCGCCGCCGTGCTCGCCCGCGCCCGCGAGTCGCGATAGGCGACGGCCCGCTGTCCACTCCTTCGCGCCCGGTTCCTCTCGTGGACCGGAGCCGGCGAGTCGCTGACGCGCACGCCATCGCCGGCCGGGGTCCCTTGCCGGTGTCCCCCGCCGTGTCCAGTGGTGCCCGCTCAGTCACGCGGCGCCGCAGGCGTGCGAGCCCGCAGGCCCGGTTCGGACGTTCCCCGACAACCCGAGAGGAGAATGACATGTCACCGAGCAGTGCAGCAACGTCGCGCAGCGAACAGGTCTCCGGCAAGGATGCGATCCGCCCGTTCCGCGTGAGCATTCCGGAAGAAGTGCTCGCCGATCTTCGCCGCAGGATCGCGGCGACGCGCTGGCCCGACAAGGAGACGGTCGAGGACCGGTCGCAGGGCGTGCCGCTCGCGACGATGCGCGACCTCGCCCGCCATTGGGCGACGGATTATGACTGGCGCAGGTGCGAGGCCAGGCTGAACGCCCTGCCCCAGTTCACGACCGCGATCGATGGGCTGGACATCCATTTCATTCACGTGCGGTCCCGGCACGCCGACGCGATGCCGCTCATCGTCTCGCACGGCTGGCCCGGCTCGCTCATCGAGCAGCTGAAGATCATCGGCCCGCTCACCGATCCGACGGCGTTCGGCGGGAAGGCCGAGGACGCTTTCGATTTCGTGATTCCCTCGATGCCGGGCTACGGATTCTCCGGCAGGCCGACCAGCACCGGCTGGGACCCCGTGCGGATCGCGCAGGCCTGGATCGTGCTGATGAAGCGCCTCGGCTACGCGCGCTTCGTGGCGCAAGGCGGGGACTGGGGCGCGATCGTCACGGAGCTGATGGCCCGGGAGGCCCCGCCGGAATTGCTCGGCATGCACACCAACCTGCCCGGAGTCGTGCCCCCGGCCGTCTTCAAGGCGATCCAGTCCGGCGGTCCCGCGCCAGCCGGACTGTCCGACGAGGAGTCATGCGCGTACGCGAAATTGAAGGACTTCTTCGGGAGCGGCCTGGCCTACGCGCTCGAGATGGGGACGCGGCCGCAGACGCTCGGCTACGGGATCTCGGATTCGCCGGTCGGCCTCGCCGCCTTCCTCTACGAGAAGATCAACGACTGGACGGATAGCGGAGGCGATGCCGGGACGGTGCTCTCGAAGGACGAGATGCTCGACGACATCACGCTCTACTGGGTGACGCACACGGAGAGTTCGTCGTCCCGTCTCTATTGGGAGAACCGGGTCCCGTTCATCGAGCCCAAAGGCATCTCCATCCCGGTGGCCGTGAGCGTCTTTCCCGGCGAGCTCTTCCAGGCCCCGCGCAGCTGGGTCGAGCAGGCCTACCCCAACCTCATGCACTACAACCGCGTGGAGAGAGGCGGCCACTTCGCGGCCTGGGAGCAGCCGGCGCTGTTCGCGTCCGAGCTGCGCGCAGCGTTCCGATCGCTTCGCTGACGGCCGGGCGCGAAGGAGAGCGGCGCGCTTCGTGCGCGCCGTCCTCCCGCGGCACGGCGCCCTCGTCGTCACGACGACGCGGGTGCGTCGCATGTGCGCAGGCCTGGACCGAAATCATGAATTCGGGACCGGCCTGTCCAGCGGGCCCCGCCCAGTTCCGCGGCTCGAAAAGAAATGCGTGCCGGCTCTCGCCATGACACGCGCTCATCAAGCTGATGTTCTTCTACCCCTCGACAAGAAAGGACCATGACTGCCTTGAACACCGACACAATGGCTCCCGCGATCGGGACTCGCTCGATCCGTCCCTTCACCTTCCGCGCACCCCAGGCCGAGCTCGACGAGCTGCGCCGTCGCATCGTCGCCACGCGCTGGCCCGAGAAGGAAACCGTCGCGGATTTCTCGCAAGGCGTGCCGCTCGCGACGATCCGGAAACTCGCCCGCTACTGGGCGACGGATTACGACTGGAGGAAGGTCGAGGCCAGGCTGAGCGCCCTGCCGCAATTCCTCACGGAGATCGACGGGCTCGACATCCACTTCATCCACGTGCGCTCGAAGCACGACGATGCGCTGCCGGTCATCGTCTCGCACGGATGGCCCGGCTCGATGATCGAGCAGCTGAAGATCATCGACCCGCTCGTCGATCCCACCGCGCATGGCGGCAGTGCAGCCGATGCCTTCCATGTCGTGATTCCGAACATGCCGGGCTACGGGTTCTCCGGGAAGCCGACCGCGACCGGCTGGGATCCCGTGCATGTCGCCCGTGCCTGGACCGTGCTGATGAAGCGGCTCGGCTACCAGCGCTTCGTGGCGCAGGGCGGCGACTGGGGCGGGCTCGTCGTCGACGAGATGGGCGTGCAGGCGCCGCCGGAATTGATCGGCATTCACACCAACTTCCCTCGCGCCGTGCCCCCGGACGTTTCCAGGGCGGCGCAGAGCGGCGGTCCGGCGCCGTCCGGCCTGTCCGGCGAGGAGCAGGACCAGTTCGAGCGGCTCAAGGTCTTCTTCTCGAAAGGCGTGGCCTACGCGCTCGAGATGGGACTCCGCCCGCAGACGCTGTACGGGATCGCGGATTCGCCGGTCGGCCTGGCCGGCTGGATGCTCGATCACGATGAGCGCAGCCTGGAGATGATCGCGCGAGCCTTCGACGGCGAGCCCACGGGCCTCACGCGGGACGACGTGCTCGACAACATCACCCTCTTCTGGCTGACGAACACGGCGATCTCGTCGTCACGCCTCTATTGGGAGAACAAGCTGCCCTTCTTCGAGCCCGCGAACGTCTCCATCCCGGTTGCCGTGAGCGCCTTCCCCGACGAGATCTACCAGGCGCCGCGGAGCTGGGTGGAGCGGGCCTATCCGAAGCTCATCCACTACAACAAGCTCGGCGAGGGCGGCCACTTTGCGGCGTGGGAGCAGCCGAGGCTCCTCGTCGCGGAGCTTCGCGCCGGAATGAGGTCCTTGCGATAGCCCGAGCGCCTGGCCTGCCCGGTTCGACCGGGCAGGCCAGGCCGGGACCGACGACGCGCACGAGTGCAGGCCGCCGTCCCGGAAGGCGTGCGCGCCTGCACTCGCGTCGCTTCGGGATGACAGGCTGGTGCCGCACCAGGAGGCTGGGCGTGCTGTTTGTCCCATGCTCCCGACCCCGGTCGTTCCGCGCCGGGAGGACTTCCCGGGTTCACCAACGGAGTGGGCGCCATGCGATCGATCGTCCGTGTTCTCGCGCGGGTGTCGGCAGTGTTCATCGCGCTGAACCTGCCCGTGCTGCAAGGCGTCGCGCACGGGCAAGGCGATGCGCACGGCGGACAGGCCGGGTGCCAGTCCGATTGGCTGCCCACGTTCGGGACGCTCGCCGTGGGCACCGTCATCAATGCCCTCGCGGTCTTCGACGATGGCGGCGGCCCGGCGCTCTACGCAGGCGGTGCCTTCATTTCCGCAGGCGGCGTCGCGGCGAATTCCATCGCGAAATGGAACGGCACGCTCTGGTCGGCGCTGGGCAGCGGGGTCAACGGGGACGTCTCCGCCCTCACGGTCTTCGCGTGGCGACGTGGGATGGAACGAGCTGGTCGGCGCTGGGCAGCGGGACGGACGCCATCGTCCGTTCTCTCCTCGCCTTCGACGACGGCAGCGGCCCGGGACTCTACGTGGGCGGCGAGTTCACCCTCGGGGGTGGCGTGCCGATGAACCGCATCGGGAAGTGGGACGGAACGAACTGGTCGGCGCTGGGGAGCGGAGTGAGCGGCGGCGGTGCGCTCGGGACCTCCGTGAAGGCGCTCGCGATCTTCGACGACGGCGGCGGCCCGGCGCTCTACGCGGGCGGCGGTTTCATCGTCGCGGGCGGGCTCACGGCTCCGCATGTCGCCAGATGGAATGGCACGAGCTGGTCCCCGCTGGCGCTCGGGTTCAACAAGCAGGTCTTCACGCTCGCGGTCTTCGATGACGGCAGTGGCCCGGCGCTCTACGCGGGTGGCTCCTTCACCGCCGCGGGGGGCGCCGCGATGAACTCCATCTCGAGATGGAACGGCACGATCTGGGCGGCGCTGGGCATCGGGACGAGCACGGGCGTCAACGCCCTCACCGTCTTCGACGATGGCAGTGGCCCGGCGCTCTTCGCGGGAGGCAATTTCTCGGTGAGCCCCGCCGGCGACAGCTCGCTCGCCAAGTGGGGCGGCTGCTCCGTGGCGCCCTCGCCGTGGACGGATCTCGGCTCGGGTCTGGCCGGCGTGTCCGGCATTCCGCAGTTGACCGGTGTCGGCGACCTCGCCGCCGGCACGCCGGGTGCGCTGGCACTCGTGGACGCGGCGCCCTCCGCGCCGGCCCTGCTGTTCCTCTCCACGTCCAGCACACCGACTCCCTTCAAGGGCGGCACGCTGCTGGCCGTGCCGGTCCTGCTGGCGCTGCCGCTCTCGTCCGACCCGGTGGGCGACATCCTCCTGCCGTGGGCCGCGTGGCCGTCCGGGCTGTCGGGAGCGGGCCTGTTCTTCCAATACGGGATCCAGGATGTCGCGGCCCCGAAGGGCGTCGCGCTCAGCAACGCGCTGGGCGCGGAGGTGCCGTGACCGGCGCTCGCAACCCGCTGGTCTGAAGCCGGGCGGCCGGCCTCATCTTCGGCGGCGCCTTTTTTGGCGCAGGACGTGGAACAGGAGCGCCGCTCGTCCGACGGTCATTCGCGGAGCTCGAACCATCCCTCCGGCACGTCGACGCCCGTCTCCGCGCCTTCGACCACGTTCACGGTCGTGCCGATCATCGGGTGCGCAATCTCGCTCTCGGTGCGCCAGGGCAGCAAGGCTCCTCCGACCTCGCGGAAGTCGGAGAAGTGCGTGCGGTTGCCGACCCTGCCCAGGCCTTCGATGAACGTCATGCTGGCGATGTGCACGACGCGGCCGCTCTCGCGGTCGACGAAGATCGTCGGCGCCGGGGCAGACGCGTCCCCGGCGCGCATCACCAGGGTGACGGCGTCGCCCTCGTGCAGCTCCTGGATCACGGTGAGGGGTGCGCCTGCGTGTCGCCAGTCGCCGAACTGCCGGAACGGGCTGTACTGCGGCAGGAGCTCGCCGGCCAATCCCTCGAGCGGCGCCGCGGCGCGCGTCCGCGTGGAGGCGCGCATCGTCGCTCCGTCAAATGCGAAGCTGCCGGTCTCTTCGCCGATCGTGTCGACCGCACGCCAGAGGTCCGGCGCGGCGAGCCATTGCACGCTCTCGCCGCTGCGTCCGAGCTTCGGAAGCTCGATGCGGCCGTGCATGCGCACCACGCCGGCGTCCGCCAGGCGCTCGAGATGGTGCGCGGCGACGATGCGTGCGGCTACCTCGCTGGCTGCGGGCAGGTCGGCGCTCGGCGTGAAGCGCAGCTTCTTCGCCTTCTCGCCGATGCTGAAGCCCGTCACGCGGCCGGCCTCGTCGCGCTCGAAGGCGAGCACCGCCGGCTCGAGCCGCGCCTTCCAGCGATCCTCGCGCATGTAGTCGAGCGGCGCGATCGCCTTGCCGGGGACCTCGAGCGCCAGACCGTCTCCGTCGCGCACGATCGCGCGGTAGAGCTCGTTCTCTTTCCCCCGGTAGTAACCCAGGTAATCCTCGAGCGGCGGGGCCGTCTGCTGCGGCTCGACAGGCACGCCGAGGAAGAGCTCGCTCAATCGCTCCTCGACGCGCCAGCCGGTCGTCGTGCCGCGCGACTGCGTGAAGTAGAGCACCAGCGCATCCGCCTCGGGGAACGCCCACGCGTGCGTGCCGTCGGAGCCGGTGTGACCGAAGACGATGACTTCGCGCGTGCCGTCCCCGGCCGCGCGCGTCCACAGCTGCATCAGGGTGCCGTAGTCCGCGCGCAAGCCGGACAAGCCCGTCTGCCAGGGCAGCGGCCACCGCCCCGGCTCGAGCGTGTGGCGAATGCTGCTCGAGCTCAGCAGCTGCTCGCCACCGGCGCGCCCGCCGTCGACGTAGAGCTCGAGGAAGCGCGCGTAGTCGACGGCGGTCGAGTACAGCGCTTGCGAGCCGAGGAAGATCGGGAAGAGCGCCTCGTCGGCGGGCTCCAGAAGCGCGACA
>Ga0193753_10003132_pt1 | contig 12465 bp, 11 predicted proteins | sample H1c2metaG_FD_144925 | JGI IMG/M metagenome (GOLD analysis project Ga0193753, IMG submission 144925) | Soil microbial communities from a riparian zone of the East river system, Colorado, United States - H1c2 | ecosystem: Environmental > Terrestrial > Soil > Riparian zone | place: USA: East... | reverse complement strand
GTGAGTTTTATGGTTTCATAGGTGGACAAATTCCCCATAAAACTCACCAGCAATCCGATGCTCAGAGCAATGAAAACCAGCAGGATGATGTGCGTACGCTTCATGATCCGCGAAGTTATTCTCTAAAAGCCAATCAGCGAATAAATTTATCTAGGCTCAAGGCCTAAGGCCCAAGGCCCAAAACTCCCGCGAAACGGTATAAGTATCAAAACACAACACATTCTTAAAATTTCAAATTTCCGAATCAATTTTAGGCCTTGGGCCTTAAGCTTTAGCCTTGTAACTGTTTAAACTTTTGATAATATCAGCTGCAGATGTACCTTCACATAGTTCAAAGTCTAGACAGCAAACTATGACCGATTTAACACACTTCGATTCGAACATCGCAAGTAATCCGAAAAATACCATTTTTGGTCTCCCATTTATTGAAGAAGAAGCCCGGTTAGTCATATTACCCGTTCCCTGGGAAGTAACGGTCAGCTCCGGATCCGGAACATCCCGGGCCGGTGAGCATATTTTTACTGCTTCCATGCAGGTGGATGTATTTGATGAGGAATCAGGTAACGCCTGGAAACAGGGTATTTTTATGCGGCATCCCGATCGCAAAGTGCTGATGAAGAGCGATTATCTCCGCAAGGAAGCCGAGCTCTACATTAATTATATTTCCAAAGGCGAGGAAATTGAGAAGAATACTTTCATGTGTAAGTCCTTGAAAGAAATTAATGAGGGAAGCGCAATCCTGAATAAATGGGTGTATGAACAAACCAGTAGCCTACTGAAAGAAGATAAATTAGTCGTGTTACTGGGTGGCGATCACAGTGTGCCTCTGGGTTACATGAAAGCGATTGCAGAGAAATATGGAGAATTTGGAATACTTCAGATCGATGCACATTGCGACCTTCGTAAATCGTACGAGAATTTTGATTTCAGCCACGCGAGCATTATGTACAATGCACTTAGAGAAATTCCCCAAATCACTAAACTGGTTCAGCTGGGCGTGCGTGACTATAGTGAAGAGGAATTCAACTATATCCAAAATAGCAACCACCGCGTAGTCACTTATTTTGACCGGGATATCAAAGAGAAATTATTTGAAGGAAAAAACTGGCGATCCATCGCAGATGAAGTTATTCAACAGCTTCCTGCCTGTGTATATCTGAGCTTTGATATCGACGGACTCGATCCAAAATTATGTCCGCATACCGGGACCCCGGTCAGTGGCGGTCTTGAAATTGAACAGGTTATTTACCTGGTAAAAAGAATTATTGAAAGCGGTCGCAAGTTCATCGGAATGGATCTGGATGAAATAGCCATTGGTGAAAGTTATTACGATGCGAACGTCGGAGCTAGGATATTATGGAAATTATGTAATATGCTTGTAGCCGCCAATCCATTGCCTTCTATGCACAAAGAACCGGAATGCACTACGACTATGTAGTAATCCTGAAAAGGGAAAATGCGCACAAAACCGATTTAGTCAGTTTACTGCTATTAACTTTTTCACTATTGGCATTCAGTTTCGTCCTGATACGGAACGGCCTGAATATTTTTCTCTGTTCCGGCATTGCAGTTGTTCTTGCGGGACTGTTTGTTAACCTGCGATCTGCGAGAAAAAAAAAGGAAATGCGATTCAGGTACTGGCTTTTCGCGACTGGAATATGCTGGATCGGCATGCCTTATCTACAATGGCTGATTATACCATTTTTTGTTATGACCATGATGGAAGCACAGGCTAAATATCCCCTGGAGATTGGATTTTATTCTGAAGGAGTCGTGCTAAATTCTTTATTTAATAAAAAATTCCCGTGGTCATCGCTACAATCTGTTTTGCTGAAAGACGGCCTGTTAACCCTGGATTTTAGAAATAATAAACTGATTCAGAAAGAAGTGCTGGATGACGATGATCCGGATGCTCCGGAAGACGAATTTAACGACTACTGCCGCAGTAAACTCTTAATTTTGCGCTGATGTCGCGTTTCATTTTATACTCTGACGGAGAAGGTAATATTTTCGAAGACAATACACTGTATGCCTGCGGACGTAGTGGCTGGGATGCCATGCCAGTAGAAGATTCTGACTGGATCCTGCTTCCTGAAGGTGGTTCTTTGTATGAACTTCCCGGCAGGCGTGGCATCGGCATCGACGTGGAAACCGGTGACATGCGTCTGTGTGAAAAAGGCTGGGCCGTCGCCGCTTTTATACCGCCTGCACATACAGGTATTTACCTGGCCGCTTATGAAACCAGTCACAACGCTCCCACGCTCCCCTTATTTTGTTATACTGCTGCCGGATGGTTTAATGAAAAATTTTATGTGCCTGCTGTGCGCATTGAACAGGATATACGTCAGGAAGCCCGGGGTTATCACGCCACTGATATAAAAAAAGGCGCAGAGAATTTATTGCATGCCTTTCCCCATAATCGTCTGGTAAAACACCTGATGGAAAACTGCTGTAATACCTATCATTGTCCTGCCGCCCGGAATTTATCGCTTGGGCGTTGGGAATGTCCGGTACCCGTTTCACCAGCCTGCAATGCCAATTGTATCGGTTGCATATCGTTTCAACCCCAGGAAGAAACCATTCATTCAACCCAGGACCGACTCACGTTTCGTCCGAGGGCCGAGGAAATCGTGGAATTTACGGTTCCTCATCTGCAAACGGCTCCCTATCCGATCGTCAGTTTTGGTCAGGGTTGTGAGGGCGAACCGTTGCTGATGTGGGAAACCATTCGCGAAGCAATCATTGAAATAAGAAAACATACCCGTCGCGGAAGCATCAATATTAATACAAACGGATCGAAACCCGCATCAGTAAAAGCTTTGGTGGATGTCGGTTTGAATTCAATCCGGGTAAGTACAAATTCTGCCCGTAAACATATCTACGAGGCTTATTATCGTCCGAACAACTATGTATTTGAAGATATCATGGAAAGCCTGCGCGTTGTAAAAGCCGCTGGCGGCTGGACCTCGATCAACTACTTTGTGTTTCCGGGCATGACAGACAGTGAGGAAGAATATGAAGCGCTACGGAAACTGATTTTGGATACAGGGCTGGATATGATCCAATGGCGGAATTTCAATATAGATCCGGACTGGTATCTCGGGAAAATCGGCGTTGTTGAAACCGGTGATGCCATGGGCGTCAGGAATATGATGGACCTTCTCCGGGAAGAATTTCCGAGGTTAAAATTCGGGTATTTCAATCCGCCGATGGAACGGATTATGGGTGAATTCGAAAAGGATTTTGCTTCTTAAGCGTAAAGCTAAAAGCGCAAAGCGTAAAGCTAAATTGACGAGGTAGAAAATGGAAGTTGAAATGTGAATGATTGCTGGAAAACATATTGGCATATTGTCATTTCTAACATTAACTCTTTTTTCCTCTTTTAATATATTTAACATATTTGCCACATTAGCTTTGCGCTTTGCGCTTTGAGCGTTAAGCTTTTATATTAACTTTATTTCGTGAACTCCAAAGAACATGAATTTAATGCCCGTAAAAACCGGGAAGCCGGGTTGTATACGCTACTGATTTGTGGCGTCTTGTTAACCATGCTCTTATTGATTTCCTGGAACCTGCCTTTTAATCCTCCGACACCGGTAGAGGAAGGGCTGGAAGTAAATCTCGGAAACAGCGATCAGGGTTTAGGCAGTAACCAGCCTTTTCTTCCAAATGATCCTTCTAAACAGGACCAGGAAAAATATACTCCGCCAAAAACAGTTTCACCAACCAAAGAAGCTCTGAAGGATGTGGAAACAGATGACAAGGATCCGGATCCTGCACCTGCAGTTAAGCAACCACCAGTCACTAAACCTGAGGCTAAGAAAATTCCCGATAAGGATCTGACGGTAAAAACACCTCGCAAAACGATCCAACCGGCTGTAAATCCAACACCTGCGCCGCCGAAACCCAAAGCGGTTTTTCATGGTGTGAATGGTGATGGCACGGGTGGCAATGATGCGGATCATTTCAAGCCGGGGGGAAACGAGGGTATTGCAGGTGGAAAAGGTGACCAGGGTAAGCCTGGCGGCGATCCGAATTCGACGAATTACAAAGGGGGTGGTAACGGAAATGGAGTCGCCATTGAAAAAAGAGGATTAATAGGAAGAAATATTATACGGACTCCTCAATTTACAGATGAATTCAATGAGCATGCAAAAGTAGCTGTCGAAATTAAAGTGGATGCTTCAGGAAACGTGACCAGTGCGGAATACACTGCGAGAGGATCGACAACGGCAGATGCCAGATATAAAGACATCGCTATCCGCAAAGCACAACAGATCAAATTTAATAGTGGCTCCGACGAATCCAGCGGGACCCTGATTTTCAATTTCCAGGTGAAGAATCAATGATACCATCGATTTCCCATCCTTTACTTGCAGAACGACCTCTCCTGTTTATCACCTGTTCCAGTATCAGAGCAACCCCTTTTTTTGCATGACCGTATTCTCGTTGTAGTTTACCGTGTTGTTATTTTGCCTTAACCCGCATTTATCTGCTTATAGTGAAAAACGGATTGATTGCATTACTGTTGCTGCTGTCTGGTTATGGACGGTCCCAAATTCCCCATCTTAAAAAAGTTGATGTTGAATGTAACAGTAAAGTATTGGTCGTTGTCATCAGCAAGGGCATACGATGCGGAACACTTTCCATTGACGGGTCAGAATTTATACTATCACCGCTTTTTGGTTCTATTGCCACGACATCCGCCAACAGCTGTGTGTTTGGTACTGAAATAGATACCGTGTGGATCACCATGAGCGATCCGCAACCACCGGGGGATTATGAATTAACCATCAAGGACGGCACAGACGGCAACACACTGATTGACCTGGATGGAAACCAGATTCCGGATGGTGAAAATATTGGCTTTACGGTATTTCCGCCCGTGCCTACTCCGATGGACAGTCTCGTGCCGGTTGCCTGCGGACCGGACCAAATCCGACTTATATTTCCAGATCTGATCAGTTGTAATTCGATTGCCCCGGATGGTTCTGATTTTAAGATTTCAGGAAGCAGCGACGTCAATATAAAAAAAGCCGAGGGCAGTTGTACGAATGCATTTACCCGTATTATTGATATCACACTGGACAGCCCGATCGTTAAAGCCGGGACTTACAACGTAACCTTGTTACGGGGCAGTGACCTGAACAGCCTCATCAATCAATGCGGTACGGAAACGCCTCCGGGTGCAACACTCTCCTTTCACACCATCGATACGGTGTCGGCTCAATTTAGTTTTGATATCGGATATGGCTGCAGGAGTGACACGATTCTGTTACATTATCTTCCTGTAGGTGCGAGCAATTGGCAGTGGAATATGGATTCGTCTTTTACAAGCACTGCTGTCAGTCCGTCCATCATTGAAAATTTTTCCGGTTCCCGGTATATTCAGCATATTGTTTCCGACGGCAGTTGCGTCGACACGGTAACGGAGGTCGTAAACATCGACAATTTCCTGAAAGCAGATTTTCAGGGGCCTGCCGAAATATGTCCGAAGGACCTTGTAATATTTAAGAACACGAGCACGGGGAAAATACAATCCTGGAACTGGAATTTCGGTGACGGATCATCCAGTTCCATGGAGACCCCTGAAGCTCACCGGTTTCCGGATTCCCGGACCGCAACAACATATCTCGTCAGCCTGGTGATACAAAATAATCTGGGTTGTTATGATACCAGCTATGCTTCAATTACAAAAACGCAAAGTTGTTATATCACTGTACCAAATGCCTTCACGCCTAACGGTGATGGTAAAAATGATTATCTGTATCCGTTGAATGCTTACAATGCAACCGCTCTGGAATTTAAAGTATATAACCGCATCGGGCAGATCGTTTTTGAAACGAGAGATTGGACAAAGAAATGGGATGGGACGATCAATGGTCACCCGCAGGGAACCGGCACCTTTATCTGGACACTGAATTATCATGATGGCCTTTCGGGGAAAAAAATATTTCTACAGGGAACCAGTGTGCTAATCCGTTAACCCCGGAATTTCATTGGTACATATGATGGCAACCTTTATCTTTTATATGTCGTCATTCAACTGATACCAAACAACTGTATGAAGAATTCGGCCATGCCCCGCTGGCATAAGGTCTTAAAAATGTCCGGAAAATTAGCCAGGCTGCTTTGCCTATCATTTTTGAACAGTTGCATGGAAGCAAGGCAGGGATATTATTTAAGCCCTGATAATTCGAATTCAAATCCATACCATCCAATACCCCTTCATTCAGATTCCATACGTCATGCCTTTTATATCAATGGTGGATATTATATCGGAATGGCCAATTATTTTGGCTTCGACCAGGTTTCGGTTGGTCAGTTCAGCATTCAAAGAAGCAATAATTTTGGAATTTTCCAGGCATATTATAGCGCTGATTTACATTTAGGCGCCTATAACATAGCCGATTTTTATAACTGCCATTATCGTTATTCCGGAGGGTGGTTTGGCTCTTTTCCCATTGCTGATGACACGATTTATCATATCCCCGACAAAGGAAAGTTTTTCGGTAGCTACGGCTTTTCAGGCGGAATAAATATTGTGAAATCATCCGGCAGACATGAATGGAGGGCTCTTGGCATTGAAACAACCGTTCAGAATGAATTCGGAAATTATGCAGATTTCAGAAAAAACCTGCCTGATTCGGCGGCCAATCTGATTTTCAGAAATACACTTACGGCAACCATCGGACTTTATACCGATATGATATGGAAAAGCAGGCACGAGAGAGTGTATGGTTTTAAATTCTCCGGAGGATTCATAATCAATCCAAGAAACAATTACAGTCAAATGATAACGGACATTAAATCGACCAAAAATATTTTTCCACTCACATATTTTTCTCCCTGTTTTCATGCTTCCAGAGAAAAAGTAACAGGATTTATTCAATTTAATTTTGGCAGCTACGCGGATGGGTTTCAGATGGGCTTCAGTTATAAACTCGGTAAAAAATAATCAGGGACCTAACTTTCTCATATGAGAATATACCTTTTCTATTTTACCATCTTTCATCAGGTTGTCATCCTGCAATTCGATTGAGTCTATCCGGCCATTTTTATAACTGTCGATTTCTTTATACCAGATTCGCACCCAATCTTCATTTTTGTCCACACTGTGATCTGTAATCCAGGAGTAAAAAATGATTTCTTTTTTATTCAGGCTGTCAATATAATAAGTTGATGCAATCTTAACAAAACTGTCGATCGTATTCTTAAATACATCGCCCGCAGGAAAGAACAACTCAACCGAATCGGTAAAATTGGCCCTGATTACTTTCATATCATTATTTTCCCAGGCTTTGAAAACTTTTAGCACCACGGCAACGTCACTTTGCTTTCCGGGAATAAACTACGATGAATATATAGGTTTAAAGAGAAGACTGTCCCTGACCTGCAACGAATCTCCCCTGGAGTTTGCATCGCCGGCATTTCCTCCCGAACAGGATAAAAGTGATACGACAATAAAGTAAAGCAGAATTTTTTTCATTCAGATGTTATTGAAAGCTACCAGCCGATCCCATAATCCTCGCCGTAATTACTGCTGCCTCCCCAGAAACTTCCATGATTCCAGTCATAATAAATCGCATTAATCGGACCACTCGTCCGGTCGGCAAATCGCAATGTATATCCCATGGATCTTAAATCCTTTCTGACTGCGGAATCGATTTTGTTATTTAGTAAAATATAACCTGGCCTCGGTTGCCTGTCGATTCTTTTATCACCACCGAGCGAAAGCCAGAGCTGGTCCGTATTTATGTTTGCTGCCTCCACTGCCTGCTGAACGGTCATATTAAATTCAACCACATTTAAAAAAAACTGCAACAGATTCTGATCCTGTGTATCTCCTCCCTGTACAGCGAAGGAAAGAAATGGTTTTCCGTCTTTCATTGCTAATGTAGGGGTTAAAGTAACCCTGGGTTTTTTGAATGGTTCCAACACATTATATGGATTCAGCGTAGAATCCAGTACAAAACTCTGCATGCGCTGACTCATTCCGATTCCCGTATTGCCCGCAATGCAGGCGGGAAGCCAACCGCCGCTGGGCGTAACAGAAACCACCCAGCCCGCTGAATCACAAGCTTCTATTGAAGTGGTTCCCCGCCAGAGTCTGTCCTCATACAGAGCTTCATTCTCTGAGCTTAACGCAGAACGTGTAACGCTGGACGCCGCTTCGGTGCCACGCACAATTTCTTCGTTTGGATTTATTTCATAATTATTAAAACTTATTGCCCTTGTATTATTTGCCGGCCAGCTATTACCAAATCTCCGTTTCAATAATGCGGTATGGGGATTCACTTTTCCTTCAAATGGATATGGGTCACCGGGTGCGCAGGTACTGTCGTTATGATTATACTGAATACTGGCAGCTCTTAATTTCGCGTAGTCTTTATTGAGCAGTCCCTGTATCGGCTCGCTGGGCTGGAAATAAGGATCGCCATAATAAAAATCCCTGTCAGCAAATGCAAGGTTCATTGTCTGATAAATCGTATGAATATATTTTGTACTGTTATAACCCATGGCACGCAGGTCGACATTCTCCAGAATATTAAGGCTTTGAAGCAATGCAGGTCCCTGTGACCATTGTTGCAGTTTATATACTTCTATTCCTTTATAGTTTACATGTAAGGGCTCTTCTTCCAAAGGCTTCCAACGGGCCAGGTCCTCCATACTGATCAGGCCGCCCTGTTCCTGGCAACCCCGGACAAATTCCTTTGCGATATCGCCTTTGTAAAACCGGTCATAGGCTGCATAGATCGCTTCTTTACGTGACCTATTTTGTTTAAGCGCCTGATCTTCGGCTTCAACCATTTTTGTAAGCGTGGCAAGCAAATCTTTCTGAACAAAAATTTCACCAGGCTCAGGCGCCTCTCTTTTCTCACCCGGATGAGTAAGAAAGACTTTACTGCTATAGGGCCATTGTTTTATACTTGAAACTCCTTTTTGTATATTATTGGACACCTGTGCATCTATCGGGTAACCTGCCGCCATTTGCATAGCGGGCGCCAACACCTGTTTCAGACTCATGGTGCCATATTCAGCCAGCATATAACAGAGCCCCCCGGGTGTGCCCGGAGTAACGGCTGCCAATGGCCCGTATTCCGGTGGAAAATAATATCCCTTCGATTTATAATAAGCAACGGTGGCTGCCCCCGGTGCAAATCCCAGCGCATCAATGGAAATCACTTTCTTTGTTTTAGGGTTATAAATGATCGCCTGTGTTTCGCCACCCCAACTTAAAACTGCCCACTGGGTACACATGGAAGCCAGCATCGCACAGGCCGCATCCACTGCGTTACCACCCTGTTGGAAAATCTGAGCTCCTGATTCGGCTCCCAATGGTTTGCCTGTAATGGCCATCCAGTGTTTACCATGCAACGGCGGTTTTTGGGTTTGCTGGGCACTCACGCTTCCAAAACCGATCAATAGAATTATGAAGCCAATATATTTCATGTAAGGGATTGTCGTTTAAAGTTAAGAAATATGGCAATGTTTCGTTGGACGTTGTTCGTTGGGTATTGATCGTTGGAACCGGGACGCTGATGAAATAGCTTTAAGCCTTACGCTTTAAGCCTTAGGCTTAAAGAATTAACTTTGCCAAAAAAGTGCATGTCTACGACCATCAAATGTCCGAATTGCCGTCACGAGTTTGCGATGGAAGAAGCAGTGTCCGAACAATATAAAAAGGATCTGCGGGAACAGATGATCAGTTTCACCCGGAAAAAAGAAGAGGAATTTCAGAAAAAGGATATTGAATTATCAAAAAAACTGCAGGAACAGGAAACGGTTTTTCAGCAAAAATTCAACGAAGAAAAAAAACTCATCCAACAAAAACTGGAAGAGGATATTCGCAAAACCATCCATCATGATTTTGAAAACCGCCTGACGATTCTTCAGCAATCCAATGAAGAGCAACAGGAAAAATTAAGAGCCGCAAGACTAAAAGAACTCGAATTTTTGCAGAGAGAACAGATCTTAAAAACCAGGGAAGAAGAATTAGAAATTTCGACCCAAAGAAAAATACAGGAAGAAAGGGTAAAAATTGCCGACGAAATCCGACGAACAGAAGAACAAAAAAATCAATCCAGGGAAACAGATTTTCAACTCCAGCTAAAAGAAAAAGAAAAACAGCTGGAAGATCAAAGGAGACTGATCGAGGAAATGAAACGCAAGGCTGATCAGGGTTCCATGCAATTGCAAGGTGAAGTACAGGAGCTGGCCCTTGAAAAATTACTGCAGGACGCATTCCCGTTTGATCTGGTTGAACCGGTTGGTAAAGGAATACGTGGCGCAGACTGTACCCTGACAATCCGCAATTCTACCGGGCAGGAATCCGGTAAAATTATTTACGAAAGTAAACGCACAAAGAATTTTGAATTGGATTGGGTTGATAAACTTAAAACCGATATGCGTCAGCAAAATGCACAGGTTGCCGTGCTGGTTACGCGAATCATGCCCAGGGATATGAACTGCTTCGGAGAAAAAAATGGTGTATGGATTTGTAACTTTTCAGAGGTGAAGGCCCTGACAGAAGTATTACGTGACGGCGTAATCAGGATTTTCCAGGCCTCAAAAAATCAACAAAATAAGGGTGATAAAATGCAGTTACTCTACGACTACCTTACCAGCAGTGAATTCAGTGAACAATGGAAGGCGATCCGGGAAGGATTCTCATCTATGAAAATGTCTATCCAGCGCGAAAGGGATATGATGGAACGGCTTTGGAAAACCCGGGAAAAACAATTGGAAAAAGTGTTGCTGAATGCAGCGCATATCAAAGGTTCTATGGAAGGTATTTCTGGTCAGGAAGATTTCAATATGAATCTGATAGACGACATGGATGAGATTCTCGGCATTGAATAATCCGTCGACGTTGGCGGTTGTTTACTAAGTAAAAACGAAAGTCAAAACCAGATCGTCAAATAATTTATAGAAGATGGCAAGCGGAACAGTTTCCTGCTTCCTGAATTCAAAAGATAATTTGCCAAAACCATCGGACCGGATAAAATAAGGTTTTACCCAACAGATGTGTTGCCGGAAGTTTACGTTACCCAGGCTATACCACTTAAAAATGGTTTCTTTGGTTCTCCACGCCTTCAAAAGCAATGGCAGATTCCTCTTCCGACAAAAATTTGTTTCTGATTTTTTCAATCGTCGGACTGGCTTTCTCCACATCTACCCCTACCCGGTTCGTACTGCTTACAATTGCGGCAGCATACTGTCCACAATGAGAGATGGAAAAATGATACTTTTCATCTTCCAGGTAGGGCTTTCTGGTATCGGCAATCAGAATTTCTTCCAAAGGGAAATCAGGGAATAATTCCGTCAGGAGGAAGCGGCCAGCCAAATGCTGTAATCTTTTCTGAGCATGGCTCACGTCCCGCTTGAGTGGTACTCTCCGGAGGAAAAAACTTTCCTCTTCTGTGATGTGCCAGATGCCCAGTTTGGTGGTTCCGTTGATATTATGTTGATAAAATAAGGGCATCACAAAAAAGCTTAGTGCGAAATTCGCTGCGGTTTGTCTGCTGTGGGTAAACAAATAAACAAATAAACCGCCATAAGAATGATTTTATCTGATAAGCGTATCATGGAAGAGATGGAAAAGGGAACAATCAAAGTTATACCCTATGACCGCGACTTTCTGGGAAGTAATTCCTATGACGTTCATCTCGGTCCGGTGCTGGCAACTTACCGGGAGCATATTCTGGATGCAAAAAAACACAATGAAATTGAGTCTTTCGAAATTCCGGAGGAAGGATTTGTTCTGTATCCTCATATCTTTTATCTCGGTGTCACGGCTGAATATACCGAAACTCATGAGCATGTACCCTTCCTGGAAGGCAAGTCCTCTACCGGCCGCCTGGGCATCGATATACATGCCACAGCAGGCAAGGGAGATGTAGGCTTCTGTGGAAACTGGACACTTGAAATATCCGTTAAACAACCCGTTCGTATTTATAAAGGGATGCCGATTGGCCAGCTGATTTATTTTCCGGTCGATGGAGAAATAGAAGTGAAATACGGTCAGAAAAAAGATGCGAAATATGCCGGTCAGACGAATAAACCGGTGGAAAGTATGATGTGGAAGAATAAATTTTAGAATGCTTCCGCACCATTTTTCTTGTAATATGCGATGGCCAGTCCGACCACTTCATCATAGGCGTAGATACCCTGCGGCTGACGATTTGCCTTCAGGTATTTACCATATATCTTGTGAATGATGGGTTCCAATGGATTCTGATAACTTTTATAGAAGGCTTTCAGATCCCGCAAATCCTGACGAACTTCCGGCTTTAGTGACTCCCGGTAAGGAATAAACGCAGTTGAATCCAGTGCATACAAGGCGCCGGCAGAATATAAATAAAGATCCACATAAATGGAATACCGGAATGCCGGATCGGTGGAAGATTTGGTAGACAGGAATCCGGAGAAATTCGCTTCTTCCTCCTTCGCGTAGCCCATCTG
>Ga0193753_10003131_pt1 | contig 12469 bp, 14 predicted proteins | sample H1c2metaG_FD_144925 | JGI IMG/M metagenome (GOLD analysis project Ga0193753, IMG submission 144925) | Soil microbial communities from a riparian zone of the East river system, Colorado, United States - H1c2 | ecosystem: Environmental > Terrestrial > Soil > Riparian zone | place: USA: East... | reverse complement strand
GTACCTGCGCGCTTAGCGCCTCGCGCTCGCCGCCCTCCACTTCGCGCCCGAAGCCTGTCCGCCTCGCGCTGACGCGCCAACGTCGTGCCTCGATCCCGCTTGCAAGGACATCGGAGTTCGGACTCGGACTCGGACTCGGACTCGGACTCGGACTCGGACTCGGAACTCAATACGCGCGTCGGCGGGACTCGGATCTTTTACATGGCGCTTCTGCCTGGCATACGGGCAACGGCGCCGACGCGGCGCCGGATCCATTCACCGCCAGGCTTCGCTCGCGTGCTCGAGGTATCTCGCGGTTGTCGCTGCGGTCTCGTCCCCGAGATAGCGGGCCACCACGTGCAATGCGAGATCGATGCCGGAGGTGAGTCCGCCCGAGGTTGCGATGCGGCCGTTGTCCACGTATCGGGCGCCGCGCTGCAGACGCACCTTCGGAAACTCCTGCGCGAAGTCATCCCAGAAGTCGTGATGGGTGGTTGCCTCGAGGCCATCGAGCAATCCCGCTCGGGCAAGCTGATAGGCGCCGGTGCACACCGACATGATCATGTCGGTGTGCATTGCGGACGCGCGCAGCCATTCGAGAGCCGCGGGCTGGGCGCGCTGCGCGGGCACGACGATGACCTCCGCCTTCGGCGCGCTGGCAATGGTGTAGTCGGGAACCAGCCGAAGGCCGCCCGTCATTGCGACCGGGCTGTCGCCAGGACCCACGGTAAACATTTCGAATGGGTTCGCATGCACACCTGCGCGCATCACCATGACATCCTGGAAGACTTCCCAGGGTCCGGCGGTGTCGATGACATTGGTGTCGGCGCCCAACAGGAACGCCACCTTGATGCGGGTCCGCTCGGGAAGACGCGTGCGCGGAGCGGGCGCAGCGGCCACCGGAAGCGCCAGTGCGCCGGCGACGAGGCAACCAGGAACGAATTCGCGACGGTTCATGTGCTTTCCTCCCAGATATTCATCTGAGGTGCGCGGGCACACATTTCCGTCGCTGCTGTTGCGACGAAGCGAGACCTAGAAGCGTCTAATCCCGGATGGTCCGCCCAGGATGACCAGATCCGCGGGTCGCGCCGCGAACAGACCCACGGTTACCACGCCGACGATCTGATTGATCGCGCTCTCGAGCCCCACGGGATCGGTGATGCGCAGATCGTGCACGTCGAGGATGTGATTGCCGTTATCCGTGACCACGTTATCGCGCCACACGGGGCGCCCCCCGAGGCGTGCGAGTTCGCGGCTCACGTAGCTGCGCGCCATCGGGATGACTTCCACCGGCAGGGGGAATGCGCCGAGCGTATCGACCAGCTTGGCCTCATCGGCGATGCAGATGAACCGGCGGGAGGCCGCGGCAATGACCTTCTCGCGTGTGAGGGCGGCCCCGCCTCCCTTGATGAGGTGACGCTTGAGGTTGGTCTCATCGGCTCCGTCGATGTACGTATCGATCTCGCCGACCTCGTTCAGGTCCAGCACCGGGATGCCGGCGGCCTTGAGTCGCATCGTGGAACCGTTGCTGCTCGAGACCGCGCCGGCGATGCGCGTGCGTTGTATTGCGAGCTCGTCGATGAGGAAGTTCACCGTGGATCCCGTGCCTACACCGAGCACCTTTCCTTCGACGATGAATTCCAGCGCTGCGCGCGCCGCAGCTTGTTTTCCAGTGTTTTGCGCACTCATTGAGCTCGCTCCGAAATCCAGCCCCTGAAACGACACTGCCCGCTTGGTAGCGGGCAGTGTCTTCGAATTTGAAGCGGCGAGCGAGAAAGTTTCTCGCTCGCCATTGGCACAAGGCCAGAAGAATTACTTCTTCTTGGCTTTCTTCTTGGCCTTTTTCTTGGCTTTCGCCATGGCGCATCTCCAGTAGTTACGGGTTAGTCCGAGGGCGAGTATACGCAGGCGTTGACAAATTTCAAGCGAGTGTCATCGAACGACAACGAGTGAATCACATCGACGCGTATCGCGATGATCACTCCATCGAGAGGATGAACTTCCAATGAGCGGCACTCAGAGGTGTGATCGACAGTCTGTTGCCGCGTTTCAACAGCAGCATCCCATCTAGTTCCCGCTGTTCATGCGCCCGCAGTTCATCGAGCGTGATGACGCGCTTCAAGCGCCGTTTGAGTTGCACGTCGACCACAACCCAGCGCGGATTTTTCGGATCGCTGCCTTCATCGTAGTGGTCGTGCTTCTTGTCGAAGGCCGTGGGATCGGGATACGCCGTGCGCACCACTTCGACGATGCCCGCAATGCCAGGCACCTCGCAGCTCGAGTGATAGAGGAACGCCTGGTCCCCCTTCTTGAAGTCGTCGCGCAGCATGTTTCGCGCCTGATAGTTGCGCACGCCGTCCCACATGGCCGTCTTCTTCGGTTTCTTCGCGAGATCATCGACCCCGAAGGTCGACGGCTCGGTCTTCATGAGCCAGTAGTTCATCGATACCCCTTTCCGTGACGATGGTGTCCATCATGACGTCGGTCGCGGTCACGGGAACCTGCGGCACGACCTGGAAAGAATAGGCGAGACCGACCAGGCGTGGGCCATGCCAATGGTTGCGGACCTGGCGGAAGCCGAGCGTGCGATCGTAGAAGCCGAGACCATGGCCCAGGCGCGCGCCGCGACGGTCGAACGCGACCCCCGGAACAAAAACAGTGTCGAGAAATCGCGCGCTCAAGTGGTCGTTGCCGCCGGGCTCATGCATGCCGAGCGCGTGCAGCTCTCCGGCCTCACTGAACTTCACGAATCGCATGGTGCGGCTGCGCAATGAGGTGATGCGCGGGACGTAGACGTCACAACCGCGCGCCAACGCGAGCCGGATGAGCGGGTGGGTGCCGATCTCACTCGGCATCGATTCATAGATGCCGATGCGCTTGCCGGGTCCGAGCCAGTAGGTGCTTGCGACGATGCGGGCGAGTGCGCGTGCGGCGGCGACGCGAGCGGCGCGCGGTACGGCGCGGCGCAGGCCAAGCATTTCGATGCGGAGGGTGGACTTCGTTTGCACGAGGAGGAAGGAAAAGCGCTACCCGAAAGTGCCGGTGCAAGCCATTGCTCTCGAACCAGAGCAACAAGGTGGGACCGGCCCCGACATTTAAGGCTTTCCGCCAGAGGCGGACCTGCACAATGCTGTCAGAAAGCGTTGGTCCCGGGCGTTTACATTACGGTCGAGAGGTAACCCGACTTACTGTCGAACACCACAGGTAGCGCAGGACGAACTCTACACCAACCGCGCCGTAGGAATGCGACGCAAGTCGGGAGTTTCGCGGCTTACAGATCCAGCTGGCGTGTGCGCTGTAGCGCGCCCTCGACACGCTCGCGCATCTGCTTCACGCGGCCGGTGACGGCGCCCTGCAGATCGGTGTCGAGTTTGCGAAGTCGCAGAAGTTCGTTCGCCATGTTGAGCGCGGCCATCACGGCGATGCGATCGGCGCCCACCACTTTTCCGGTGTCGCGGATCTCGCGCATCTTCTTGTTGAGATATTCGGCGGAGTCGAGAAGGTCGGCGCGTTCGTCCTGCGGGCAGGACACGAAGTATTCCTTTTCCAGGATCCGTACGGTGACGGTCGCCGATTCTTTCTCGCTCATGCAGTGTGCTCCATCGTTTTGAGCCGGCCGATCATGGCCTCCACGCGCGCGCGCACCTGGTCGTTGCGCTGCGCGAACGCGGAGCGTTCGGCGGCGAGCGATTCCTGGCGCTGGCGCAGCGCACGGTTCTCTTCCTTGAGAGTGTCGACGGTGAGAAGAAGTTCTTCGACGCGGCGTTCGAGCAGCGCGATTTCCGTGACGAACCCGGTTTTGCCGGTCTTGTTGTTGTCTGATGTGTCGTTCATGGTCGGGGAATATAGGGCACCGGGCGCTGGGCCGGCAAAAAATTGATGGACGCCGCCCCGGTAGGAGCGGCGGTTTCCTTGTGGCGTTTACGTCTGGCAATCATAATTCCCCCATGTTGCCCGCCACTTACGATGAGTTCGAACGCGTGCTCCGGCATGCCCGCGCGCTGCCGGAGCCTGCCGAGGCGCACGGAACGCTGGCCGGCGCGCTCTGCAGTTCGCGCGATTACGGCCTGATCGAGTGGCTGCGCGAGATCCTGCCGGAAGATTCGCCCGAGGATGAGGCGCTGAAAAGCTCGGTTCTCCAGAGCGTCTACAACTCGATGGTGAGCACGCTGGTCGGAGGAGACGCGGATTTCGAGCCGCTGCTGCCCGATGATGACTCGCCACTCGTGCAGCGTGCCGATGCATTGAGTCAATGGTGCCAGGGCTTTCTCTATGGCCTCGGTTCCGGCACCACCAGCGATCCGGCCAAGGTGTCGATGGAGGCCGGCGAGATCATTCGCGATTTCACCGAGATCACTCACGTGGGTGTCGACGCAGACGAAGAGAATGAAGAAAACGAAGTCGCCTACGCCGAGGTGGTCGAGTTCGTGCGCGTGGGTGTGCAGTTGCTGTTCGCAGAGTTGGCGCCCGCTCGTGGCGAGGAGCCGGAGCCCGGTGCCGCGTCAATCCATTAGCAAGCTCAGCCCCCGCAGATCCGCACCGAGCCAGGCGCGTGTGCCCGCGGTCGGGCGCGAAGAGTTCAAACGCCGACGCCGCTCCTTGCTCAAGCAGATGGGTCGGGATTCGATCGCCATCGTGCCCACCTCGCCCGTGCGCATGCGCAACAACGACGTCGAGTATGCGTATCGCCCCGACAGCGATTTCTTCTATCTCACCGGTTTCGTAGAACCGGAATCGGTGGCGGTACTGGTGCCGGGCCGTCCGCAGGGCGAATACATTCTCTTCGTCCGCGACCGCGATCCGGCGCGTGAAACCTGGGATGGCCGGCGTGCCGGCCCCGCGGGAGCCACGCGCGACTACGGCGCCGACGATGCGTTTCCCATCTCCGACATCGACGACATCCTGCCGGGGCTGCTCGAGAACCGCGCCAAGGTGTTCTACGCCATGGGCACGCATCCGGAATTCGACCAGCGCGTCGTTGGCTGGGTGAACGGCTTGCGCACGCAGGCGCGCAACGGCCGGCATGCACCGCAGGAAATATCCGCGCTCGATCACGTGTTGCACGACATGCGTCTCTTCAAGAGCCGCGCCGAGGTCGACACCATGCGCGAGTCCGCGCGCATCGCCGCCAATGCGCACATTCGCGCCATGAAGGCCTGTGCGCCGGGCAAGCGTGAATACGAAATCGCCGCGGAAATCGTCCACGAGTTCCGCATGCACAACGCCGACCTTTCGTATCTGCCCATCGTGGGCGGCGGCGCGAACGGCTGCATCCTGCACTACCGCGAAAATGATGCGGCATTGGCCGACGGGGACTTGCTGCTCATCGATGCGGGTTGCGAGGTCGATTGCTATGCCTCGGATATCACGCGCACCTTCCCCGTGAACGGGCGCTTCTCGCCCGAGCAGCGCGCGCTGTACGACATCGTGCTGGAGGCGAACTACGCCGCCATCGCGCGCGTGAAGCCCGGCAACCACTGGAACGAACCGCATGAAGCCGCGGTGCGGGTCATCACCCAGGGGCTGATCAAGGTCGGCCTGCTCAAGGGCAAGCTCGCGAAGCTCGAAGAGAGCGGCGCCTACCGCAAGTACTTCATGCATCGCACCGGCCACTGGCTCGGCATGGACGTGCACGACGTCGGTGACTACAAGATCGGCAACGAGTGGCGCGTGTTCGAACCCGGCATGGCGCTCACCATCGAGCCTGGCATCTACGTCGCTCCCGGTACGGCGGGCGCCCCCAGGAAATTCTGGGGGCTCGGCATTCGCATCGAAGACGATGTGGTGGTGACGCGCGAGGGTTGCGAGGTCCTCACGGAGCGCTGCCCGAAGGAAGCCGTCGAGATCGAGCGTCTCATGGCCTCGGTTGCGTGAAATGAAGGTCCTTCCATGAAAGAGTGGGACGTCGTGATCGTCGGCGGCGGCATGGTCGGCGCGAGCTTCGCATTGGCGTTGCGTACGACGAAGCTGCGCGTGCTGCTCATCGAGAGCGTGCCGCCCGACTCCGCGGCGCAGCCCAGCTTCGATGAACGCACCACGGCGCTCGGCAACGGGTCGCGGCAGATATTCGAAACCTTGGGTGTGTGGCCCGCCATGTCGGGCGACGCTTCACCGATCCGCGCCATTCACGTATCCGACGCCGGCCGCTTCGGCGTGGCGCGGCTCGATGCGCAGGAACAGGGAGTCCACGCCTTCGGCTACGTCGTTCCGAACCGCGTCATCGGCCGCGCGTTGTGGCAGGCGCTTCGCGACGCGCCCAACGTCACAGTGGCCGTTCCGGCGCAATTGAAGAACGCAACCTTGCGCGAGGACGGCGTGCTGCTCGACGTCGTCATCGACGGCACCACGGAGAGGATTCGCGCCGCGGTGGCGGTGGCCGCCGATGGCGCGGGCTCCGTGCTTCGCGCCAGCGCCGGCATCGAAGCCGCGGTCGAAGACTACGAGCAGATCGCCATCGTGGTGAATGCCGCCACCGAAAGGCCCAACACGGGTGAGGCCTTCGAGCGATTTACATCGTCCGGTCCTCTCGCGGTATTGCCGGCGACCGGCGGCGGTTACGCCGTGGTCTGGGCGGTGACACCGACGCGTGCGGCGGAGTTGATCGCGCTCGACGAAGCCGGGTTCGCCGCCGAGCTGCTCAACGCATTTGGCTGGCGCGCGGGCCGCTGGACGCGCATCGGCCGTCGCAACTCCTATCCACTCACGCTGACCCGCGCGGAAGAAACCGTGTCCGGCCGCGTGGTGCTCATCGGCAACGCCGCGCAGGCGCTGCATCCGGTCGCGGGCCAGGGATTCAACCTGGGGTTGCGTGATGCGGCCACGCTGGCGGAGATGCTGGCGAGTGTCTCGAATACCGACTTCGCCATCTCGGCGCCCGAGTTGCTCGAGAAGTTTGCCGGGTGGCGCGCGGAAGACCGGAAAGGCGTCACGCGATTCACCGACGGTCTCGTGAAACTCTTCGGCAGCGACACGCCGGGAGTCGGATTGGTGCGCAACTTCGGCCTGCTGTTGTTCGACCTGAGTCCTGCCGCCAAACGCGCCTTGTCGCGAGTGAGCTGGGGATTTGCCGGACGCATGCCGCGGCTGGCGCGCGGCCTGCCGCTCGAATGAGCGTCGACTACGACGTGGCCGTGGTGGGCGCGGGCCCCATCGGTCTCGCGGCTGCCATTCTCATCGCGCGCCAGTCGGGCATTGCGCCGGCGCGCGTCGCGGTGTTCGACCGGCGTCCGCCGGACTCGCTCGACCGCTCGAAAGAACTGCCCATCGACCTGCGCGTGTTCGCGCTGTCGCGCGCCAGTGAAAAGATCCTGCGTGCCGCGGACGCCTGGAGCGACATTGCCGCCACGCGCGCCGAAGCTTTCGAACGCATGCACGTCTGGCACGCCGACGTTCCGCCGCATGGCGGCGATGCACTCGTGTTCGACGCGGCGGAGATGGGCGAGCGCAACCTGGGGGTGATCGCCGAGAACTCCGTGCTGCAGGCGTCGCTGGCGGGCGCCGCGCGACGGGCGGGCATCGCGCTCGTCACCGGGGACATCAGCGCGCTCGAGCAGGAGCGCGACGCGGTGGTTCTCCTCGCTGGCGAGAAGCGCGTGCGCGTGAAGCTGGTGATCGGCGCCGACGGCGCACAGTCGCGCGTGCGCGAGCTCGCGGGCCTGGGCGCGGCGCGCGCCGACTACGGTCAGACCGCCATCGTGGCCATGGTGAGCACCGCGCGCGCGCATGAGCACACCGCCTGGCAACGTTTCCTCGGTGACGGAACGCTGGCCTTCCTGCCGTTGAAGGACGGGCACAGTTCCATCGTGTGGTCGGTGCCCACCGCGCGCGCCGAGCGCCTGCTGGCCATCTCGCCAGAAGCGTTTGAACGGGCACTGGAATCCGATTTCGACGGCGCGCTCGGCAAGGTGAAGCTCGCGAGCGAGCGACTGACGTTCCCGCTGTGGCGGCTGTCAGCCAATGCATACGTTACGGCGCGCGTAGCCCTGGTCGGCGACGCCGCGCACGTGGTCCATCCGCTGGCCGGGCAGGGCGCGAATCTCGGGCTGTTAGACGCCGCGGCGCTGGCCGATGTGCTGGCCGACGGCGTGAAGACCCGCGAGGATCCCGGGGCTGAGCGAATCCTGCGGCGCTACGAACGCTGGCGCCGGGCCGAGAACGACCTGATGAGCAGCGCCATCGATGCGTTCGATCGCCTGCTCGCGCGCGGCACCGGCCGCATCGCCGAGATCGCGCAACGCGGCATGCCCTGGGTTGGCCGCTCCACGATCGCGAAGCGGATGTTCATCGAACGCGCCATGGGCCTCGCCGGCGAGTTGCCGGCGGCGGCACGCTGATCGCAAGCACCCCCATGCCCGAACAAAAGAAGAACCGCCTCGCGGGCATGGTCGCAATGCTCGCGGGAGTTGCCGCGTTCTCATTGATGGATGCGAGCCTGAAGCTGCTCACGGCGCACTATCCGTCGGCGCAGGTGGCGGCACTGCGTGGATTGGCCGCACTGCCCGTGGTGCTGGTTTGGGCGCTGTACGCGGGAGGCGCGCAGCAGCTCGTGCGCGTGCGCTGGCCGCTGCACCTGGTGCGCGGCGTGTTGTCCGTGTGCATGATGTTGACCTTCACCTTCGCTCTGAAAGAGCTGTCGCTGGCCAAGGCCTATGCGCTGTTCTTCGTGGCCCCGCTGCTGATCGCCATCTTCTCGATATTCATGCTGGACGAGCGCATTCACCGCGCGCAGTGGATCGCGATCGTCGTTGGCTTCGCGGGCGTGCTCATCGTGCTGCGGCCCGATACGGGTGCGGCTTTCGGCTGGGCAGGCACACTGGCGGTGTTAGGCACCGCGCTGTGTTATGCGCTCTCGTCGGTGCTCGTGAAGATCATCGGCCGCACGGACAGTACGCAGTCCATGGTGTTCTGGATGACCTGCATGCTGGCCATCGGCGCGACGGCGCTCGCGTTGCCGGGCTGGCAGCCGATACGCACCGAGCACTACCTGCTGATCGGCGCCGTCGCGATCACCGGGGCGGTCGGGCAATGGGGCGTCACCGAGGCCTTCAAGCGCGCGCCCGCCGCGAGCGTGGCGCCGCTCGAATATTCGGGCCTCGCCTGGGTGATCCTGATCGACCTCGCGGTCTGGTCGGTGGTGCCGTCGTGGCGCACGCTGGCGGGCGCCGCGGTGATCATCGCGAGCGGCCTTGCCCTGCTGCGGTTCGAGTCGCGCCGTTCAAGTTAGGTGCGGGTGGAAATGGGAAATGGGGTCAGGCCGCTTTGGGCCGTTCCTTATTTCCTAGCAAAAGGGGACGCACCTGAAACAGGTACGTCCCCTTTTACCGGCTTCGCCGGGAAATGAGGAATGTCCCCATTTCCACCCGCGTCTCTTCGGCAATAATTCGCCGCATGGCGATCGAGATCGTCCCCAAAATCCTGCTGCCGACCATGGATACCGAGCGCTTCGAGCGTTGCAGCTTTTCGCTGCAGGACGCCGAGTCGCTGCTGACGGTGCACATGGAGGAGCTGCCGCCGTTCATCATCCATTTCCACCGCCTGCGCTGGCATCGGGTCACGCCCAACGCGCAATGCACGCCGGTGCTCACGCATGGCTGCCAGATGGCCGTGGCCGAGGTCGTCAATTCACCGGCGCTGATCCACTACATCGCGCGGGAAAGTGTTCCGGCGCAAAAGACCCGGGCGCTGCATCACTACCGCATCTATCTCGGCGAAGGCGGCTGCCACGAAGCGTTTGCACAATCGGTGTATTCGAGCGGCGACGGGAAGATGTCGCGCGCGTTTTCTTCGTTCGCCAACGGGGTGCGCCAGCAATTCAAATCGCGATGACGGTTCACCAGCCGCTAACCCAGGTCCGGCAGACGCTTTTCGCTGACATGGCCTGATTGGCGCGTGCGCATGAACGCGGCGCCGAGCGCAGCGGCCACGGCGGCGGAGGCAGCGCCGACGATGAATGCCAGCTGGTAGCCGCTGTTGAGTGCGGCGAGGTCATTCGCGCCAGCGGCGAACGCCGAATCGGTGCGCGCGGCCGCGAGGCTCGCCAGCACCGCGAGCCCCAGCGCTCCGCCCATCATGAATGCGGTGTTGACCACGCCCGAGGCGAGGCCCGACTCACTCGGCGCCACGTCGCTCATCGCGCCCAGCAACAGCGGGTTCAAAGCGATGCCGGCGCCGATGCCGAGCAGCGTCATGCCGGGCAGCACGTCGACGAGGAAGTGCCCGTCGAGCGGCGCGCGTGCGAACAACGCGAGCCCGGCCGCGGCGAGCAGCAGCCCGACCGCCAGCGGCGTGCGTATGCCGAAACGCATGACGATCTTCGCCGAGAGGCCCAGCGAAAACGCCGCCATGATGAGGTTCGCGGGCAGGAACGACAGGCCCACCTGCATCGCGTTGTAACCGAGCACGAGCTGTAGATAGAGCGCGGAGATGAAGAACCACGCGAACATCGCCGCCGCCCATAACACACCCGCCACGTTGGCGGTGGCCACGTTGCGCAGGCGGAACAGGCCGAGCGGCATCAGCGGATCGCGCACGCGCGCTTCGATGACGAGGAAGGCGGCCAGCAACATCACCGCGGCGGCCAGCGTCGCCAGTGTCTGACCTGAATTCCAGCCGACCTCGTGTCCGTTGACGATGGCATACACCGCGAGCATCAGTGACGCGGTGACGGTGATTGCGCCGGCGATGTCCAGCCGCGCGCCGCTGGCGGTTCCCGGGCCGTGAGGCAGCAGCCGCAGGCAGAACATATAGACGAGTACGCCGATCGGCACGTTGACCAGGAAGATCCAGTGCCAGTTGAGCGTCGTCGTCAGGAATCCGCCCAGTAACACGCCAATGCTTCCGCCCGCGGAACAAACAAAGCCGTAGATGCCCATCGCCTTGGCGCGGTCGGTGCTTTCGGTGAACAGGTTCATGATGAGTGACAGCGCCACCGCGGTGACCACGGCGCCACCCAGACCCTGCGCAGCACGCGCGGCGATCAACATGCCCTGCGATGGCGCGAGGCCACAACCGACTGAAGCGACGGTGAACAGGATCAGCCCGAGCAGGAACAGGCGCCGATGACCATAGAGGTCGCCGAGCCGGCCGCCCAGCAACAGGAACCCTCCGAAGGTGAGCATGTACGCGTTGACCACCCACACCAGCGACGTCTGCGAAAACTGCAGGTCTTCACGGATCGAGGGCAGGGCGACGTTCACGATGGTCGTGTCCAGCACGATCATCAGAACCCCGGAACACAGGACGTAAAGCGCCCACCAGCGCTTGCGCGCGTCATCGAACATGGCTGCCTCGCGGAGTTGAAAAACGGGTTGTTTGCCTATTGGTCGTTCAGTCGTCGCCCGAATCGACAACGCCCGGAAAATATTCACGGACGCAGCCGCTGGCAAGGCGCCGCCAATTCCGACGTGGGCGGCAGCCCTGAATTATCCCCGGGGCAACCCGTCGATCTTCGCGGCGCAGATGAAGTCGTTCTCGTGCAGCCCGCCGATGGCGTGCGTCTGGTAGCGAATCCGGCAGTAACCCCAGCCGCATTCGATGTCCGGGTGGTGATCCTGCGCGTTGGCAATGTGGGCGACGGCGTTGACGAAGCTCATGGCGCGGTAGAAATCCGCGAACTTGAATTCGCGTTTGATGGCTTTCCCGTCTTCGATGAGTTTCCAGCCGCCATCGGCGGCCGAGAGCAGACGGCCCAGCATCTTCTTCGCTTCGTCCGCGCTCAGGGCACTGACGCCCCCGTGGCAGGGGACGCATTGTTTGTTGACCAGGGTGTCGTCGTTGCTGCTCATGCGTTTTCCTCCTGCGGAGTGGCGACCGTCTCTTTGCGCGCAAAGCTGCGGGCGACATACCGCTCGACGAGCTCCTGGAACTCCTCGGCAATGCGCTCGCCCTTGAGCGTCACGGTTTTCTCGCCGTCTTCATATACCGGCGCCACCGGCCGTTCGCCCGTGCCCGGCAACGAGATGCCGATGTTGGCGTGTTTGCTCTCACCCGGACCATTCACCACGCAGCCCATGACCGCTACCGTCATGTCTTCCACGCCTTCGTAGGACTTGCGCCATTGCGGCATGCGGTGGCGGATGTGCGACTGGATGGACTGCGCGAGCTCCTGGAAATAGGTGCTGGTGGTGCGGCCGCATCCCGGGCAGGCCACCACCATGGGAATGAACGAGCGCAGGCCCATGGTCTGCAGGATTTCCTGCGCGACGATGACTTCATTGGGGCGATCGCCGCCCGGGTCGGGCGTCAGCGAGACACGAATCGTGTCGCCGATGCCCTGTTGCAGCAGCACCGCCATGCCGGCGGTGGAGGCGACGATGCCCTTGCTGCCCATGCCGGCTTCGGTGAGGCCGAGGTGCAGCGGGTAGTCGCAGCGTTCGGCGAGGCGCTGGTAGATGGCGATGAGGTCCTGCACGCCACTGACCTTCGCCGACAGAATGATGCGTTCTCGCGGCAGGCCCAGCTCCACGGCCCGCGCGGCGCTTTCGAGCGCGGA
>Ga0193753_10003130_pt1 | contig 12472 bp, 11 predicted proteins | sample H1c2metaG_FD_144925 | JGI IMG/M metagenome (GOLD analysis project Ga0193753, IMG submission 144925) | Soil microbial communities from a riparian zone of the East river system, Colorado, United States - H1c2 | ecosystem: Environmental > Terrestrial > Soil > Riparian zone | place: USA: East... | reverse complement strand
TTGGATCCGCTCGTGATCATGTAGGTGCCCTGGCCCATCATCCCGCCTGGCGACATTGACTGCGTGACATCGATGCGCGAGTTGCCGCTCGAGAACTGCCCATGCGCTGCCATCATGTTGTGCGTCGCAATGGCGCCCGTTCGATCGGGCGACGTCGCCGTGGTGGACATGTCGTAGCTGAGTCCTTGCGCGCCGAGCGAGCCACCGGCGGCGAGCGACATGATGAGACTGATTGTTGGTGCGATGCGAGCGACGTGAGTGATGCGCATGAGCGACTTCTCCAGAGTTGGGTTTGACATGGTCTCTCAGACTTTCGAGAAGACGGCGCGCGCGATATCCCGTTCCTGCCCGACGACCTTTCGTCCGGCGGTCGAATCGGTCATCAGCTTCATCACATCAGCTACGATCTGTACCATCAACAGGTAGTCGCCCTTTCTCGCAGTGAGCAGAAGCAGGTTCTGCGTCGCCTCATCACCCACGCCTTCAACAGGCCCGGAGGGGAGATGCATGGGACCTCCGTCTGCTCCGGGAATCGTTCCGACCTCCAGCTTTCCGCCGAGCTTCGCTCCGCCCAACCCGGCCTTCTGCAGCGCGAGATGCTCCGCCGGATTCGAATAGTCGGATGGCTGAATCCACGTGAGGTCGAGCGACAGCCCGGTCGGATCCGCTTCGGTCGAATAGTGGCAGCTCGAGGAGCTACGCTCGTCGTGCGCCTCCGCAATCGTGTAACTGGTGCCGATGACATCGTTGACGGCCTCCTTCGGCATGAGCGCGCACATGGAGATCGCGCTCTTCTGCGCCGTCGCCGCTTCAGCATGCTCGCGCAAGGTCGTGGCGTCACCTCCCCTGCCATACGCCGCTATCGCGAGCGCGCACCCCATCGGCCATCGAACGTTGGCGAGTCGGGCGCCGAACATCCTCTTGTTCACGGTGATCATCGTCGATTGCTCCGTTGGAAGGTCCGCGTAGCGGACGCGAGGGCTAACGCATCTCCGTTTCTGCCTGTACACTTGCAGCAACCTCGCGACGGGTAGTTACGCAGTCGATTCAGACGCGTTACGGCGTGGAGTAACGCTGTTCGGCCTCGCGCGATGGGCCTAACCGTCTCGCGCCCCTCTCCAGCGGTATCGCCATGGTGCAGCTTCGGACGCTCGGCCGGCTGGAGCTGGTAACTGGAGAGCCCAGCGCGCTGCATGTCTTGGCCGCCCAGCCCAAGCCGCTCGCGCTCCTCGCCTATCTCGCGCTCGCCACGCCGCGCGGCCAGCACGCGCGCGACTCACTCCTCGCGCTCTTTTGGCCGGAGCTCGGCGACGACGAAGCTCGTCGCGCGCTGCGACAGGCGCTGCACCGCATCCGGTATCACGTCGGCGACGAGCTACTCACGTCCGAGCGCGATGGCCTGATCGGCATTTCCGATGATGGCGCCTGGTGCGATGCGATCGCCTTCGAGCAGGCGCTCGACGCGGGCGACGATGCGCGCGCGCTCGCGTACTATCAGGGCTCCTTTCTCGATGCGGTGTTCGTCTCCGACGCGTCGCCGGAGTTCGAGCAGTGGGTAGATCTCACGCGCGCGCGACTCTGCGAGCGCGCCGCGAAGGCCGCGGGCAAGCTCGCGGACGACGCACGACTCGCGGGCGATCTCGCGGGCGAGGTGCGCTGGGCGACGCAAGCGTGCCGGCTCGCTCCAGACGATGAAGCGCGCGTGCGCGCGCTCATGTCCGCGCTCGCGCTGCAGGGTGATCGCGCAGGCGCTCTGCGCGCCTTCAAGAGCTTCGCCGAGCGAATGGAGCGCGAGTACGAGGCCGAGCCCGCGAAGGACACGACCGCGCTCGCCGATTCGATGCGCGGAGCACCGACGCGCTTCGATCCCTCCGCGGTCATTCCGCCAACGCCGCCGGAGGGCGCACCAACGATCGCGCCACACTCGCCACGGATCGTCGCACCGGCTGCACCGCCTGCGCCGCCCGCTCAACGCAGTCCGCGTCGGCGTTGGCGCGCGGCTGCTGCAGTATGCGCCGCGCTTCTTCTCGTTGCTGCGCTAGCGGCGCGATACGCGACCGACCGTCCGACGAACGTGGATCGCATTCTCGTCGCCGACTTTCACAACCACACCCGCGATTCCCTTCTCTCCGGCGCGATCACGGAGGCGATGCGCACGGACCTTTCGCAATCGCGTCGCACGCGCGTGATGAGTCGCGCGCAGGTGCAAGCGGTGCTCGAGCGCATGCGGCAGCCTACCGGAGCAATCACCCAGGAGGCCGTGATTCGGGAGGTGGCCGAGCGCTATGGCGTAAAAGCGTTCGTCACCGGAGACGTTTCGTCGATCGGCGCCGGCTACAGCGTGTCCGCTGAGCTCATCGCCGTGAATACCGGCGAGACGCTGGTCTCCGTGCGCGAGGATGCATCCGATTCGAGCAAGCTGCTCGCGGTCGTCGACAAGGTGTCCGATCGCCTGCGACGTGGAGTGGGCGAGTCACTCTGGACCGTGCGGGCGAGCGCACCACTGGAACAGGTCACGACATCATCGCTGCAGGCACTTCGGCTGTACTCGCAGGCAATTCGCGTGGGGGATCAGGAAGGAGATACGCACCGCGCCGTGGAGATTCTCCGCCAGGCCGTCACCTTCGACACGACGTTCGCGATGGCGTATCGCAAGCTCGGAGTGTACCTGCGCGACATGGGAGCGCACGCTGCCTCCGACGACGCCCTCGCGCGCGCATTTCGAAATCGCGCTCACCTCCCCGAGCTCGAGCGCTACAATACCGCGGGCTCGTACTACGCGAGTGTCGCGCTGCCGGATAGCGCGATCGCGACGTACCGCGCGCTGCTCGCGCTCTATCCGAGCGACATGCGCGGCCTCAACAATCTTGCGTCGGTCTACATGGACCTTCGCGAGTACGCGCGCGCGGAGTCGCTGTATCATCGAGCGATCGAGTCGGATTCCACCGTCGCGCTGCTGTTCAATCACCTCGCCACCGTGCAGCTCAACGGTGGCCGCTACGAGGCCGCAGATCGCACGCTCGCTGAGCGCGCGCGTCGCTTTCCGCCGGCGCAGGATGCGGAGACGATCGCTGCGAAGCTCTCGATGATGCGCGGAGACTTCAGCGGTGCGAGCGCGCGCACGCAGCGCATGCTGACCGATGCCGGCACCGACGCCGGCAGCAAGCTCGAGCCGCTCAAGATGCTGGGCACGCTGGCGCTCATCCGCGGCCACCTCGCCGAGTCGGAACGCGCGCGGTCTCGCGCTGCTCGATTCGGCAGTGGTGCGCTATCCGCTCGCATCGCTACCACCGCTCGATCGCAACTACGCGACGCTCGCGTATGTGTACGCGCTCGGTGGGCGTCCTGCGCGCGCGCGAGAGCTGCTCGCGGACGTGCGCGCGAATGAGCGCGTACAGGGTGTCACGCGCGGCGGACTCGGACTCCGCGACGAGGGCACCTATCTGCGCGCGCTCGGCGCGACGGAGATTGCAGAGGGAAAGCCGGCGCAGGCGGTGGTGACGCTGCGGCAGTCAGTGAATGTCTACTTCTGTCCAACTTGTACGCTGCCCGATCTGGCGCGCGCACTCGAGCTCTCGGGAAATCCGGACTCGGCGATCGCGGTCTATCAGCGGTACGTGTCGACGCCGTGGTCCGAGTGGCAGAACGCGCTCGGTGAGTTTCGCGTCACGTCGTACCAACGGATGGGAGAGCTCAATGAGGCGCGCGGAGATACGGCGAAGGCGCTCGCCGCCTACGATGAAGTGGCCACGCTGTGGGACGGCGCGGACACTGAGCTTCAGCCAGCGGTCGAGGTCGTCCGCAAGCGAGCTCTCGCGCTGCGCGGGGGCAAGAGGGTCGCTGCGAGGTGAGAGGTGAGTTGTCGCTCGCTACGACGCCACAACTCGCTTTTTCTACTGATGTCGATTTCTCCGATGCTCGTTCGACGTGTTTGCAGAGCGACGGTTTGAGCCCGGACTTCCTGCCTCGGCGCCACGCTCGCAACCGGATGGACAAGGAGACACCGACATGCGCAGCAACACGCTGGGAGCGAGCTCCCTCGGCAACGCCTCGAAGGTCAATCGTTCCTCGAAGCGGATCAACATCGCGATCTGGACTGTTCAGGTTCTGCTCGCCGCACTCTTTCTGTTCGCGGGTGGGTTCAAGCTCGTCGCACCGATCGCGGAGATGACCAAGCAAATGCCGCTGCCCGGATTCTTCCTGCGATTCATCGGAGTAGTTGAACTCGCGGGAGCACTCGGACTGCTTCTTCCCTCGCTGCTCCGCATTCGCCCCTATCTCACGCCGCTCGCGGCGGGCGGACTCGTGATCGTCATGAGCGGTGCAACGGGGATCACAATGAGTGGTGGAAAGATTGGGCCGGCAGCTGTGCCTTTCGTGGTGGGTCTGCTCGCAGGGCTGGTGTTGTATGCTCGCACGCGAGTGGTGCCGATCGGCGAGAAGGTTCGCGCGTCGGAGGCGCAGGTGGCGCCGAGTGCAGCGACGCTGATCCGTCGCACGGCGTAGCGGGTTGGTTCGGCGAGTGCCAGCGGAGATTGATCCCCACGCTCATTCAGCCGCGAGCCGATGGACCCACGAGGAAACCGACGTCATGGTCGCGCGGATAGACGCGCGACCATTTCCCTTTGCGCGGTGTCAGTACCCGAGCGCCTTACTCTCTTGGAGTGCTCACTGAATACGTGATGCCGTGAGATCCACGGCGGGTTCGGCGGAATCGAGCGGGTGCTGCGGCACGATGCGATTGATCGCGAACTGAATGATCGATGTCATCAGCTCGATCAACGCGACGAGGACGCCGACTCCCAGGAGCGATTCTCCGAAGCTGCTACTGAAGTCGGCTCCATGCTTCTTGGCGAGCGTTTCGAGGAGCGCGTCGTGACTAAGAGCTCGATACTGCGCCAGCTCGCTCTTGTGTGAGCTAACGACCATGAACGCCATTCCATACGAGAGCAGTATCGCGGCGATTACGCGTGCGATTGTCCGTCGCTTCATGTGGTGCCGCACTCCTGCGTCGGTGACGTGGTGTTCCACTCTCTGAGACTATGTGTTAGCGAGCTCGGCAACGCAAGTGAATCGGCTGCAGCTGATGCTTGGTCGGAATGAGAATGCGATAACCTGCCGTGTCGCCGATTGTGAAAGTCAGCGTTATCGCAGCACCGGCTTCGCAGGCGTGCGTCCGGCGGCATCGAGTTTGTCGACGTCGCGCATCCAGACCTCGAGTCCGCCATCCGCGAGCGTGCGCTCGTATCCCGCCACGAGTTGCGCGTTGTAGCGCGTGAGATTGAAGCGGAAAACGTCTTCCGGATCGAGATCGACAATCTGCATCTCCGCGTCGAGCATCAGCAGCCGCCCGAATCGCAGCGTGCCTCCCTTGTAGAACATGTAGTTCGGCGCCTTCGTGTCGGGCGGCACGAGCGCGCGCAGTCGCTCGTGCGGCTCGGTCCTTCCAAATACCTGGACTACTTCCTCACCTTCGATGCGAACGGAGACGATGTGACCTTCGATCGTAGGCGGCGGAAGAATCTTCGCCGGATCGAGAAAGATATCGTTGCCGTGCACCGTTGCCCCGGTCGCGCCCTTGAGATCGAGGATCTTCTCGAGGGAAAGGCCGAGGAATTTCATCAGCTTCTCGCCGTTCATCCCGAGGATTTTTGTCTTCGTGGGATGGATCCGGATGAGGCCATCGGACGTGACATCCATCGTGGACGTGATCTCGAAGGAGATCGTGATCCCCTTGTGCATTCGCCCTTTCAACACGACGTGATCGCCTTCCGTCTGCATGTGCAAGTGCGAGAGCGGCGAACCCTTGTAGCCGAACACGAACTTGTTGAGCAGCGCAGTGAGATCGTCGCCGTTGAGACCAACATCGGCCGTATCGAGCGTGATGATGAAGGAATTCTTGTCGTCGAAGACGATCGGGCCGCCCGCCTTGCTCCGCATCGTGCCCTCGAGTTGCCGGATGTGGAGCACGACGGCGGTGTCGACGTAGAAGTCGACGTGCCGCATCGAGACGCGCGTGGTGGCGCGGGCGGTGTCCGCGTGCGCTGGCTGAGCGACGGAAATCGCCTTGTGAGCGGGAACGAGGTGAACAAGTGCGGTCCAGAGGGCGAGTGCGAGGCTCATGCAGACTGTCGCGGTGCATTCCGCGCGCCGATCCTCCAATTGCGAGGCGAAGCGCTCGAACAGCGTGGTGAATGCATCGACGGCGGGGTGGGACGATCTGGACACTTTCCTGCGCGCACCGTTGCGACAACCGCCGTGGCTCCGGAGATTGAGTCTGTCCCGATCGGGCTCCCTTCCCCGAACCACGCGAAATGCACTTTCAGCCGGTCGTCTTCGCGATCGTCGTCGCCGTGCTCGTCGTGTCCCTCACGGCGCTCGCGCGCCGCTTGCCGATCCCGACGCCAATTCTTCAGGTGCTCGCGGGATTCGCCGTAAGCCTCATTCCCGGCGTCGCGATTCCACAGCTCGACCCGAATCTCGTTTTCTTCGTCTTCCTCCCGCCGATTCTCTGGTCGGCGGCGATGTTCACGTCGCTGCGTGAGTTCAAGCGCAATCTCGACAAGATCGGGACGCTCGCCATCGGCCTCGTGATCGCGACGACGGCGATCGTCGCCATCGTGGCGCGGCATCTCTTTCCCGACATGCCGTGGGCCGTCGCCGTGGCGCTTGGGGCCATCGTCTCGCCACCCGACGCCGTCGCGGCTACCGCGATCGTGTCGCGGCTTCCGGTTCCGCGCCGAGTGATCACCGTGCTCGAGGGCGAGAGCCTGGTGAACGACGCGTCGGCGCTCGTGCTCTACCGCACGGCCGTCGCCGCCGCCGTCACGGGCTACTTCAGTTGGGGCGAATCGATCGTCCGCTTTTTCATCGACGCCGGCATCGGGAGTCTCGTCGGATTGCTCGTCGCGTGGCTGATCGTGCGTGCGCTTCGCCTCACGAAGGATCCGCTCGCGGAGGCGCTGCTCACGCTCGCCGGTCCGTACGTCGCATGGTCGACTGCGGAGTCGCTTCACGTCTCCGCGGTACTCGCCTGCGTCGCGGGCGGCGTGTATCTGCAGCAGAGTCTCTCGACGGCAGTCGGTCCGACTTCGCGCCTGCAGTCGCGCACTGTGTGGGAGCTCGTCGTCTTCCTCCTCAACGCCCTGATCTTCCTGCTACTCGGCGCGCAATTCGGCAGCCTGCTCGCGGCGGTCCCGCACAATCAACTCGGCAAGGTCTTCACCGATGGCGTCATCATCACCGTCGTGGTGATCCTGGTGCGAATCATCTGGGTTCCGCTCATCACGGTGCTTCCGAGCATGAGAGCAAGCGCGCGACGCGGCGAGAAGCCGAGATGGAAAAACCTGGCGTTGGTGTCGTGGACGAGCATGCGTGGCGTCGTCTCACTCGCGACGGCGCTCGCGCTACCGCTGGTCATTGCCGACGGCAGACCGTTCCCGTATCGAACGGAGATCACGCTGATCACGATGTGCGTGATCGTGTTGACGCTCCTCGTGCAGGGATTGTCGCTGTCGTCGATCGTGCGCGTGTTGCATTTCGTGCCCGAGCAGACGCACCACGCCGAGGAGCGGCTCGCACGACGGGAAGCGACGAGACGGGGCGCCGAGGCGCTCGAGGATCTCTCGCACGAGCCGTGGGTCGACGCGCGCGACGTCGCGGCACTGCGCGCGGAGCTGCGTGAGCGGCTTCGCACGAACGAGGAGGACGGCGGCAGCTTCGAGGGGCGGCGACGTCTGCGCCTCGCGATGATCGAGGCCGAGCGAAAGATGGTCGTGCGTCTGCGCGACGAAGACGCGATCTCGGACGAGGTGCTCCGCTCGCTCGAGCAGGAATTCGATCTGGAGGCGGTGCGCGCGGGAGGCGGGGACGGGGCTTAGCGCGCGAGGTGAATACGACCTGCGACGGAGGACTTAGAGAGAGAGTAAAGGTCAAGAGCTAACTGCGTTGGTGAGGCCACACAAACGGGCACAGACAGACAGCAACGGAAAAAACGAATTCGCGGTTCTCCGTTTTTTGTCCATTTGTGTCGGCTTGTGTGGCCTCACCAAATCATTGACTAATCGCGCTTCCCTACTACCCCTTCGACGCGATCCCTCGCTCGAACGGCGAGGGATTGCGCGTCGCGCCCTCCTCGAGTCTCTCGGTGCGGCTCAAGCGCTCGACATCGATCGCGATCACTCCGTCCGGACCATTCGCGAAGATGCTGGCGAATTTCACATCCCACCGCAGCTCGTCCCACACGTACGACGCGCGGATCGACACGCGCGTAGAGAAAGTCTCCTCGAGCGCATTGATGAAGATGAGAAATTCGGCCTGCGAGTCGGCGAGGCTCTCGGGCGTCACGCCGGCGAGCGGGCTGTCGGCGGTGATCGGGTGCACGACCGTCCAATGCAGCGTGAAAAATTCGACGGAATTTCGCTCGAGCGTGAGCTGATGAAAGTTTCGCTCGCGCGTCTTCCCTCCGAAGTCTTCGTATCGCACGAGACTCACGCGCGCCTGCACGTCGCTGAGCTCTCCGGGCTGGAGATTCGTTATTCGGAACATGAGGGCGCGCCCGCCCTCGTACGGCGCGATGATCGCGGATTCGCTGAAGCCGATGCGCATGCGCGGGCGCGTCATTCGCGCGATCAGTAGCCCAAAGGCAATCACGAGCGTCACCGGTCCCACGAATGCCAGGAGATTCGCGAGCCAGTTCGCGGTCGCACCATAGGCCTGGATCGATCCGGTGCCCGTCGTCGTGAACACGCCGACGCTGTACGTGAAGGCCTTGAGGAACGGGTCGGAGATCCCCATGGCCTCCGTGCCGCGAAGGGCGCCCTCGCCGAGCGACATGAAGGCGAGCGCGAAGCATCCATTGATGAGGAGGAGCACGCCCATCATCCATGCGAAGAACATGGTCCAGCTCGCATCCAGCGAAGCGAGGTAGAGGCGAGCGAGGCGCTGGGCACCCAATCCGTACTTCTTGCTGTTCGGCCTGCCGTCGCGATTGAGGAAACGGCCGCGCACTGCCTGAGCAACGACCGAGCCGAAGCCAAGGTCGGAGGGCTTGGTCAGCGGCGGCGGATCGTCGTCGAGGGTCTCATTCGGAGCAGTCACACGAAACTCGGCGATGAGGTCTGAAACGGGTGTCGAGCCAATGATCCGCTCACCCGCCCCAAGATGCAAGCAAGGTGGGGGCGTTTCGAGGAGAATGTGCGAAGATTGTCAATCCAAAGCCAAAATCCTGACGGAGCCGCGGCTGAATTCGATATTCGATAGGGTGCTATAGATATCGTGTCTGGTTCGGCCGGAGGCGGTCATGCCTTGGACTGTGAAACGATGGAACGCGGTGGTCTGTTCCTCCGCGCTGGCAGTCGTGCTCATCGCGCTCGCGGCGAGACTCGGCCACTCGGCCGTGCCACCTGGCAACGCGAGCCTCGTGGGCGACGGCGTCATCTCGACGCGCGATTACGAGCAGAATAGCTCGTTCACCGCCGACGGTCGCACGATCTACTTCACGAAGCGAACACTCTGGCCCGCGTACGCGTCAGTGCTGTGCGAATCGCATCTGGTGAATGGCCGATGGTCGGAGCCCACTGTGCTTCCCTTTTCCGGGCGCGACTACGATAGCGATCCGTTCGTGACTGCAAACGGCGCGCGCTTGTACTTCGCTTCGCGGCGCCCGGTGGACGGACACGAGCATCGCGACCGCGACATCTGGTATGCGGATCGCACGCCTTCCGGCTGGGGCGCGCCGCAGCGTGTTCCCGCGCCCGTGAATAGCAGCGCGGACGAGGCCTATCCCGTGATCGTGAAGGACGGGAGCCTGTACTTCACATCCTCGCCGCGAGATTCGACGGCGCAGCAGGTCGACACTTATCGCGCGCAGTGGACGGAAGATCACTTCGCTCCACCGGTGGAGCTCCCGGGAGACAGCGATCGCGTGTACGGTCGACTGCAGGCGTACGTGTCGCCCGCCGAGACGTACATGGTCTTCGTGTCGTGGCACGATGACGACACGAAGACCGAAGCCGGGATCTACAGTCCGGGCGATCTCTACGTGAGCGAGCGAGTAAATGGCGTGTGGCAGCGCGGGCGACATCTACCGGCGCCGATCAACAGTGCGGCGGCCGAGCGTGCCCCGATGGTTTCGGCCGACGGGCGCACGCTCTACTTCACGAGCGAGCGCGGGTTCGCGACGGCGCACCCGCAACGTGCGACGAGCTACGATGCGCTCGAATCGCATCTTCACGAGAGCCGCAACGGGCTCGGCGACATCTATCAGGCGCCGGTCGAGATGCTCGAGCTCGGAGGTGGGACATGAGCGCCCCCACGTGGAGGATCCCGGGGTTCGTGGCGCTGCTCTCGGCGATGATGGGCGCGGGAGTCGCATCGCCACCAGTCGTGCGCAAGCCGGAGATGGTTGGCCCCGGAGTGATCTCCACCGCCGATGATGAGTACGCGGGGAGCCTCACTCCGGATGGCGCGACGATCTATTTCAACAAGAGCGTGCCGGCGCACAATCAGTACACCGTCGTAGTCTCGCATCTGGTCGACGGGAAGTGGTCGACGCCGGTGATTGCCTCGTGGTCAGGACGGTACTCCGATACGGATCCTGAAGTGTCGCCGGACGGCAAGACGATCTACTTCGCGTCGGATCGGCCGGTGGGCGATGTGATCAAGCACGACTACGACATCTGGAAGGTCGAACGCGAGTCCGACGGCAAGTGGAGCGCGCCGATTCATCTGCCTGCGCCGATCAACAGCGACGCGAACGAGTACATGGCCTCGGTCACGAGTGATGGGACGTTCTACGTGTCGTCCTTTCGAGATGGTCTCACCACGGGCACAGTCGACATCTATCGAGTTCCGCTGGAGGGCGGCGCGTACAAGACTGCGACGAACGTGAGCCACGACTTCAATGCGGGTGGCCCGTCGTACGCGGATCTCGACGCGATCGTGTCGAGCGACGATCGCGTGATGATCTTCTCCTCGTTCGGACGACCGGACACGTACGGCAGCGCCGATCTGTACGTGAGCTACCGCAAGGATGGGAAATGGCAGCCGGCATACCATCTGAAGGCGCCGTTCAACACGCCGGAGCGCGACTACTCGCCGCGCCTCTCACCTGACGGCGCGTACATCTATTTCTCGAGCGAAAGGCAGGACACGACCGAGCGAGCGCGAACGTCGCTCACGTACGCGGAGCTGGAGCAGCACATCCGCGGAATCCAGAACGGCGGTGGCAACATCTACCGAATCAGCCGCGAGATGCTCGACTCAGCGGCGGACAGCGTGCCGGTGTACGCGCCGAAGTAGCGAGTCTCCTCAGGAACCCTTCGCGTCCGCATCGATCGCCGCATACAGCGCGCGGTCGAACGGGTCGGGTTGATCGATCATGACGAAATGGCGCGAGTGGTCGATCATCACGAGTGTCGCGCGTGGAGCGTGCGCGAGAAATTTCTGGTATGCCGCGGTCTTCGCGGCCAACGATGCGAAGCCCACGTACGGATCGACCGTGGTGTCGAAGGGCACGATCTCCGTGAGCGGACTCGCGACGCTCGCGAGCTGCGTCGAGAGATCGAGCAGCAAGGCGGCGCTCAACCAGTCCACAACCGCGGCTGGATCGCTGCGCGCCGCAGTGAGCTGCACGCTGTCGACGTCGGACTTCTTCGTGATGACGTACTGCAGCATGTGCGCGCGCAGCGAGTCCCCGAACGCCGCGCGATCGATGTTACGATACGGCGCCGTGCTCGCAGCGACGCTTTTCTCGCGGTCGGCGAGTGTTGCCCCAGCCGGGTAGCCTCCTTCTGCAGCGACGACCCCTCGCACGTCCGCTGAGTGCTTCGACGCAAAGAGAATGGCGAGCGTGCCGCCGAGGCTGTGTCCGACGAGAATCGGCCGGTCGAGATGCTTGCTCTGAATGAGCGAAGAGATATCGGCGACCGCGCGATTCATCAGATCACCGCCGGGGTCGCGCGAGCGGCCGTCGAAGCCGGGAAGCGTGAGCGCATAGATGTCGTAGCGGCTCGAGAGCGCCGAGATCTCGCGCTGCCACTGGGACGCGCCGCAGAAGAGCGCGGGGATGAAGATGATCGGCGGGCGACCGGCGGTTCCGAAGTGGTCGACGCGGAGCATCCCGACGGTGAAGGTCTCGCTCGACACCGGCGTTGCACTGTGCTCCGCCACTACGCTCGGCACGGCGTGCACGCCCGTCGCCATGGCAATCGAGGCGCTCGCCATCGAAACCAGGAGTCGCATTGTAATTAGCTCGGTCAAAGAGACGACGCGCGCACGTCAGCGCGCGCGTCGAGGAACGTCCCCTATCTACGCACGAGGGTGCGGGTAGCGTTGGAGAGCAGTGGCACGAATTGCGGCGGCTCGATGAACGGAGCAACGCACTCGCGGTCGAGATCGTACCGGTTGCAGAGGACCCCACGAGCTCCGCCCGAGAGGTATCAATGAAAGCGCGCGCGACGGCCCCGCTGTT
>Ga0193753_10003129_pt1 | contig 12483 bp, 10 predicted proteins | sample H1c2metaG_FD_144925 | JGI IMG/M metagenome (GOLD analysis project Ga0193753, IMG submission 144925) | Soil microbial communities from a riparian zone of the East river system, Colorado, United States - H1c2 | ecosystem: Environmental > Terrestrial > Soil > Riparian zone | place: USA: East... | reverse complement strand
CATCTACAGCCGTTCGTGTGCTCTATCTAGTATTGCACTAAAGTCGCTGCACAGACAATGAAAGGGACAACTTCCATTTGAATCAATAATTTAGCAATTGGCTCCGCAAACCCTTAGTTTACGAACCGGCGCATGCGGATGTTCATCACGATGCCGAGTGAGAGGAAGCTGAAAAGGATCGATGATCCGCCATAGCTCATCAACGGGAGCGGAATTCCAGTGACCGGCATAAGGCCGACCACCATGCCGATATTGACGGCGATCTGAAAGATCATCACCGCTACCACCCCCATGATGATGAAGGTCCCTGGCAGGTCGGAGGCCGTCTGCGCGTTCTGAATCAGCCGCATAAGAATCAGAAAATACAGGAGTAAGACCCCGATAGCGCCGACAAATCCGTGTTCCTCACAGAAGGCCGCGAAGATGAAGTCGGTGTAGGGGATGGGAAGGAAGTCGCCCTGGGTTTGGGTGCCCTTGTTCGCGCCCTTGCCCCAGATGCCGCCCGAACCGACTGCGATCAACGACTGCCGAATCTGGTAACCAGAGCCACGCGGGTCAGAGTCCGGGTCGAGGAAAGCGTTGATTCGAGCCTGCTGGTACGGCTTGAGGTGCTTACCGGACTTATAGACACCAAATCCAAGGACGGCGATGACCAGAAGGATAATTCCCGCCTGTCGAAAGCGGATTCCGCCAAGAAATAGGCCGCAAATCAGTATGGGGAGATAGGTAAGAGCGGTCCCGAGGTCTGGCTGCTTCAGTACAAAGACCATGGGAACGCAGACCAGAGCGAATGCTTTCCCTATATCGCCCCACGTCAGTTCCTTGCCCGCTAAGCCCCAGAAATAACGGGCCATAGCAATGATAAGGACCAGCTTGATCCACTCCGAGGGCTGAAAATGAACTCCATGGAAGCCGACCCAGCGTTTTCCTCCGAGCACTCGAGTACCAAAGAGCGCGACGGCTATCAAGGAGAGAATCCCAATTCCATAGGCCCAGTGCGCAATATCGATGAGTCGATGGTAGTCGATCAGAGAGATCAGAAACATCAGAATCACGCCAACCACAAGGAAGCCGATCTGCTTCTGGTCGAATCCGTGGAATTTGGTGTGCAGGGTGGCCGATTTGATCTCGAGAACGCTAATCAGCGAGAGCAGCATGACGAAACCGAGCAGAACCCAGTCGAAGTCGCGATAGGAGGAGAGACGAAGCATGTGATGCCTCTATCTTAGACCGAGTGTACCGGCGGGTGAACCGCGACTTCCGTGGGAGTTAACAACATTCGGCTAATCTCGCCGACGATCGAACTCGTAAAAGCGACGGCTAGAATGCAAGTCGCGACCTGATCAATGGTGGGAAGCGCCCTTGGCAGGCATGAACTAACTTGCAGATCAATTTGCTGGGGTCTGGTTCTTTCCATCAGCAGCGGTGGCATCAGCGGGCGCTGTCGCAGAGGCAGTATTCGTCACCCTCGGCGTCTCCGCAATGCGGAGGTTGTTCTCGCGTTTGCGCTGCTTCTCAACAAAGGCATTGATGACCTGCGCCCCCAACTTGGCGGAGTTCGCACCCCAATCGCCGTTCTCCCACAGTACCGCAACCACAATGTCGGGGTTGCGCCTTGGAGCCATGCCGACGAACCACGCATTCGGGACAGTCTTGTGGCCGCCGCCGCTGCGAGCCAATGCATCATGGCTCATCACTTGAGCTGTGCCGGTCTTGCCTGCGAAGTCGATGCCCTCAAGATGCGAGGCCGCCGCCGTACCTGTGGTCGTGGCCGCAGCCATCGCATCCGTGATGATCTGCCAGTTCTCCGGTGTCAGCGGAATTGTCGTATCGCCAGAGCCAGGGAATGTCTCATGAATTGCGGATAACTGCTCTGGAGACACTTCGTCGAGGAACACAACATGTGGGCGACGCAATGCCCCGCCGGAAGCTATGCCACCAAGCGCACGTGCCAGTTGCAAGGGCGTGGCCGTCACTGCTCCCTGTCCGATGCCGACCGAGATGACCTCACCGGCGTACCACTTCTCATGAAAGTTCTTCATCTTCCATACTGTGGAGGGCATGGTTCCGGAGACTTCGTCGGGAAGATCAATACCGGTCTTCTGCGAGAAGCCGAGCGACGTGGCATAGTGAGCAATCGTGTCGATGCCCAGTTTGTTCGCGAGCGTGTAGTAGAAGCTGTCGCACGACCAGGGAATCGCATTGTTGATATCGACCATGCCATGGTGCTTGTCGCAGGCGAAAAAGTGCCCGTAGAAGGAGGCTCCCCCGTTGCACATCACGCGCATGGTCTGTGCCACGTTCTCCTGCAAGCCAGCAACGGACATGATGATCTTGAACGTGCTGCCAGGTGCAAGCTGAGCCTGTATCGCTTTGTTCAGCAACGGGTGATCGGGGTTGTTGAGAATTTCGTTCCAGTAGCTCTTGCTCAGCCGCACCGAAAATTGATTGGGATCGAACGTCGGACGCGAGGCGAGCGCAAGAATCTCGCCGCTGTGGGGGTCCATCGCGACGATGGCTCCAGTCTTGCCTTCGAGCGCCTTTTCAGCTGCCATCTGGATGTCGAGGTCGATGGTGAGCTTCAGATCCTGCCCCGGCTTCGCGAGCGTCTGGCCCAGGTGGCCAATCTCTTTGCCGTGGCTGTTCACAATCACGTCGCGGCTGCCGTCCTCCCCGCGCAAAATGGCGTCATACGTGGCCTCGACGCCCGACTTTCCAACAACGTCGCCCGGCTGGTAGAAGGCATACTTCGATTTGTTGAGGTCGTCTTCCGAGATCTCGCCAACGTAGCCGATCAGATGCGCAGCGAAGCCATCGCGGGGATAGAGGCGGCGCTGCTCATCCAGCGTCTCCAACTCTGGAAGCTCATTACGATGAGCTTCGATAAAGGCCTGCTCGTCCGGAGTGATGTCCTGCTTCAGCGGGATGGGCTGATACTTCGGTGCAATCTGAAACCGACGCAGCGTAGCTTGAATCTGCTCGACAGGAATATGCAGCCCCTGTGAGATTAGTGGTATATCGGCGTTAATGTCCTTAACCTGCTCCCGCAACAGATAGCAGGAGACCGATGGATAGTTGTCGACGAGCAAGCGGCCCTCGCGATCGAACAGCCGTCCGCGTGGAGCCAGCACCGGAACCTTGCGAATACGATTTGCCTCGGCGAGAGCACGGAAGTTGTCGGCGCCCAGGACCTCAAGCCGCCACAGCCCAGTGATCAGCACAACCAGCACAAGCGCGATCAAATACTGCGCAGCATGCAGTTTGCTTGCGGGCAGTTTTTCGGCTTTGCCATTGGGTCCGAAGTCGCCCTGCTCGGTTTGCGCGGCCAGTTCCATGTGTGTTTCCAGTTTAGACGGTTGATTGCAGCATTAGTCGAGGCGTTTCGTGTGATCCAACAACATAAAAATGGGCAGCGCAACCAACGTGTTGACCGCAGCGCGGATCAGCTCATGTACCCACATAATCTGGAAGCTGGGCAATCCCAGCAGGCGATGGTTGATCAGAAAAAGCAGGATGCTGTTCAAAATGGAGAAGCCGAAGTTCATAACCAGCCGCGTCGTCATGTTTTCCACGTCGACCTGAATCCCAATGCTGGCGGCTACGTAGCCAATTACGGATTTTGCCATGCCGTTTACCCCGATAGGCTGGTTAGTCAGCGCGTCCTGCAGCAGGCCGATCGCTGCGGCCGTAAGGGTTCCGGCAACGGGATTGCGCCGCGAGACGGCGAAGAAGACCGCCACAATAAGCGGCAGGTCGAGGACGGCAAGCTTCGGAAACGGTTTAGGAAGAAGAGCTTGCAACACGACCGCGGCCAGCGGCACAAGCAGCGCCACGGTGGGAGGAAAGCTGTGCTGTTCGAGTTCTCGACGGGAGGTGTAGCTGTGGGTGGCCATTAGTTGGGCTGGCTCTCGGTCTGGGGCTGCGTCTGGGTCTGGGGCTGAGTTTGGGGAGCTGCCGGTTTTGGCGCTTTTTTAGGTGCAGGCGATGGTGAATTGCTGGTGGAAGATGGCTGATCACTGGTGGCGTCGTCCACACTATTCCGACGGATAGCGCCGGTGGCGTTCGGTGCTCCCGGCGTAAGCGAAGCCGCCGGAGGGGCCGAACCCGGAGTGTAGCGATCCGAATGGAGCGTCGGCTGGGGTCTTGGCACGATGCCGCCTATTGGCTTGGGAACGGTAGGGTCAGTGGTTTTGGTTGGGTCCGCATCGGGGTTGTTGGGGTCGTGCAGGCTCGGCAGGCGGTCGGCAACAATTTGTGCGGCGGACTTCGCAGCGGCCTCAGCGGCAGCCTCAGCGGCGGCGACGCGGGCAGCTTCGGCCTGCTGTTCGGCTGTCGCTGCCCCAATGGCCAGGTCTTTCTTCGTCTGCTCCGGCAACTCGGACTGCGTGCCGGTGATGATCAGAACCTCCTCAAGTTGAAAGAGGTTGGCGGCGGGGCGAAGGGAGATCAGTGTATAAGGCTGGTGATCCGGATCGGGTGCAATCGACTCAATGGTGCCCACCTTCAAACCACGCGGGTAGACCTGATCGCCGCCCGAGGTGAGGACCTGCTCGCCCGGCTTAATGCGCGAATCCGAGGTAAGGTTATTGATCTGGATGCGCCCCGTTGTGCTCCCGCGGAGGATTCCGCGAATGCGCCAGCAGAACACCCGCGCCCGAGGTTTGATCATTGATCAGCAGAACCTGCGATGTGTGCGGAAAGACGTCGCGAAGCTTGCCCACGATGCCATCCGGCGTAATGACGGCCTGATCAGGCTTAAGCCCATCCTTCGACCCCTTGTCGATATAGAGCACACGCGAGAGGTCGGTACCGCTGGTCCCGATCACCTGCGCGGCAACCGTTGTCGCAACATAGTGATGCTGAAAGTCCAGAAGCGCCTGCAACCTATGTCCCTGCATCGCGTCTTCAGCCAACGCCGCCTGCTCCAGCCGCAGTTGCGCAATCTGGTCCTGCAGGTCGTGGTTCTGCTGTCGGGTGTGGCGCAGATCGACGTAGTTGGACCAGCCGCCGCGAACGTTGCGTCCGATACCGAGAAAAAACCGCTCGAAAGGTGTAACGGCGGCGACAACCCAATAGCGAATCAGCGTGACCTTATTGCCTTCCGGAGCCCCTGACTCGACAGGCCGGCGCACCTGGATCGCAAGGGCGATCGTCTGCGCCAAAAGCACCGCCACCAGGACCAGGACGTTCTTAAACCGTGTAAAAAAGGATTCCATGCGCTCTATCTATTATCCGCGAGATCAGGCCATGCGCGGAGGTGGCAGGGCTGGTGCGGGGTCCCTGAGGCGGCTTTTTTTTCGCATAGATAAAGCCCTTCGCGAACTGGGGTGCCGAGTGGCAGCAGATTTTGCCCCGAAAAAGCCTATCTCCGCGAAACCAAGGCCAAAAACACGCTGAGCGCGGCGTATCTCAAAGAGACCGCCGCACCCTCTTCGTCCAGCAGAATAACCGCTAATAACGCCAGCTTTTGACGTCCGCTCCAGCCGGTGCGGTCTTGATCATATGGTCCGCCATCAGCGGAAGCACCCGCTGCGCCCAGTTGTTGCCGTTCTGCCGCATCGTGTACTCGGAAGGACCGCCGGTATAGCAGTGCGGCTCTCCCGGCCCATATTGGAACGTCGCATCGGAGTGCGGGTTGCGCGTCTCGTCAAGCGAATGTTGCAGCATATGCACCGCGTTGTTGAGGTAGTAGGTATCCGCATCGCCGACCGCAAAGTGGAGCTTCCCTTCGAGCTTCGGGCCAAGGGTAGGCCAGTCGCGCGCGAGAATCGCGTTGAGATCGTAGTGATCGTGCCAGTACGCCACAACCTTCTTGTCGATCGCACCCGTCAGCGGGTCGATAACCTGCGCCGGATAACCGTCGGGACCGGCAGGTGAGAAGACCGCCTGCCAGATATCCCATTGCTCGCCGGAACGACCATGCGTCCCGAGAACGTATTGATAACGGAATGGACCGGCGGTATCGGCCGTAATGGTACCGTCGGGCTTGCGCTCCGATGCGATGGGAATCTGCGCGAACGGCCCCTTGCGAACAAATGCATTCTCATCGTCATAGAGATTCACGTTCTGATAACCGTGAAAATCGACAGGATCGGGACATGCTGCATAGCTGCCGTTGTAGTTGTCGGGGTAGAAGACCTGCGTCGCCGCCGCCTCCCAACCGCCTGTCGAGCCGCCGTAGGTAGCACGCGCCCACCCCTGACCGATGCCGCGATAGCTCTTCTCGATATGCGGTATCAACTCATCGTTGATCGCGGAGCCATACGGCCCAACGTTCACCGAGTCGACATCATAGGAGTCGTCATAATACGGATTGGCATTCTGCACGTAGATCAGGATTACGCGAGGAAGCACGCCAGCCGTCCAATCCTGGTAGAACTTGTAACCGTATTCGGCACGAACCTTGGCATTGCCTTGCAGGCTTGCATCTGGCGTAGTCGTAACGAACGGCAGCGGCGCACCGAAACCCGCATGAAAATGATCCTGATAAACCACCAGCGGGTAGCGCGCATCCGGATGCTCGTCGAATCCATCCGGCAGCAACACCCACGCACCAAGATACATATCGCGGCCCCAGAATTTGCTGAGCTTCTCGCTCTTGAAGCGGATGTATTTGAGCCACTTGACTGCAGGACTCTTCGCCGCCATCTGCACCGGATCGTCGTCCGTGCCCTCAATCGCCGGAATCACCTTATCGAGCGCGAGCTTCAGCGGAGTGCCGGACCTGGGATCGATGTGCATCTTCACCGGCGCGCTGTAAGGATTGCCGGGCTTGCGATTCCAGTGCTGCCCTTCACCTTTGTCCGGTGGCAGCCAAAGCGTACGTCCATCGGCAAGATGAAACTGCTCATAAACATTGAAGACCGCCTGCACAACATAGTCGCCCGCAGGAAGCGCCGAAAGATTCTCAAGAGGATAGCCGACCGACTTGGCATCGATCACAATCGGTTTACCCGCTGCCAGACCATCCACATCCACGCCAAAGCCCTGGGCAGACTCATAGTCCTCGCGCAGCGCAAACCGCGGCTCAGCCGAAGGCCGGTTGCCCTTGGTCGCGCCTTCCTCGCTAGGGCGGTCAATCACAAGCACCATATGGCCGTGAAGAGGCTCAGTCGAGGGAACAGTCATCTCAAATCGAAGCTGCGCCTGTGCAACAGCAGCGGCAGCTAGAGTAGCAGCAAGAAAAACAAATCGGCGCATCCTGGCTCCATGTGAGTTGAAGTGTTGTGCAAGGGGAGTTTCTTAATCTTACTTGTTCTGGAAGAGCAGCGGGGCAAAGTGGATAAGATTGTCGCGCCACACCATCCATGTATGCATTCCCGGAGTTTCGATCTGCGTTACCGGCATGTCCTTGCTCTTGAGGAAAGCGATGAACTTTCGATTAGGTTCGATCAATCCATCCTCGGTTCCACACGCAATCCAAAGGAGGCGCAGATCAGCCTTCTTCGGGTCCAGCGTCGCCAACGGGCCATCGAAGCTGAGTGAGTGAACAGCCGAGCTGAAGCCGCCGACCCAGGCAAATTTGTCCGTGTTCGTAAGGCCTGTCGTCAGCGATTGCAGGCCGCCCATCGACAGGCCCACAATTGCGCGGTCCTCTCGCTTGCGAGAGATGTTAAACGCAGACTCAACCTTCGGCATCACCTCGGTCAACAACGCTTTAGAGAACAAGCTCGTGTTCTTGTCGACCATTGCGCTGTGGTCCCACACGCTCTCGTCGCGCACGAACGACATCGTGCCGTAACCCAGCGGCATTACAACCACCATTGGCTTGATCTTCCCCTGGGCCAGAAGATTGTCGAGGATCAGGTTCGCACGACCAACCACAGTCCAGCCAGCGGCATCATCACTCCAACCATGCAATAGATAAAGAACCGGATAGGGCTTCTTCGCCTTGGCATCGTAGTCCGGCGGCGTATAGACGAAATACTGGCTCTGGTTAGCGGGCAGGCCATGCACCACGTTGCTCGTGTAGAGATGAATGCTCAGGCTGCCGTGCGGAACGTTGGTGAGGTCCCACGGCCGAGCCGTCTCTCCCGGCACCTCGACAAGGTTCCCAATCTCGACCAGATTGCGGGTGACGCGCGGATTCGCGGGATCCAATTGACGTTCGCCGTCTGCGATAAAGTGATAGTCGTAAATCTCGGGCGCCAGCGGCTGGGTCGTCGCGCTCCATACACCCGCAGCACCCTTCTCCATGATGATCGGATTGGCCATCCCATCCACCGCCAACTCCACCTTGGCCGCTGTGGCGTTCCGGTACTGGAATGTCACCGTGTGATCGGGATGCACCACCGTCGAATGGAAAGGCGGCTCAGATTGGGCGGCAAGAAGAGCAGGCGAGAAGAGCAGACCAAGTCTCAGAACGACACGTAAGCAGAGGAGTTTCATGCGCGCCAGTTTAGCTGAAGACGGGACGCTCCCCACAATACGGCGCATAATAAAGACAATGGCATTTCGCTCAGGTTTCGTCTCCATCATCGGCCGGCCCAACGCCGGCAAGTCCACGCTGCTCAATGCCCTGCTCGGGCAGAAGCTGGCTATCGTCACACACAAACCGCAGACGACGCGCACCCGCATCCACGGCGTGCTCGAAGTGCCACTGAAAAAGAAGGCCAAGGGGGAGCCAGGCCATCCCGCCGCACAGGTTGTGCTGGTCGATACCCCAGGCGTCCACAAGCCCGACACGCAGCTCGACCGCCGCATGATGCAGGAAGTGCACGACGCCCTCGAATCACGCGATGCCGTCCTCTTCATCGTCGATGTAACGCACCGTCTGCCGAAGCTCTCTGAAGATGGCGATACCAAAGGCAAGCCATTCACAGCCTCCCGCCGCGCGCTGTCCGCCGCCGAAGACGACTTCGCGCTCTCGCTCATCAAGAAGCTCGAGTGCCCCGTAATCCTCGTGCTCAATAAGATGGACGCCATTCGCAAGGAAGAGCTTCTGCCTCTGATCGCGCACTGGAGCGCACTGCATCCTTTCGCCGATGTCATTCCGATCTCTGCACGCAAGAAGGAAGGGCTCGGCCTGTTGCTCGAGAAGATCGTCGGTCAATTGAAGGAGGGCCAGCGCTACTTCCCGAAGCATCAGCTCACCGATCAGCCAGAGCGCTTCCTTGTCGCCGAACTTATCCGAGAAAAGATCCTGCTGCTTACCGGCGAAGAGGTTCCTTACGCTACTGCAGTAGTCATCGAACGCTACGAAGAGCCCGCCTCCATGAAGAAGATGAAGGACGGCAAGCTTCCTGTCACGAAGATCGCCGCCGCAATCTTCTGCGAGCGCACAGGCCAGAAGGCGATCCTTATCGGCAAGCAGGGCGAGATGCTCAAGCGCATCGGCACATCCGCCCGCAAGGACATCGAATCGCTGCTCGGCACGCGCGTCTTTCTGGAACTCTTCGTCAAGGTGCAGGAGGAGTGGCGCAGTTCGCGCGGCTTCGTCGAAGACCTCGACTGGCGCCGCCAGCTCGATCAGATTGCTGTAAAGCAGGCTGCAGAAGAGAAGTAAAACTGCTACACTTCAGCCCTGCCTATGATTGCCTGAATCACGTGCGACTCGCTGTAGTGCCTCTCCGGAGCATTCATCCGGGTTGTGCCTTCACGCCTCAACATACGATTCAGGAGATCCCATCATGCCGCTTCTACAGTGTGACGACATCGTTACGCCACGCCTCGCCCTCATCACGGTCACGCCTGAAACAGTCCGATCCGAACAAGCGGGGGACAAACGTCTCGGCGAACTAATCGGCTGCACGATTCCCACAAACTGGCCCCCTCGCGATTGGGAGCCACACGTATTCGACTTTCTCCTCAGACAATTCGATGAGTACCCCGACCAGATTGGCTGGTGCCGTTATGTGGCGTTTCTTCATCCGGATGGCTCCCGCACTTTGATTGGGACCGTCGGTGGCTTCGCAAAGGCCACTACTCCAACCGAAGCCGAGTTTGGTTATTCGATTCTTCCGCCGTTCGAAGGCCGCGGCCTCGCAACCGAAGCCGCAAAAGCTATCATCGACTTCCTTCGCCACGACGAGCGGATCACCAGCGTCATCGCCCACACTTTTCCCTCGATTCCCAGTTCTATCAGAGTGATAGAAAAATGTGGCCTGACTTACGACGGCGAAGGGGAAGAGGCCGGAACCATACGCTATCGTCTGCAACTGAGGCCTCCTAAATAGGAGGCCTCATCATTCGAACAGAACGTGAAATTATTCCTTCACACTTACTCCTAGCGCCTTCATCTTGCGATAGAGATGACTCCGCTCCAGTCCCAGTCCCTCTGCGGCGCGGCTCACATTCCCATGAAACTCATCGAGTTTCTTCAGAATGTAGTCGCGTTCATATGCCTCACGCGCCTCCAGCAGGCTCGAAAACTCTTCGCCACGCATATTAATTCTGCCCGACTCCGTAAGCTTACCCGGCCCGCGATAGACCAGCATCGGCAGGTGTTTGCGCTCCACGCGCTGCGTCTTCGGATTGAGAATGATCACGCGCTCCACAAGATTCCGCAGCTCGCGAACGTTCCCGGGCCAGTGGTACTGCTTCAGCGCGGCCAGCGCATCTTCCGTCATCTCTACGTTCGGACGGCCATACTGCTTACCGAACTGCTCCAGAAACTCCTTCACCAGGAGAGGAATATCTTCCTTGCGATCTCGCAGAGGCGGCACATAGAACGGAATTACGTTGAGCCGATAGAAGAGATCTTCGCGAAAATTCCCGCGCGCAATCTCCTCCTCAAGATCCTTGTTCGTCGCGGCGATGACGCGCACATCGACGTGGATCGAAGCCCCCACTGGCAGAAACCGCTGCTCATCAAGCGTCCGCAGCACCTTCGCCTGTGTCTTCAAGCTCATGTCGCCCACTTCGTCGAGAAACAGCGTTCCACCATCGGCCCGCTCAAATGTACCCCGTTTCTCCAAAGGCGTCCCAGGCCCGCTGGACGGCGAAGCCCCGTGGCGATAACCGAACAATTCGCTCTCGATGTAATCCTCAGGAATGGCAGCGCAGTTTAGTTCGACGAAAGGACGATCCTTGCGCAGACTCTCCTCGTGCATCGCCCGCCCGATCAACTCCTTGCCTGTCCCGCTCTCACCGAAGATCAACACGCGCCCATTGGTTGGAGCCATCAGCTTGATCTGCTGCCGCAGCGCCTTCATCGCGACGCTATTGCCAGTCACCGTTCCCTTCACCGAAAGCTGACGGACAAACTCCTCGTTGTCCTCGCGCATCTGCCGCGCCTTCATTGCGTTCTTCAGCACAATCAGCGTGCGGTCGAGTGATAGCGGTTTCTCGAGAAAGTCATACGCACCCAGCTTGGTCGCCCGTACCGCAGCCTCAATCGTCCCATGACCGCTGATGATCACAACCTCCGGACCATTCGCTCCTTCAAGGGTCTTGATCTCGCCCAGCATATCGAGACCGTCGCGATCCGGCAGCCAGATGTCCAGCACAACAACGTCATACGCCGCATCGCGTAGCAGTTCCATCGCCTCCGCCGCGGTGGCCGCCGTGGTGACGAGATAGCCCTCTTCATGCAGGATGCTCTGAAGCGAGTCTCGTATCTCCGCTTCGTCATCGACGATCAATACATGGTTCAAACCACGTCTCCATTTCCGTTGCCGCCCACAGCCAGAACGCCCACTTCAGAGTCACTGTCCATGCTCGATGCGGCTCTCAGTTCAATCGTGAACTTCGCTCCCGCCGGCTCGTTCTTCTCCGCACGAATCGTGCCCTGGTGCTCCTGAATAATCTTCGCAGCAATCGCAAGCCCCAATCCCGTGCCTCGCTGCTTGGTCGAGAAGTACGGCAGGAACAGACGCTCGCGCATCTCGTCCGTCAGCCCGGATCCGGTATCGGCAATAGTCAGCTCGACCATCCCGTTCTCCAGCAGCGCCGTGCCGATGCGCAGCTCACGCAGCAGACTTTGCTGCATGGCCTCCGCCGCATTGTCGATCAGATTGCCCAGTGCCCGCTTCAGCGCCTCCGGGTCAGCCATCACCAGCGGAAGGTCGGAACTCATGTGTTTCATAACGCGGATCGTCTGCATCCGCCCCGCAAAGAGCGCCAGCGCGTTTTCAACGATAGTATTCAAATCAGCAGGCTTCGGACGCGCCGTGGGAAACTCAGCCAATGCGGCAAACTGATCGACCAGCCCGCGCATACTCTCGACCGAACCCGTAATCACCTCGCTGCAACGCCGGATCACCGCTGGCGACGGCGATTCGATCGCGTGCTCCTCCAGGGTATGGGCCAGCCGATTGATGTGCCTGTGAATCTGCTCCGCGCTGAGGCTGATCGGCGTCAGCGGATTCTTGATCTCATGCGCCACTCGTCGCGCCACTTCCTTCCACGCCGACTGCTTCTGAGCGCGCAACAGCTCGGTCGCATTCTCCAACACCACCACGTAGCCCTGATGCTCCCGTCTCATTCGCTCGGCCATGTTTGAAGTTTCGAGCAGCGCAACCGTAGCCAGCAGATTCATCGTCG
>Ga0193753_10003128_pt1 | contig 12483 bp, 12 predicted proteins | sample H1c2metaG_FD_144925 | JGI IMG/M metagenome (GOLD analysis project Ga0193753, IMG submission 144925) | Soil microbial communities from a riparian zone of the East river system, Colorado, United States - H1c2 | ecosystem: Environmental > Terrestrial > Soil > Riparian zone | place: USA: East... | reverse complement strand
CCCTTCCGTAACATGGAATTTTCATTTTTAGCTTTTCCGCTTATATAATAGTTGTCGTTGGAAACTCAGTCCCTTAATAAATTCGCTGCTATTTAAAAAATGCACATGAGAAAAGGAATTGTTATCCCCCTGTTAATACTGGCAGTCAATGTTTTTGCGCAAACTGAAAAGCCGGATACGTCCATGATGACTAAAATCCGGGACGAGGGAATGAACCATTCACAGGTAATGGAAATAGTTTTCGATCTGACGGATGCCAATGGCCCCCGTCTGATGCAATCTCCGGGATATTTTAAAGCAGCCAACTGGGCTAAAACCAAATTAGCTTCCTGGGGCCTGGTTAATGCAAATCTCGAAGCCTGGGGAAACTGGGGAAAGGGTTGGGAATTGGAGAAATATTATCTGGCAATGACCAATCCATATTATAAACCCCTGATTGGATTTCCCAAAACTTTTTCAAACGGCACCAACGGCCTTGCACATGCGCAGGTAATCCTGCTGGATGCCAGAGATTCCAGTGATTTCCCCGCTTTCGCCGGCAAATTAAAAGACAAAATAATTCTGATTAAAAGAACGGATTCCCTGCCGTTGGGTTTCAAGGCGGATGCAAACCGCTATAGCGATTCGGAACTTAAAAACCTTGCCGATTACGATCCCAAATCACCGCCCGTAGCATCTGCAACCTCTGCGGCTACCACCAGGGCATTTATAGCTGCAGCTCATTTTCTGACATTGGTCAAAGAGTTCGCCACTCAACAAGGTGCTTTGGGTGTATTAACAACGAGCACGAGGAATTCGGACGGTACTGTTTTTGTGCAGAATGGTATTCCCTACAATACTGAAATGCTGCCAACATTAAATGATATTTCCATTTCCTATGAAGATTTTATGACAATGCAAAGATTATTACTCCATAATATTCCGGTACAGATAGATCTGGAGTTGAAAACAAAAATATATACTGACGATCTGAAGGGTTACAATGTGATCGCAGAAATTCCCGGAACAGATAATAAGCTGAAAGAACAGCTCGTGATGATTGGCGGTCATCTTGATTCCTGGCAGGGTGCAACAGGTGCAACGGACAATGCTGCCGGATCCGCCGTGATGATGGAAGCGGTTCGCATATTAAAAGCGATTGGTGCAAAACCAAAACGCACGATCCGGATTGCTTTATGGGGAGGGGAAGAAACCGGTCTGCATGGGTCAAAAAACTATGTAAAAAATCATTTCACAGATACGGTTACAAAGAAATTCAACCAGGCCGGTGACAAGCTGTCGGTATATCTGAACCTGGACAACGGAACGGGTAAAATCCGCGGTATTTACATGCAGGGTAACACAGCCGTTAAACCCATCTTTGATCAATGGTTTGAACCTTTTCATGATCTGGGGGCCGGCACACTCAGTTTACAAAATACGGGAGGAACTGATCACCTTTCTTTTGACGCAATAGGCCTGCCGGCATTCCAATTCATCCAGGACCCAATGGAATATGGATCCCGGACACATCACAGTAATATGGATACTTATGATCATCTCAGTGGTGAGGATATGAAGCAGGCCGCAGTTATTATTGCCTCTTTTGTATATGATGCCGCACAGCGTGATGAGAAATTGCCCAGGAAACAAAACTAAAACACTAAAACACTAAAACACTAAAACACAAGTATGGAAGTATGGAAGACTGGAAGTGCAACTATAACTAACTTCTCAAACTAAGATTTCCATTCTTCCATACTTCCATACTTCCATACTTGCTATTCAAGCTTCTTGTATTGGAAGTCTATCATTACGTTTTTCTGTTCCGTAGAGATAATTCTTTCCTCATATCTCTTTTCACCATCCACAACTACAAGCAGGGAAGTATTGGGAGGAATATCTCCCAGGTTCTCTGCGACCATCACGAGCTGATGGGGATGTTCAGAAGGTTCAACGGCTATTTTCATTGTAATAGGCAGATCAGATAACCGGGCTTTTGAAATCAGCAATTTGTTATCATAGTATACCGAAACCGTATCATTATCAATGGCTCCGTCATCATAAATGCGTATCTCGATCATATTATGATTTATAATAAGCGTTTTCAACAATTCATTTTTTCTGCTTTTAAGTATGGCAGGCACCGGAACAACAACGGTTGGTTGTGAAATTTTCAGGGAAGAATCCCTCATATGCTGAATTTGAACAGGCTGTATTGCCGTGGAATTTTTCTGAACAGCAATAGAATGCGATGCAGTGGATGAAGTCACTTTCTTTTTAACCGGCATTTTAGGAGCTGAAGCTTTAGCTGTTGGATTGACCGGCACGGGAAGGTTTTTGACAGATTTTTTGACCGGGACGGGTGGTTTTACTGAAGCCAATGGAGCGGGCGGGTTTTCTTTCTTTTGCGCCAGCAACTCTTTTTCTTTTTTCTCCAAAAACGGTTCTTTGTGAAAATCCGATTCAACCACACGGTGAAGAAAAATGCTTCCTTTGCCGCAACCGGACAAAGTATCATTCACACTGGTACTATAATAAGTACCCTGCAGGTATTCATCATTTCCCAATTTGGAATATTGCATGAAACAGGTCATGATGCATACAAAACCATTGGCATATCGCACTTCCAGCAATTTTCCTTCTTTCAACAGTACTTTTTTGGTGTCTATATTCAGGGAACCGCTCGCCGTCGCCTTACCATAAAATTCAGTATTCTTATATGAATAAGTAACAGCTTCAAAATGATTGCGGGTCTGTGCAATCTGCACTTCCATTTTATACCTGTCATCATAAATTTTATACCTGCCGTCATAACTCTCTACGAGGCGTTCTACTCCGTCGTTCGAACGAAAGTGTCCGCGCCATATTCCGGTCAGATCCTGAGCATGAATAACAACAATGGATGAGCCATTCAAAATGGCCAGCCAGCAAACTAAACGGAGACAGTTTTTCATCAATGGCAAATTAGATAAAATTATTTTCCGCAGAAATTAGAGAAAGCTAAATCTGGCAAGAGTTTGTTAATTTTGCAACCCTCAAAGGAAAATATCCGGCATGATAAAAATTACATTACCAGATGGCGCAGTGAAGGAATATCCGGAAGGAACCAATTCCCTTGAAATTGCGAAATCGATCAGTGAAGGACTTGCAAGAAAGGTAATTGCTTCAAATGTGAATGGAGAGATATGGGATGCCACAAGACCCATACGGAACGATGCGTCGGTGAATTTGCTTACCTGGAATGACGCGGCGGGCAAATCCACTTTCTGGCATTCTACAGCTCATCTGATGGCAGAGGCCGTTGAATCCATTTTTCCAGGGGTCAAATTCTGGGTCGGTCCGGCCATTGAAAATGGATTTTACTATGATATGGATCTGGGTGGCCGCCAGATTTCTGAAGAGGACCTGCGGAACCTGGAAGCCAAAATGACCGAGCTGGCAGCCAGGCAAAATAAATATATCCGGAAAGAAGTGCCGAAAGCAGAGGCCATTCATTTTTTTCAGGAAAAAGGCGATGAATACAAATTGGACTTATTGCAAAATCTAAAAGACGGTGAGATTACATTTTACACGCAGGGTGGTTTTACCGATCTGTGCCGGGGCCCGCATATACCGGATACAGGGATCATCAAAGCGTTGAAACTAACCAATATCGCCGGGGCCTACTGGAAGGGGGATGAAAAAAATAAACAACTGACCCGTATATATGGGGTAAGTTTCCCTTCAAAAAAAGAGCTGGATGAATACCTCCTGATGCTGGAAGAAGCAAAAAAACGCGATCACCGCAAGCTGGGTAAGGAAATGGGTATTTATACCATGGATGATGAGGTCGGACAGGGTCTGATCCTTTGGATGCCCAATGGAACCATCATCATTGAGGAGCTGGAAAAGCTTGCCAAGGAAACAGAACAGGCAGCCGGTTATCAAAGAGTGGTTACCCCGCATATCGCAAAGGAAAGTCTGTATTTAACAAGTGGTCATTTGCCGTATTACCAGGAAAGCATGTATCCGCCCATGGAATTGGACGGCACGAAGTATTACCTGAAAGCGATGAATTGCCCGCATCATCATAAAATTTTTGCGGCCGAGCCCAGAAGTTATAAGGACCTCCCCCTGAGACTGGCAGAATACGGTACCTGTTATCGCTTCGAGCAAAGCGGTGAACTTTTTGGTTTGATGAGGGTACGCTGCCTGCATATGAATGATGCTCATATTTATTGCAGCAAAGAAGACTTTGCCAAAGAATTCAGGGCAGTCAATGAAATGTACCTGAAATACTTCAAGATATTCGGAATAGATAAATATGTAATGCGACTGAGCCTGCATGATCCCGCAAAACTGGGTGAGAAATACATCAATGAACCGGAACTCTGGCTGGAAACAGAGGCAATGGTTCGGAAAGTTTTACAGGACACCAACACACCCTTCACAGAAGTTTTGGGCGAGGGTGCGTTTTATGGACCCAAGATTGATGTACAAATATGGAGTGCGATCGGCAGGGAATTCACCCTTGCCACCAACCAGGTGGATTTTGCACAGGGCCGCCGGTTTAAGCTGGAATATACAAATAGTGAGAACGGCCACGACACCCCCCTGATTATTCACAGGGCCCCCCTGGGTACCCACGAAAGGTTCATAGGTTTTTTACTGGAACACTACGCGGGTAAATTTCCCTTGTGGCTGGCACCTCTGCAGGTTAAATTGTTGCCCATCAGCGATAAGTATCTGGGATATGCACAAACTGTTCTGGAATCGCTTAAAAATGCGGATATTCGTGCATCCATCGATGACCGGAGTGAGAAGATTGGCAAAAAGATCCGGGACACTGAACTGGCCAGGGTACCTTTTATGCTGATCATCGGAGAAAAAGAGATGAACGATCATCAGGTATCCGTAAGAAGGCAGGGAAAAGGTGATATCGGTGTGCAGGATGTAGAAACTTTTGTCAGAGACATTAAATCAGAAATAAAACTAAGATCCTAAAAAAAATTAAAACGGATCTTGACTATCGTTCAACTAAAAACAATAAATGGCATTTCCACCGAGACCTCCCAGAGGTAATTTTAATCCCAGATTCAGAAAAGAACAACAACAGGAACACCGTACCAACAATATGATCCGCGTACCGAATGTGCGCCTGGTAGGTGAAAATGTAACAGTCGGTGTTTATCCGACAACAGAAGCGCTAAAAATGGCACAGGATCAGGCGCTGGATCTGGTAGAAATTTCTCCGAATGCTGATCCGCCTGTTTGCAAAATCATTGATTATAATAAATTCCTTTACGAAAAGAAACGGAAGGAAAAAGAAATGAAGGCCAAGAGTAAGGCTTCGGAAGTAAAAGAAATACGCTTTACTCCGAATACAGATGATCACGATTTTGATTTCAAAGCAAAACATGCGGAGAAATTTTTAAAAGACGGTGATAAGGTAAAAGCCTATGTGCAGTTCAAAGGACGCGCCATCCAGTTTCGCGAAAGGGGGGAGCTGCTCCTTCTTAAATTTGCGGAACGTTTGAATGAAGTGGGTGTTTTAGAGGGCATGCCAAAGATGGAAGGCAAACGGATGCTCGCGATCTGGGCGCCCAAATCACAAAAGAAGAAATCTTAGTCAAATTTATCGGCCTCCGGCCCGATTACCCATGAATATAGTACTCATTGGTTCCGGCCATGTGGCCACAGTGCTTGGCCGGAAATCACTGGCAGCCGGTCACCGGATCGTTCAGGTCTATAGCCGTAACGCAGATCATGCCAATATGCTGGCCACGAGACTGGGAACAACTTCCACCTCTTATATCTCTTCCATTGAAAGAAAAGCTGATCTGATGATCATCGCGCTGCGGGATGAAGCGGTAAGTTATTTCGTACGGGAGATCGGCGAAGTCAGGCCCATTCTTGTGCATACTGCCGGTGCGCTATCTATCAATGAAGTCCGGGGGTCAAATAAATCATTCGGTGTTTTGTATCCTTTACAAAGCCTGCGAAAAGAAATTGAATTATTACCGGCATTGTCGATGCTGGTGGAGGGAAACAATGCCGATACTACCCGGCAATTAAAGGAATTTGCTTTCAGTATTGCGGGAAGTGTCACGGAAGCAGATGACGAAGCCAGGCTAAAATATCATCTGGCTGCAACTATTGTGAATAATTTTACCAACCGCTTATATGGGCTGACTGCCTCTTATTGTGAAAAAGAAAATATCCGGTTCGCTGCCTTACAACCACTGATTGAAGAAACAGCCATTCGGTTACGAAATGCCAATCCGCAACAAGTGCAAACCGGTGCGGCCGTCCGAAATGACACGATAACAATTGAAAAGCATCTGGAATTACTAAAAGAGTATCCTGATATTTTAAAATATTACGATTTATTCACGTCGGAAATTCAGAAATCGGCATTAGGGACTACGCGTTAGGCATTACGCGTTAGGCACTCGCGTTAAGCATTACGCACTCGCGTTAAGCGTTACGCGTTAACCGTTCAGCTTAATTCGTAGTTTTGCCGCAAAATACAACATGAACCTGCTCGATTCTTTCAGACCCATTACCACCCTGATATTTGATATTGACGGTGTGTTGACGGATGGGTCCGTTATGGTATTTGAAACCGGCGAACAGGTTCGCCAAATGAGTGTCCGGGACGGTTATGCATTACAACTGGCAGTAAAGAAAAAATACAATGTCGCTGTGATCTCGGGTGGAAATGGCTTAGGCGCCGCCATTCGATTGGAAAAACTGGGCATAAAAAATATTTTTTTAAACGTGGAAGACAAGGTAGAAATCCTGGAAGAATACCTGAATGAAAATCATCTCAGCTGGTCAGAAACATTGTATATGGGAGATGATATTCCGGATCTGAAACCAATGCAAAAAGCAGCCATGCCGTGTGCGCCTGCCGACGCCGCTCCTGAAATTCTTGAAACTGCGCGGTATATTTCAGCGCATCATGGCGGAAAAGGCTGCGTGCGTGACGTCCTCGAAAAATTGCTTCGTTTGCACGGACAATGGGATCTTGAATCCTTTGTACCTTCCCGTTGAGCATAAAATTATTTATGAAATCAAAAGCAGTTCCGGCTTTTTTCCGATTGGTCCGGTGGCCAAACCTGCTCTTTATTTCACTTACCCAATCCCTTTTTTATTTCTGTATTGTCATACCTAGTTTTTACCAGGGTCATCCTGAGCATGAAAATATTCTTAAATTAAATGAATTTATTTTACTCAGTCTTTCGTCCGTTTTAATTGCTGCCGCCGGATACATCATAAATGATTACTTTGATCTCAGTATAGATCGTGTGAATAAACCGGAGCGGATTGTAGTGGAGAAAATTATTAAAAGAAGATGGGCCATCATCTGGCATTGGATTTTATCAGGAATTGGCATAGTCATCGGGTTTTATCTCTCGTGGAAACTCCGGAATATTTTTATCGGACCCTCTAACTTATTTTGTGTCTTGCTGCTGTGGTTTTATAGTACCACTTTCAAAAAAAAATTACTGATCGGGAATATTTTGATTTCACTTCTTACGGCCTGGGTGATCGGTGTTTTATACCTGGCAGAATTCCGGCTACACCGTTTCGTGGATCCCGAATTCCATGGGGCCCTCTCCAGAATTTATAAATTTACTGTTGTATATGCATCGTTTGCATTTATCATTTCACTGGTTCGGGAAGTGATCAAGGATATGGAAGATATGGAAGGAGATGCCCGTTATGATTGCCGGACGATGCCATTGGTTTGGGGATTGAATGCCGCAAAATTCTTCTGCGTTTGCTGGTTAACTGTGCTGGTTGCCGCGTTGATCTTTATCCAGTTTTATGTATTACAATACAGATGGTGGCTGACGATCATCTATACCTGTTTCGGAGTGATTTATCCCATACTGCGTGTACTGAAAAAACTATCCAGGGCCGATCAGCCAGCGCAATTTCATCAGCTCAGCCAGATCGTTAAAGCCATTATGCTGATGGGCATACTTTCCATGGTCTTTCTAAAATTGTATACGTCATGGATCGGCGGAAATTCCATTCGATATCATTCCCAGTGATGCCGACGAAATGGTACCCGATAAGTTACCCGTTTCCGAGATTCCTGTGTTCCTCGCTAGTCAGAAAGCGGCCACCGTTCGAAAAAAAATTGCACCCGAAAGAATTATATTGGCGGCAGACACTATTGTAGTGTTGGATCAGCAAATGCTCGGAAAACCCATGGACAGATCCGATGCCATTCGAATGCTCTTGTTATTGTCAGGGAAAGTGCATGAAGTGATCACCGGGGTCGCCATTACAAATGCAAAAAAAGAAATCCTTTTTGCAGAAACGACAAGGGTTCGCTTTCACTCTCTCTCACGGGCAGAAATAGAACATTATGTTGATCATTACCGCCCTTATGATAAGGCTGGCGCTTATGCCATTCAGGAATGGATTGGCGTAACCGGTATACAATCCATCGACGGTGATTTTTATAATGTCATGGGCCTGCCGGTGAGTCGCGTACTACAGGAGCTTAAACACTTTTAGGGTTGCCCTAAAAAGTATGGGAGTATGGGAGTATGGGAGTATGAGAGTGGAGTTATAAGTGTAATGTGTTGCATCCTCAAACTCTCATACTCTCATACTCCCATACTCCCATACTAAAGTGGTGTTTTCCCTACAAAAAGTTGTGTCTTTTCCCATGCTCCCGATCGGATCAGGATCTATTTTTGATGATAATCCATGACAATGATGACGGAGAAATTATTACAATTCATTTGGAAGCACAGATATTTCAACCAGCAAAAACTGGAATTGACAACAGGTGAGTCAATGACCATAGATTACCCGGGAGAAATAAATACTTATCAGGGTCCCGATTTCGTCAATGCACGCATTCGCATCAATGGTCATTGCTGGATTGGGAGTGTTGAATTGCATTTATACTCATCCGGGTGGGTAAAGCACAATCACACAGAAGACGGGAACTATCAAAATGTCATGCTACATGTTGTCTGGAAGCAGGACCGGCTGGAAATTAAAAGAAATATTCCGCAACTTGAACTGTGCCATCGGATCCCAAAGCTTATGTTGGACACGTATACGGGCTGGATGGCTAAGCCTGTTTTTATTCCCTGTGAATTATCAGCATCAAAAACCGGTTATCATAAATGGGAAAATTGGGCATCCCAGCTGTTGATTATGCGCCTGAACAGGAAAATGCATCAAATACTGGATTCCCTGCGCCTGAATCAATATCACTGGGAAGAACAATTATGGTGGATGATGGCCAGGAATTTCGGGAATCCCGTCAATGCATCTGCATTTGAGTCAATTGCCCGGAGCATTCCATTTACGTTGCTGGCAAAACACCGTAATCACTTTATTCAACTGGAAGCTTTATTCATCGGACAAGCCAATCTGCTTGCAAAAGATTTTCATGACCCATATCCAACCATGCTCAAAAAAGAATATGAATTCCTGAGTAAGAAATACCATTTAAAAAGAATATATGAGCCCGTGCATTTGCTGCGGATGAGACCCGAGAATTTTCCCTGTATTCGCCTGTCTCAGCTCGCTGCGGTTTGTTTTCAGTCGACTGCCCTGTTTGCATGGATATTGGAATGTGAAACCATTTCGCAATTAAGGAAAAAGCTGATGGTTAAGGCAAATGATTATTGGCATACTCACTACGTATTCGATAAAGTTTCATTGTTCAAGGAAAAAATACTTGGGCGGGACATGTGTGATAATATTATTATTAATAGCATTATTCCAATGTTATACACCTATGGAAAAATGATTCCCGATGCGACTATTTTAAAAAAGGCTGTCAGCTGGCTGGCACAAATGCCGGCAGAACAAAACGAACTTATGAAGAGTTGGAAACGGATAGGTGTAACAGTAAAAAAGGCGGCAGGTTCACAAGCTTTGACTGAATTGAAAAAGCAATTCTGTGATCAGAGAAAATGCCTGGAATGCGAAATCGGTAAATGTTTATTACATCCGGATAAATCTCTTAGTAACTAGAAAATTTTTCTGCTGCGGTCGGCCAGTTAAAATTCACTTCAACTTCTATATCGGGGTGAATAGTTAACATCACCGGACAGGTTTCTGCTGCTCTCTGAAGTATGATGATCTGTTTTTCAGTCAAGCGCAAATTGTCTGGCAAATGAAATGTTAAAGTAATGCCTGAGATTTTACGGGGCTCCGCCTGCATTATTTTCTGTATTTCGATGCGCGTACCCTTCAGGTCAATTTTATGGTCGCGCGCTTTTTGTCCCATAATCGTCAGCATACAGGATCCCAGGGCGGTCGCTACCAGGTCTGACGGAGAGAATCTTTCTCCTTTTCCCTGATTGTCAACGGGCGCATCAGTTTCTATCGTAGTACCGGATGCAATATGCAGGGCAACCGTTCTAAGATCTCCCTCGTAAATAACTGTAGACGTCATACATTTTTTCATAAATTTACAGCAGTAATTCCAATCATGCCGGTAAAAAACGCCTTGTTTCTACTCTGCCTTATCCTGATTACCCTTCCCGTCCTGGCCCAACAACCCGGCACACCTGTTTACAGCAACGATAAAAATGCAGCTAAAAAACAGCGGATAAACCAGATGATGAAAATGGAAGAGGAGGGTAACCTGATTTTTAATCATTATAATCTTTTCGGATTTAAACTGGCTACCAACGGGTATGGCATCTTCTACGAGAGAGGTAAATATATTACCAACACCAAAACCCGGATAATCAATTTTGAACTGAATGAAATTAAAGATCCGAAAGATCATAAGGAAGCCGTTTCAGGAGATGGGTATACTTACAATTATGTTTCTGTTGGACGACTGAATAACTTTTACGAACTCAAGGCCTCCCTGGGTCAGCAATTTCTTCTTGGTGGGAAAGGAAATAAAAACGGGGTTGCAGTGACCTATTTGTACAGCGGTGGTTTATCACTGGGTATGCTGAAACAATACGTATTAAACGTGTATCCTGCACAAAGCCTGTATTCAATCAAGAGCACTTACCCAACTATTTTTGACAGTTCCTATATTGTATATGACGCCCTTGGCCTGGGCGGTGGCTGGAATAAACTTACTTTTTCACCCGCACTAAACGCCAAGTTAGCGATGAGATTCGATTATGGCCGTTATAACACCAATATCGCTGCATTTGAAGCCGGCGTAACAGCTGAGTATTATCTGAATGAAATGCCGCTGATGGCATATGTTCCGCCCAAGCACCTGTTTTTCAATGCTTATATCAGCATCGCGTTTGGTAAACGAAAGTGACCGGCTAAAAATATGCCCGTTTCAATGTAACTTTGCCCTTTGATTTCATATGCAGGAACTACCCGTCATTTCTTCCACTGATACGACAGAAACCCGTAATAGGAAACCGAACTGGCTTCGTGTTAAACTTCCCATAGGTGAAAATTTCAGGCAGGTCCGTAATCTCGTTGACCAGCATAAACTTCATACTATTTGCGAAAGCGGTAATTGTCCGAATATGGGCGAATGCTGGGGCGCGGGTACAGCTACTTTTATGATCCTTGGAAACATCTGCACCCGCAGTTGTGGATTCTGTGCCGTGGCAACCGGCAGACCTCTTCCGGTGGATTGGGATGAACCACAAAGAGTCGCAGAAGCCATTTATCTTATGAAGGTCAAACATGCTGTTATAACATCCGTTGACCGCGATGAAATAAAAGACGGCGGAAGCATCGTGTGGCAGAATACGATCCGTGCAGTAAAATCCTTAAATCCTGATACCACACTGGAAACGCTGATACCCGACTTCAAGGGTGAAGAGGAAAATATCCGACGAATCATTGAATCCGCACCGGAAGTCGTTTCGCATAATATTGAAACCGTAGAAAGACTAACCAAACAGGTTCGTATCCAGGCACGCTACTGGAGAAGTATGCAAACGCTTCAAATCCTCAAGGAGGGTGGCATGCGCACCAAGAGTGGTATTATGCTTGGTCTTGGGGAACAAAAAGAAGAAGTGGTACAAACGATAAAAGATCTCGCAAACAGCGGGGTGGATGTGGTAACCATCGGTCAGTATCTTCAGCCCACTAAAAATCATTTGCCCGTTGCCCGATTTGTTCATCCTGATGAATTTGCTGAGTTCCGGGAAATCGGATACAGCCTGGGACTGGATTATGTAGAAAGTGGTCCACTGGTCCGGTCTTCTTATCATAGCGAGAAACATGTTTTTCCCGGATTTGGCCGAAATCTATGGCTCCAGGAAAAGGTGTTAAGCAAGCTTAATGCTTAAGCTGCATCAGCAACATTCCTGAAATTATTCGGCACATGGGACGCCCTGCGATCAGAAAGAATTGATGATCCGTCTACATTCTTTCGTCCCATTAATTGCCTTAATTGTCTGCAAAACGGCCTGGGATTAAACTTCCACGACCTGAACCGGTCATGCCATCGGAGGAAAGTTTCAGATTTCAACCAGAGACCTTACAGAGACTTTATAGGGACCTTATAGAGACCCTTCCCCTCTATGACAAGTCAATGGC
>Ga0193753_10003127_pt1 | contig 12486 bp, 13 predicted proteins | sample H1c2metaG_FD_144925 | JGI IMG/M metagenome (GOLD analysis project Ga0193753, IMG submission 144925) | Soil microbial communities from a riparian zone of the East river system, Colorado, United States - H1c2 | ecosystem: Environmental > Terrestrial > Soil > Riparian zone | place: USA: East... | reverse complement strand
ACACCCCAGGCGGCGAAGGGCGCGCTTTCGGAGGCAGCGTGAACGACATGCCGCCGGCCTATCGTCAGACTCCGCAGATTCAGGGGGAGATTCGTAAGCATGCGCAGTAGCCCACTGAGCCGCGCGCGTAAGCAAGCGGTAACGGCATGCATCGCTCTCGCGACAGCTTCGTTGCTCTCCGCGCAATACGCGCGGCCGAGGCTCACCAAAGACGTCACCATCGAGCAGAAGTTGAATTCGGCGATTCCGCTCAACCTGGCGTTCCACAACGAAGCAAATCAATTAGTCCCGTTGAGCACGTATTTCGGCGACAAACCCGTGGTTCTGTCGTTCGTCTATTTCACGTGTACCAGCCTGTGCCCGATGAGCCTGCGCGAGACCGTGCTGGGCTTGCGCCGCATTTCACTAGAAGCTGGCCGCGATTACAACGTCGTCGTGGTGAGCTTCGATCCCCACGACAAAGCGGAAGCAGCCGCCAAAGCCAAAGACGAATACCGCAAACAGTTCGACAAAGCTGGCTACGATCAAGGGTTCCATTTTCTGACGGGCGACGAAACAGCGATCGCCAAGCTCACTTCCGCCGCCGGGTGGCGTTATCGCTGGGACCAGGCAACGAAACAGTTCATTCACGCCGGCGGCATCATGGTTGTCACGCCCGACGGCAAAATGTCGCGTTACTTCTACGGCATCGACTATGCCGCCGCCGATTTGCGCATGGCGCTGGTCGATGCTTCGAAGCACAAGATCGGCTCGCCGGTCGATTACGTTCTGCTGTTCTGTTTCCACTACGACGCGCTGCAGGGCAAATACACGCTCGCAATTGTCAACATCCTGAAGCTGGCGGGCGCGTTGACGCTCCTACTGCTGGTCGGACTCATTTTCTTCCTCATGCGAACCGAAAACAAAAAGAAAAACCGCGTGAACTGGAAGGAGGCGCCGCATGCCGGCTAGTTTGACGCTGCTGCTAGCCGATCTGCAGTTGTTTCCGCCGGCCGCTTCCGCGCAAGCGGGACCGATTGACGCACTCTACTGGTTCGAGGTGATCGTTTCGGCCATCATGACGGCCGGAATTTTCATCGCCGTCATTTTCTTAGCCTGGAAATATCGCCGCCGCGCCAATGTGCGGGCTACCCAGATTGAGGGCTCCACCTTTCTCGAGTTGAGCTGGTCGATTCTTCCGTTTCTTGTGATGCTGGTGATGTTCTGGTGGGGAGCTAAGCTGTTTTTTGCCGCGCAAAATCCGCCCAAGGACGCGATGGAGGTCTTTGTCACCGGCAAGCAGTGGATGTGGAAGGTGCAATATCCGGACGGAACGCGCGAAATCAATGCGCTGCACGTGCCGGTCGGCCAGCCCGTCAAACTGACGCTCGCGAGCGAGGACGTCATCCATAGTTTTTCCGTTCCCGCCTTCCGCGTGCGGCACGACGTAGTGCCCGGCCACTACGACAGTTTGTGGTTTACCGCGACCAAACCTGGCCGCTATCGTCTTTACTGCACCGAATACTGCGGCAACCAGCACGCCAGCATGGGCGGATGGGTAGATGTCATGGACGATCGCGAGTATGCCAATTGGGCGGGTGGCGGCTCGCATGGGTCGCTCGCCGAACAAGGACAAAAACTGTTCGAGCAAAATGGCTGCTCCACTTGCCACCAGCTCGATCAGCAAGGCCGCTGCCCCATTCTGCGCGGCGTGTATAACAAACCCGTACAGTTAGACGACGGCCGCACCGTCACCGCGGACGATTCCTATTTGCGTGAATCGATTCTCGATCCGAACGCCAAGGTCGTCAGCGGCTTCCAGCCGAATATCATGCCGAATTTCAAGGGTCAGTTGAGTGAAGAGCAAGTGATTCAATTGATCGCCTACGTGAAGTCGCTTTCGCCCGCGACACCGGCATCGCAGCAAGGCGTCCAGCAGCGGCCCGTGGTGATCGCACCACGAGCCAAGGCGCCCGCGGCAAGGCCTCCGCAGTAAGGAATCAATAGATGGCAACCATAGCGCACGGAACACCAGAAATAGCCGCCGAGGAAGTCAATTACCTCAACGTAGAGCACGGCTGGAAGAGCTGGCTGTTAACCACCGACCACAAACGCATCGCGTTTCTCTACCTGATCTCGATCACGGCGATGTTCTTCGTCGGCGGGGCTATGGCGGTCCTGTTCCGTATCAACCTACTCCAGCCGGAGGGAATCTTCTCGGCCGAGACCTACAACCGCCTGTTTTCGATGCACGGCATCGTGATGGTGTTCTTTTTTCTGGTGCCTTCGATTCCGGCGACTCTCGCGAATTTTTTGATTCCCATCATGGTCGGGGCTAAGGATCTCGCCTTCCCCCGCGTGAACCTATTGAGCTGGTACCTGTATATCTTCGGCGCCATTTTCACGCTATACGCGGTCATCCGGGGCGGCGTGGATACCGGTTGGACTTTCTATGCGCCGTATAGCAGCACCTATTCGAACTCTTACGTTCTGTCTGCCGCGATGGGCGTTTTCATTGCCGGCTTCTCTTCCATTCTGACCGGTCTGAACTTCATCGTCACCGTGCACAAGATGCGCGCGCCCGGAATGACTTGGGGCCGTCTGCCGCTGTTCGTTTGGGCCAATTACGCCACCGGGCTGATTCAGGTTCTGGGAACGCCGGTGCTGGCCATCACGCTCCTGCTGCTGTTCTTTGAGCGCGTTGCTCACGTCGGCATCTTCGATCCGAATATCGGAGGCGATCCGATTCTGTTTCAGCACTTGTTCTGGTTCTACTCGCACCCCGCCGTCTACATCATGATTTTGCCGGGGATGGGCGTCATCAGCGAGATCGTCGCGTGCTTCTCGCGCAAACGCGTGTTCGGCTACAACTTCGTCGCCTTCTCGAGCATGGGCATCGCGGTGCTCAGCTTCGTCGTCTGGGGCCATCACATGTTTGTGACCGGCGAGGCCATGTACACCAGCGTCGCGTTCTCGTTCCTGAGCTTCATGGTGGCGGTTCCCTCCGCTATCAAGGTGTTCAACTGGACGGCGACCATGTACAAAGGCTCCGTCTCGTTCGACACGCCCATGCTGTACTGCTTCGGCTTTATCGGACTGTTCACGATCGGCGGTTTGACAGGCTTGTTCCTGGCCGCGCTCGCGACCGACGTGGCCACGCACGGCACCTACTTCATCGTGGCCCACTTCCACTACGTGATGGTGGGCGGCATGGTGATGGCGTTCCTCGGGGGGCTGCATTTCTGGTGGCCGAAAATTACCGGGCGGCTGTATCCCGAAGCGTGGGCCAAATTCGCCGCGCTCATCATTTTCATCGGCTTTAACCTGACATTTTTCCCGCAGTTTATCCTGGGCTATCTGGGCATGCCGCGGCGCTATCATGCGTATCCTCCGGAGTTCCAGGCGCTGAACGTGCTATCGACAGCCGGCGCGTCGATTCTGGGTATTGGGTATCTCATACCGATGATTTACTTTGTCTGGTCCCTGAAGGCCGGGCCCAAAGCGGGTCCGAACCCTTGGGGAGCAACCGGGCTCGAGTGGGAAATTCAGTCCCCTCCCACCACGTTCAATTTCGACGAGACACCCACGGTGACAAAAGAAGCATACGATTACGGCCCAGTGGAGGAAATCGTTGGCTGATGCACTAATTCACGAGGCTCACGAGCCCGATATAGAAGCAACTCATCTCCGCCACCACTTCGCGACGTCGGCGCAGCAGATGGATGCGTCCATGCTGGGCATGTGGACGTTCCTGATCACCGAAGTGCTGTTCTTCGGCGGCATGTTTGCCGCCTACGCGGTCTACCGGAACATGTACCCCGGCGCCTTCGCTTCGACCAGCAAGTTCATGGACGTCATCCTGGGCGGAACCAACACGGCGGTGCTGATCTGCAGCAGCTTGACTATGGTGCTCGCCGTGCGCGCGGCGCAGCTCAGCAAACGGCGCGATCTCATTCTGTTCACCATCCTGACGATGATCTTCGGAACGGCGTTCCTGGTCATCAAAGCTTTCGAATACCACTCGAAATGGGTGGAGCACCTGATTCCCGGTTTCGACTTCCAATACGACGAGCCCCGCTATCAGCACAACGCCCAGATCCTGTTCTTCCTGTACTTTTGCATGACGGGAATGCACGCCCTGCATATGATCGTGGGCTTAGGGCTGCTGACCTACCTGCTGGTGCAATCGGTGCGCCGCGTATTCAACGCAAACTACTTCGCGCCGGTTGAAATGATCGGCCTGTATTGGCACTTTGTCGACGTAGTGTGGATCTTCCTGTTCCCGCTGCTCTACCTAATTGGACACCGCCGATGAGCACACATCACGTACTTATACCGAAAGTCAGCACGCTCGTCGCCGTTTGGGCGGCGCTGATTGTGCTGACTGGACTGACCTCAGCCGTTTCGTATCTCGAACTGGGCGAGTGGAACATCGTAGTGGCGCTACTGATCGCCCTGACCAAAGCATCACTGGTCGCCTGGGTGTTCATGGCAGTGCGGCATAGCACCACGCTGACCCGGCTTTTTTGCGTGGCTGGGCTGGCCTGGCTGAGTATTCTGATCCTGCTGACGTATAGCGATTACCATACGCGCGACTGGACCTATCAGGCGAAGCCTTGGTCGACGAATAAGGCCGCGGGCGACAGCCGTTAGTAGCGTTGGACTCGTCACAAGGCCGCGTCGTGGAAAGATCCCGGCCACACCGCGCTCAACGTGTATCAAGAAACCTTCGTAAATGTTTCTCCAGCCGGCGCATATCGCGCGTCTCGCATTCCCACACGACTAGAGACCTCCAGCCCTCTACAGCTAAGGCTTCCAAATTCTTCCGATCGCGATTTTTATTGCGCTTCAATTTGGGCAACCAGTAATCGAGGTTGGACTTCGGAACGTGCGCAGTCTTGCAGCCATGTGAATGCCAGAAGCAGCCGTGAACGAAGATCACCTGGCGGCGCGAAACGAACACAATATCCGGCTTTCCGGGCAGTTCTTTCCGGTGCAACCGGAAGCGGTATCCGAGCCGGTGCGCCAAGCTGCGCACCACCAACTCCGGCCGCATATCCTTGCTACGGATCGCCCGCATGTTGGCGCTGCGGTCCATTTTTCAAGATTGCTCTAGGGATGCCCGGATTGCCTTCTCGTAAACCTGCGCCGGGGGGAGATTGCTCGGAGCCGTAAATGCCAGTGCCACTTGATCGGTGGTTGTAGTAAATTGCCCGACGCTCATAAGATTGCGCGGCTCTCCGGCGGCGGCGACCGGGCCGACGTCGTACCACATAATTGTCAGGGATCCCGGCTGAATGGGGTAGGGGCGCAATCCGCCCCCTAACCGTTCGCTGATCTTCCCGTAAACCAGTGTTGGGCAAACAAAGAACAGGCCCTTTTGGCACAGCGGCTCTTGCCGTAGCACGTGTCCCTTGTAGATGAGTTGCGGCAAAATCCGCTTGTTCACGTTTTCCCAATTAAATCCTGCTGTGCTGGCACCGGGAAAGAATTCTTCCTTGAGGTAGGCCTCCCGTTCTTTGCGGTAATTGCCAGTGGTGTCTATAGACTGCACTTCGACGGCAACGAAATTCAGCAACTCGCGCTGGGTACTCACGTGTGCCAGCACCCAGTCCACGAAATAACCGCCGCTCTTACCTCTGTTGGGGAGCCTCAGTTCCTTTCCCCATCCCTTGCCGAACACGGCAACGCATTCGCCCGTCAGTTCTGTAATCGCGTTCGCGGGCACCAGCGGAATGACAGGGCTGAAGGCAATCCGCGCAACATCCCGAAGGATCTCATAATTCTTGGCGTAAAGACGGATTGGACAGCAGATTACCGGCCCGCCATTCTTTGGCTTGAGGGTGCATGCGCCGCTAATCAGGCCATCGCTCAGAGTCTTGACGCACTGCCGGCCAAGAAACGGGCATTGCAGATTCCTGCGCGCGTCCGTCGCCGCAGGAGAACGGTCTTCGGGGTTATAGCCGAAAAACTCGATGATCCTACTAGCCATGCATGGCTTCCGGTATCGCCGCCGGAACGACTCCATGCGCTTCAAGATGCGCGCCGATTTGCAGCGCAATGGCCTTGGCCATTAGGACGGGCACAGCGTTTCCTACCTGTTCATATTGCGACACGCGCGGCCCGAGAAACTTATACGCATCGGGAAACGACTGAAACCGCGCCGCCTCACGCACCGATAACGAACGCTCCTGATCGGGAAGGAACACCGTTCCCCAATGTGGATCGCATTTGGTCATCACGGTTCCCGCCAGACCGTCATTCCGCAGGCGACCGTAGCGTTTCGTGTGATCTGACTTGCGCGCCTGCTGCATGCCTTTCGGCAGCAGCTTATGCGGAATGTCGCGCCACGAGCCGCCCGGCTTCACATACTTCATGCGCTCGATATTCTGTTTCGCAAGCTTTGCGCCGAAATGGTTGAACGTCACGCCTTCCGGATTCCGCATCATCTCCGCAAACGCGCTGTGGGGCTCACATGTGTAGCCAACGATCTCAGCACCCTCACCCATCTCAAGACGTGGTAGATCGCCAATCGCCTCGCCGACAGTCACGACCGGCAATAGCCACTCCTTTTCCGCCGTGCTCAACTTAAAGGTCAACGTACTGCCACCTCGGAAATTCGCGCGGCCGGTTGCGTAATGCGTCGGTTCCGGCGGCGCCATCCGCGACAGCCGTGAACCTAGTAGGATCAAGCGCCAGCGCTCTTGCGGAACGCCATAGTGTGCCGCAAACAGAATCTTGTGCGTGACGTGATACCCGAGGCGCTCGAATTCACTCAGGATCTGCCGCAAGACTCTGCCATCATCAAGAGAGAGTAATCCGGGAACGTTCTCAAAGAGAAGAGTTTTCGGCTGGAACTCCTCAACAAACCGCACGTAGTCGTTGAAAAGCTTGTTGCGTGGGTCTTTCAGGAAGCGTTCCGGGGCATTGATCGAAAACCCTTGGCATGGCGGGCCACCCACCAGAACGTCCAGGGCACCTTTTGCGAGGCCAAGGCTCTTTCGTACTTCAAGCGGGTCGACCGCTTCAATATCGCGCGCATCTCCCCACGCATCGGCATGATTGTAGGAGAAAGTATCCATAGCTTCCTCCATGCAGTCGTTGCCGTAGAGGCAGGCATAGCCAGCTTGACGGAATCCTTCTGTAATGCCACCGGCTCCGCAAAACAGATCGAGGGTCGAAAACGGATACGCGGGGTGCTTTTTGATACTCCTCTTCCCTTTCGGTAAGGGGATTAGTCTCAGTTGTGTGCCAGCTTTTCTCATTACGCCCCCCGCGGTTCATGGCTAAACAGTGGCCATTTGTCGGCAACATACTTTTCGGCAGCCTCCCGGACAACCCACGCCAAAGAAACTTTTTTCTGCCGGGCGATTTCTTCGAGCGTCTGGTAGATATCAGGCGGAAAACTGATCGACGCACGGACCGCCGCCGTACTTCGAGCCGTCACCTCCACGCTTTTTGCTCTCATTTTAATGCGTTTTTCAACAATTCACCATATTACACCACATCGGTGAATACAAAAGCGAAATAAGGCGGCGGGCGAAAGCCGTTAGCTACTTTCCGCCATTCCTCCGGTATTCGATGCGAACGCGCTCCGGAGGAAGATTTCCGAACTGAGCCAGTTGTCCTGGCGGCGCTTCCCGCTCGATCAAGCGCAGTATGCTTTTCCCTCCGGCCGTGAAAGAAACGTTCACTGCCGAATTCGCGGGCCCGCTCAGCCATTGTTCGACAATATCGGAAACAAACGACGCTTCTCCCAGCGATCGGAACAAATCGCCAGTGGACTTGCCGTCAACGCTGTCGATGATCCACCCCGGATGCACGCCCGACTTCGCCGCGCCGGAGCCCGCATCCACCGATTCGACCACTACCCGATGCGAGATCAATCCGGCCATTAACCCCGTCACGCCATCTTCACTCTCCTTGCCGTTTTGGCCGGCTTGCGGGGTGCCCGTTGGAAGATCGGAGCGGCTATAGGCCCAGGCGGGAATGATGGCCAGATGCGACGAAGGCAACCGGTGAATCATGCGGCTCATCGCGGCTCGCGCTTCTTCGGGACCACGGGCCGCCTGCAGTTCGCGCAGGTACTGGTCGTGAATTGCCTGCCAATCGAGCCCCGCCATGGATGGGTCCAATATTCGTTCCGCAGCGTGCTCCAAATGAGCTCGAACGATTCCACGTCGTTCTTTTGTTGCCCGGCCATGAGTACGAGCGACAAAGCGGCGATGAAGATTCTTACTATTCGCGGCATCACATTTATAGTGATTTGTCGCCGATCTTAACTCTACGAAGAATATAATTCTGGAGATGGAGAATCGGTGCTCGCCGACATTGGCGCTGTTCCTCGCGTTCGTCCTCGCGTACCCGCTCGGTGCGCTGCCGGCCCGGAGCATCAAGGACCAAGTCAACGACATTTCGATTGGCGGTAAGCTCACCGTCCAAAAAATGGATGGAACGGAATATCACGGCCGCCTTGAAGCGGTGGGCCCGGACACGTTTTCGATCGACGAAATCGATCTGCACACCGCGGTAACCATCTCGTACAACGAGGTAGACCGGGTCCGGAAGAACTATGGCGGCAAGGGCTTTGGAGGCCATCGCGTCGATCCGAAGAGGAGCTTGATTGTCGGCGCCATCTTCGTTGGCACACTCCTCACGATCGTTTTCGTCCTTGTGGCAAACGACAAGTCGTAATCATTGACATAGAATGGTTGAACTTGCACGGGGAGTGTAAATGAAAACCATCGCCGTTTTACTGTTTGCCGGCATTCTGTCTAGCCCGGCTTTCGCAGATCTGATCGTGACCCAAGGAACGCTGGGGGTCGCGCACTATACCGACAATGGCGTGTCGCTCGGCACGCTCATCGCGCCGGGAACTGGAGGGTTATCGGACGCGCGCGGAGTGGCCGTGTCACCCGCGGGAGAGCTTTACGTCGCCGATTTCGCGAATAACGACATTCTGAAGTTCACTGCCGGCGGGTCTTTCATAAGCGCGTTCGCGAGCGGGTCAAACGTGGACGTTCCTCTGGGGCTGGCCTTCGGCACCGGCGGCGACCTGTTTGTCGCTAGCGCGGGCGCGGTTTCGAATATTGCGCGCGTGGATAAAAACACCGGCGCGGTGCTCAACGCGAGCTTTACCTCCGGCAATGTATTGGTGCTGGGTGGACCGCAATACCTTACATTCGGACCGAGCCTTGCGGTGACTGATATTGCCGGGCATCTTTTCCGCTTCGACCCTGTGACGGGAATCGCCACTTCCGGCGGCGGGTTTGACAATCCGGTGGGCGTGGCGTTCGACTCAGCGGGCGATCTTTTCGTGGCGCAGCGCATCTCCAATAACGTATTGAAATTTCCATTTGGCGGCGGCGCGCCTTCGATCGTCGTTCCCATGGGCGCGTTTGCCGGGCAGCCGGCCGACATCGCGTTCGGCCCGAACGGGCTGCTCTACGTTGCCGCAACCAACGCCATCTACCGGTTCGATGTGAGCGGCGCGAACGGCGTGCTGGTCGATAGTTTCGGAACGGGCGGACGGTACCTCGCGTTCACGCCGAGTGTTCCCGAGCCTGGCACCTGGGCATTGATGGCTACTGCCCTGGCTCTTATCGCTTGCTATCGACCACGCGCGTGGCGGTAAATTTTTCGGGAACTCGGCTATCGTAGCCGCTATCGGTCTGCAGCGAAAAGTGAATTTCATTTCCAGACAAACTACCTGAGTAGAAGTGCTTTTCTTCGTATGTCTTGTCATCGAGCGTGGCAAACGATTTGGTCGTGAAGGTGATCCGGTCTCCATCAACCTTGCCATCGAGAATGCCGCGATCCCCGCGTCCGGCACCTAAATAAGAGGCCGTTCCGCGTAGGGCGTGGCCGTCGGTATCGAACTTGAAAATTTCGGCGTGCGTGTCGCCCCAACTGTATTTCACGCTGGCCTGCCACGCGCCGTCGACTTTTGCGGAAGCCGTCGTTGTCCTCCATCGATAGACGAGAGGAATCAGCGCCACGAGCAACACGATAAGAATCGCCAGACCCAGGCGTTGTATGGGAAAACTCGTTACCTTTGGCTGATTCACATCAAGATGGATCGCATCAATGAGTTGGGCCACGTCCTGATGGAAATGTGTGTCCTCGATACTCAGCGCCTCGATCCGAACCAAGCCGGCGAGGTCTTCCGGAAGATCTTCAGCGCGGGGCATCGACGCGCCTCCTACGAGCACCGGAATGACGCGAGGCCCTCCGTTCGGGCCTCCCTGTAGTCCTGCCGCGATTTCCGCCCGCACAAAATCCTGCGGGTTGGATAGCCGCGGACGGCCGTCAGCGCCTTCAATGGTCAGCCAATTCTTTCCGATAATTGCCAGCAGGACCGAGCATCGATTCTCGGTTTCCTGTATCACCTTGAAGAAGTCTTGACCCGCTTTGATGTCATCGACGTCGATGAAGACTTCGTCTTTGCCGAAACGCGCGCTGAGCACGTCGAAGATGCGGCCCGCGTAGCCGGCGCTGTCTTCACGGCGGTAACTGATGAAAATGGATGCCATATGCGCGATTGCCGGTGCAATTTGAATGCCTCCGCATCGCCCCCTCGCCTCTTTTATTTAACGGGCAACACCTGCCCCGGCACTATTGTCCTCAGAGCGTCCAGAATAGCTTCTGCGAATGGTAACAGGTCTTCAAGCTGATTTGTCTTGGCACGAATCGATCGAGCGGTAAACACTCATCCAGCAAGATCTTCAAGCGAAATGAGATTTTTGAACGGAACGCGAGTACCGCGAAAGCAGGCGATTCCGCTCATGATTTCGGGATCGCTGACAATCACAGGTTCTTCCATACATCTCAATTCTAAACATCCCGGACGCAGCGAAAGCCGATGTTAGTGGTCGAGCTATCCGGCGTGTTGGAGTTTCGAGCGGCCACGCGGTAGCGGTTGCAATACGAAGCGTGACAAAGATAGGAGCCGCCGCGCATCACCTTAGCTTGTCCGGAGCCGGGCCCGGTAGGGTTCCGGCGAGTCGCCACAGCATGGTATGTGGGATGGAACCAATCGGCGCACCATTCCCAAGTATTGCCGGTGATGGAATAGACGCCGAATTCATTGGGTGGAAAAGCATCGACGGGCGCCACGCCGGCGAAGCCATCTTCCGCCGTATCATTCACTGGAAATTCACCCTGCCAAATATTACACAAGTGGCGGCCGGCGGGCGTGAGTTCGTCTCCCCACGGATAGAGCTTCTGTTCGAGTCCTCCACGCGCGGAAAACTCCCACTCTGCTTCGGTGGGAAGACGTTTCCCTGCCCAGGTGGCGTAGCGCTGCGCGTCGTTCCACGAAACGTGCGTGACCGGATAATCCGCGCGGGCCGCGGAACTCGAGTCGGGACCTTCGGGATGCCGCCAATCGGCGCCCGACACTTTGCACCACCAATCAACACCCGGCGCGGCCGCTTCGACGAGCCGCGCCTGTTGATCCTCCGGAATGTGGCCGCGAAACACAAAGGACCAGCCGAAGCGCTCGGCTTCCGTCGTATACGAAGCGGCCTTGACGAATTCTTCAAAAGCTTCGTTGGTCACCGGATAGGCGTCGATGAAGAAAGGGTCGAGGGCGACTTTGCGGACCGGGCCTTCGCCATCGGCCAGAAATCCTTGCGCGAAGTCTGTCCCCATAAGAAACAGTGCGCCATCGAGGCGAATCATTGCATCGATCGAGCCGGAATTCACCCGCTGCCGTTCGACGGAAGCCTGGCGGGAGGCTTCAAGCACCGCGGCGCGCGATCGGCTGGGGACGCAGCAAGGATTCATCGAGCAGCCGCCCGCCATTCGACCCGGGACTCAGAAAGAAGCGAGTCGAAATACTTGTCGAGAGCCCGGCGTTTTCGCCGCTCGAGGAGCTCGCCCGCGATGGTCTCCCGCAGCAGGCTGAGCGGCTGAATACCGGCGGCACGGCGTCCGATCAGAAGAGCAATATGGAAGCCGAACCGGGTTTCAAATGCACCGCTGGTTTCGCCTTCGGCAAGCGGGAAGACATGATCGTCGAATTCTTCAACCATCGAGCCCCTTGCAAACCAGCCGAGATCACCCGACTTGTCGGGGCAATCGGAAAACTGTTCGGCGACTTTCGAAAATTCAGCGCCGCCGTCGAGCGCTTCTTTTGCCAGATTGATCTGGACAAGCGCCTCGTCGCGCGAAAACGTTTCGGTTACGTTCTTCACGATGTGAGCCGCCCGAATCGTCTCGGGCATCACGAAGCGCGAACGATTCAGTTTGTAGAACGTGTCGATTTCTTTGCGATTCGGGCGCTCGACGTGAGCGGAGGCGCGCGCGAGAAGGCGCTCGATTCGCAGGTTCAGGTCAGGCTCTTCGCCAGCTTCCGGATCGTTCTCGGCTTTTTGGCGCAACAAGACCCTTAGCGCCAGCGTACGGCGCGCCAGTCGCCCGATTTCCTCATGACTCAGTTCCCCGCCATGCGTCGCTTGCAACGAGCGGCGTTCCTCGCGCAACACCGAGTCGTCGGCGATCACC
>Ga0193753_10003126_pt1 | contig 12492 bp, 10 predicted proteins | sample H1c2metaG_FD_144925 | JGI IMG/M metagenome (GOLD analysis project Ga0193753, IMG submission 144925) | Soil microbial communities from a riparian zone of the East river system, Colorado, United States - H1c2 | ecosystem: Environmental > Terrestrial > Soil > Riparian zone | place: USA: East... | reverse complement strand
CGAGTTCTCCGATTTTCAATGCACCTACTGCATCGCCGCGACACCCGAGCTCCACGCGCTCCTCAAAGCCTATCCGCAGCAGGTGCGTTTGATATTCAAGGAGTATCCGCTAGAGACGCACTCCCACGCCTTCACCGCCGCAACCGCCGCGCTCGCTGCCCATAAGCAAGGCAAATTCTGGGCCATGCACGACGCCATGTTCGAAGGGCGCGATCTCTCGAAGCAGAGCCTCATCGACATTGCCAAGACCCAGGGCCTGGACGTGCCCCGCTTCGAAAAAGACATGGAGTCCAAAGAAGTTCGCGACGCCATCGCGAAAGACGTTGCCGACGGCGACAAAGCGAACGTCGAAGGTACGCCCACGATCTTCATCAACGGCCAGCATTACAACGGCGCGATTCAAATGCAGTTCTTGAAACCATTGATCGACGCTGAATTGAAGAAAACCGCCCCGGCTACGCAGACGGCTGTTAACCATCCAATTCCTTAACTAATTCAAAAACGATATCTCCCACAACCTGCAAACTGCGCACGCTCAACTTATCCAGCGTGTCTTGCGCGGTATGCCAATAACTATTTCCCGGCCCGTAATCCAGATCGATCACATCCAAAACCTGCACCCCCGCATCCGCAAAAGGCTTGTGATCGTCATCGATTGCGCCCGATGCTTCAAGGAAAAAATGAGCATAGCCGAGCTTCACCGCGACAGCCTTCACCCGCGACCGCAATGCCGGCGAAGAAAATTCATCGCTGGCAATATCCAAATTCTTATCCCCGATCATATCCACGTTAATCAGCGCGATTAAACGAGAGAGAGTTCCGTCCGCCGACCACTTCTCTGTAAGATGGCGGCTGCCGTAGCGGCTGTCGGTGTCGGTCCAGTCTGCCAGCACCGCCTCTTCGCCGTCGAAAAAGATGATCAGCAAATCGTTCCGATGCTTCCCCTTCGCGGCCGCGCGGGCGAATTCCAGCAAAAAACCGGTAGAGGAGCCCCCATCGTTAGCGCCGACAAAATGCACCATCGGAATTCGCTTCGTATCGTAATGGCCCGTCACCGCAATCGCTTTTCCCGTATTTCCCGGAAATTTGACGATAATGTTGGCCATTTCTACCGGCCCGGTCGGAGTCTGCGCGGTGAATGAATCCATGGCAATCTGCCCGCCCAACGGCTTCAATTCCGCCAGAATCCACTCCCGCTGCCGCTTGTTTTCCGCCGATCCGGAAGCGCGCTCCCCGAACGCCACCGCCCGGCGCACGTCCGCCATCGCCGCCGTCCCACGAAACGGCGAAGCAGTCGCCGGATGTGCAAGAAGCACTAGAAGTAAAGGTCCAAGGCATTTGAGCCGATTAGTCTTGTACATCTGTCCTAACAGGATAGGTGAGTGACCTATGCCGCACCATTAGTACTCTAAGGCGCGGGCGGCGCAGTGGAAATTCTGTCGTATTATAAGTTTACAGGGCTAAAACCCAGAAAAGTCTGGTAGATCATGTTGTCGGTTGGAAAAAGGCTTTGTCAAGCGAGGGTCGCGCAAGGACAGACGCTTGAGGCCATTAGCGCTGCGACGCGCATCACATTAAAGAATCTGACCGCCATCGAGTCGGACGACTTGACGAAGATCAGTTCGCCCTTTATCTACCGCAGTTTTGTCCGGCAATACGCGGAAGCGCTTAAGCTGGATTACACTTCCATGGCTGCCGACGTCCGCACAGCGTCGCACATTATCCCTGAACCATTGATGCCTGGACAGGTCAATCTCGTCCCTGTCCGTTCCGGCACCATTATTCCACCCCATGTCCCCCGCGATTTTCGCTGGATGTATCCCATCGGGGCGTTGATCCTGGTAATTTTCGCGTGCTCTAGTCTGTACGGGCTCTATCGTCACGAGCCGATTGAGCGCCACCAACGTATCGCGCCGGTCGTCTTGGCGGCTCCGCGCCCTGCCGTCCCCGCAGCGCCTCAAACAGCCGTGCCCCAGATAGCCGCACCCCAAGCATCCGAAAGCCCCATTCATCTTGAACTCTCGGCCACCGAACCCAGTTGGCTTTCCATGACCTCCGATGGCAAGGCCGCCTACAACGGTATGTTGGAAACCGCCGCCACGAAGACTCTGGACAGCCACGACAGAGCCCGCATTCGTATGGGAAACGCCGGTGCGGTGAATGTGCTCTTTAACGGCAAGTCTCTAGGCGCCCTGGGCAAGCGCGGCCAAGTCCGCACAATCGAGTTCACAGTCGCGGGCTACAAGGAAATCGTTCTTCCCACACCGCCCGTGGTCCGGCCGCAATCGGCAGCTCTCAACCCGACCGGCGAATAGCGGCCTTCTCCCGCTGTACCGTCGTTTGCGCTCGCTGCAATCGCCGTTTCTGACGCTCCATCATGATCAATTCATTGCGCCGCCGCAATTTGATCCCGGTGTCCACTTTGCGCCAGAATTTGCGGAAGTAGTCGACCGCCGAAGCCAGGCCAAACACCACCACCGCCCACATCGCGGTCAACGCGAAGAGCCGCAGCGCCGGCCACCGAATCGATAGCAGGACCAGGCCAACGCCCACCACCTGCAGCAGCATTTTCGACTTCCCGAGTTCGCTCGCGCGGATCGTATACCCTTCCGCGGCTGCAATCCCGCGCAGCCCCGAAACTGCGAATTCGCGGCTGATAATCAGGATCACCATCCAGCCCGGCAGCAAGCGAATCTCGACGAGGGAAATCAAAGCCGCCGAAATAAGCAGCTTGTCCGCCACCGGGTCGAGCAGCGTTCCTACCGTCGTGACCTGTTTCCAGCGGCGCGCCAGGTAGCCATCCAGCAGGTCCGTCAACGCGGCCGCTCCAAACACGATCAACGCGAAGAAATCGTTCGCCACCAGGACCCGCGAACCCCAGTAGATCTGAAAATTCTGTTGTACAAGCGCAGCTACCAGCAGCGGAACCAAGAAGATCCGCACCAGCGTCAGCAGATTGGGGAGGTTGGTCAAGCGATACTCAAACTATAAACCATTAAACCGCTCTTCGAGACACTGTCAGTATGCAGATTTCGCGAAGAAGCGCGCTTGCCCTGATCGGCGCCGGCGCTTCACTGGCGCTGGACAAACCTGAGATAGATGCGGCCCTGGTACACGGCCACGATGAATGGATCGATCGCGGACTCGCCGCGCAAGTCACCGACCGCGCCAGCCGCTGGTATGGCGGTGTGCCCAACGACCACGGTATCTTCAATCCTGAACCCGCCGCCGGCTGGATCGAAGCGTGTACCGCCGCCTGGCTCTATCCCGGTTCGCGCTTCCACAAAAGCGCGCCGCTATTCGAGCGCATCCAGCTTGCCGCCGCTTTCCTCACGCGCACCCAGCACCCCGACGGCCTGGTCGACTATCTCGACACAAATTTCGACTCCGCCCCCGACGCCGCCTTCACCACCTGGAGCGCCGCCACCGCCGCCTGCCTCGCGCAGCGCCACGGTGAGCGCGAGTTACTCGCTCTCCTCGAGCCGTTTCTTCGCAAAGCGGGAGCCGGCATGGCCGTCGCCGGAATCCATACGCCGAACCATCGTTGGGTGCTCTCCGCCGCCTTGGCGCAAATCAACGAAATCTTCCCCGACGCGTCTTACACCCGCCGCATCGATCAATGGCTCGCCGAAGGGATCGATCTGGACGCCGACGGCCAATTCACCGAACGCTCCACAACTGTTTACAACCCCATTTGCGATCGCGCATTTCTCGTCATGGCGGTGAAGCTCAAGCGCCCCGAGTTGCTGGCTCCCGTGCGCGCCAACCTCGAATCGATGCTCCATCTACTGCATTCCGATTTCGAAGTCGTCACCGAAATTTCCCGCCGCCAGGATCAAAATATTCGCGGGAATATGAGCGGCTACTGGTTTCCGCTGCGCTATATCGCCATCAAAGACGCGAACGGCCAGTTCGCCGCCCTGGCCAATCGTTATACGGATGTGGCCGCCGGCCTTTCCATGCTCATGGAATATCCGGAGCTGCTCAGCGCCGCCCCGCCAGCGGCTAGTCTGCCCGACAATTACATGCGCGAGATGAACGCTCTCGGCATCGTGCGTTTCCGCAAAGGTCCGCAAAGCTCCACGCTACTCTCGGGCCAACCGACCTTCTTCGCCACCCGCAGCGGCGGCGCCGTCATCGAAGGCGTGCGTTTTGCCAGCGCGTTTTTCGGCAAAGGACAATTCGTCGCGCCGCAAATCGAAAAACAAGGTGCCGGTTACGCCCTGCGCCAACGTCTCGAGGCCGGCTACTACCAGCCGCTCGAACCCGTCGAACGCGTCACCTCCACCAATTGGAGTGAACTCAGGAGCAAACGTCGCCAAACGCAAATTTGCACGCTGGACCAAATCGCCGAGCTCACCCAAACCGCAAAAGGCTTCCGCATGAGAATCCGTGCCAGTGGCACGGTAGGCGTCCCCATCGCGATCGAAATCAATCTGCGTGACGGCGGCAAACTAGAAGGCTGCGACGAAATTCTCGCAAGCGGCTACGCCACCTACTCGACGCCCAATGGATCGCTCCGCTTCGGTCCCGGCCTCGCCGAACACCGCTGGACCCAGCTCCGTGGCGCACTCCCCAAGTTGCCCGGACGAAGCGTCTACCTGACCGGCTTCACCCCCGTCGACCACACCATCGAATTCGAAGGCTAAAAAGCTATTTACAACAGTTTTACAGCATTCGAACACCCTAAATGCGCTCGCCGTTTTAGCCTAATTGTCATAGCGGATCAATGAAAGTTGGTTCGTGCGGGACCGGAAGTTCTGACGTACATGCCAACCTCGTGTGCCCAGAACTCTCCGGTCGCACAAACAATTTAAGGAGCGACGGTGGGTGCGCAAAACGCTTCCATTACTACACTCAGTGTCGCGCTGAAATCGGCGCCCCAGGTAAGCATTTTATGGAGAATCGTGAACGTCGGAGAACGGTTGGCCGCGGCAGCTCTGCTCTTGGTATTGCTGCCGTGGCTAGCCTTGAGCGCATTCCTGGTAGCCGTGCTCTCGCGCCGGTCGCCATGGATCGCGCATCGCCGGGTGGGTCAGCACGGCCGCTCCATCTGGGTCATGAAATTGCGCACTATGTGGAACTCGGGCGTCCGTGAACCACAAAAATTCCGTCTTCTCGAAAGACTCGAGGCGGATATTCTTCCCGAGCCCAAAACGGCGGCCGACGTCCGCGTGACCAGCCGGTTCGCGGCATGGTGCCGCAAATATTCGATCGACGAGTGTCCGCAATTCTGGCATGTTCTTCGAGGCGAAATGGCGCTGGTCGGCCCGCGGCCGCTGACCGCGACGGAAATCGAAGTGCACTACGGCCCCGATAGCGTCGAACTCCTCAGCAGAAAACCCGGCATCACCGGCCTCTGGCAAATCAAAGGACGGAGCCGCCTCACGTATCCGCAGCGACGCCGTCTCGACTTATTCCTGATTCGCCGCTGGTCCTTCAGCTTGTACACGAAAATTCTGTTTGCCTCGATCCCACGCATTGTTACAGGGAGAGATGCCTGGTAACATCCTTTGCCTCGAGCAGTTCTCCAGCCTCGGTGGCGGACAACTCGCTCTCACCGACCTCCTGCCCGCGCTACGCGAACGTGGTTGGAAGGTAAGAGTGGCGCTGCCCGGCGAGGGTCCGCTCGCTGCAAAAATCCGTGACCTGGATTTCCCAATGGATATTCTTCCGTCCGGCTCCTACTCGAACGGCCGCAAGACATTGTTCGACGCGGCGCGCTACGCGTTCGAGTTGCCCCGGCTCAGCCGTGCAATTGGGAGCCTGCTCGCCGGACATAGCATCGATCTCCTCTATGTGAACGCCCCACGGCTCTTACCGGCCGCCTCTTTTGCAGCGCGTCGAACATCCGTGCCATTGCTCTTTCATTGCCACAACCGCCTTGCGCAGCCGGCCGCTGTCCTGGCTGCGGGCCGCGCGCTCGGACATTCTCACGCGCGCGTCATCGCCTGTTCTCGCTTCGCGGCCGAACCGCTCCGCCCGTGCATCGCCCCGGATCGCTTGTCGATCTTGTACAACGGTGTGGCGCCCCTGGCCGCAAGCCATAAGGCCGCGCCGCGCAGGCTGCGCCGCATCGGCGTCATCGGCCGCGTCGACCCGGAAAAAGGTCAGCTCGATTTTGTGCATGCCGCGCGCCTGCTAATCCGCCAATTCCCCGACTGTTCCTTTTCTGTGATAGGCGCTCCGTCGTTCTCGAGCAACAAATATTTCGACGACGTCGTGCGCGCGAGCCACGATTTGCCCATACACTTCACCGGCTGGCGCAACGACATCGCCAACGTCTTCGCCGGCCTCGACCTGCTGGCCGTCCCCTCGAATCCAGTTGACGCCACGCCGCGCGTTCTCCTCGAAGCCTTCGCCGCCCGCGTCCCTGTGGTCGCCTTTGCCTCCGGCGGCATCCCGGAGATCGTCGACAATGGCGTAACCGGCTTTCTTGCCGATCCAGGCACACCCCAAGCCCTGGCCAGCCGGATCGCCGATGTTCTCTTTATGGACGAAGACTTGCTATGCTCCGTCGTCGACCGCGCTTATAAATCCTGGCTGACAAACTACACGCTCGATGCCTACCAACAGCGAGTAAGTGACTTACTAACGGGAATGCGCAAAACGGGGACTGGCGAGCATTCCGCGCCTTTTGCGGAATCCGACGCCCGTCCCCGTTTTGCCATACGAACGGATGAGATAAGACGCTAATGCGCTGCGCCATCGTTCACTACTGGCTATTGGGCATGCGGGGCGGCGAAAAAGTCGTCGAAGGTCTCGCCCGTCTCTTGCCCGAGGCCGATATCTTCACGCTCTTCTACGACCCCGAGCGCGTATCGCCGCTCATCCGTTCTCGTGTGGTGAAGGCGTCGATTCTGAATCCATTCCGCCGCGTCTATCGCTCCTTGCTGCCATTGATGCCAATGGCTCTCGAAACCCTCGACCTGCGCGGCTACGACCTCGTCATCAGCAGCGAATCCGGTCCGGCTAAAGGCGTCCTCGTTTCATCGCACGCCCGCCACATCTGCTATTGCCACTCGCCGATGCGCTACATCTGGGATCTCTATCCCGCCTACCTGCATGAGTGGACGAAATCGAGTATAAAGCGGGCCTTGATGCTACCGCTCACCAATTACATGCGTCTCTGGGACTATGCGAGCGCCGCCCGCGTGGACGAATTTGTCGCCAACAGCGAAAACGTGCAAAACCGCATCTGGCGCGCCTACCGCCGCGAGTCGGATATTATCTATCCTCCGGTGCCGGTAGAAACGTTCTATAACGACACGTCCGATGACTACTATCTCGTTGTTTCCGAGCTCGTGCCTTACAAGCGCATCGCCGACGCCGTCCGCTGTTTCTCAAAAACAAACCGGCGCTTGAAGATTGTCGGTCAGGGCCCGGAATATCGATCGCTTCGCGCCATCGCAAGTCCCGGTATCGAGTTCTGCGGCCGCGTGTCGGATGTCCAACTGCGCGAGCTGTACGCGCGCTGCCGCGCCGTTGTCTTGCCGGGTGAAGAAGACTTCGGCATCGTCCCGGTAGAGGCCATCGCGAGCGGTAAGCCGATGATCGCGCTCGGCCGAGGCGGAGTTCTAGAAAGCGTCCCGGAGCGAAATCCGCGCGCGGGATTCTTCTATCCGCATCCCGGCGAAGAACACCTCGCGCAAGCCGTCGACGATTTCGAGCGCGAAGAGCCGCACCTCTCGCCCAAAGCCATTCAAGCGGCCGCTGCGCGCTTCTCGACCGAGCGCTTTCAAGCCGCCATGCGCGACCTCATCGGGCAGACGGCGCTGCCGTCCGCCGCCTTTTACAAAACCTTCACAAGTCCCGCACGACAGAGACGCGCCTAACCGCCTAAGCTACATGCGTGAGACGCGCTGCGTTGCTGATGCTATTTCTTTCGCTCTGCGCGAAGCCGCAGAAGCCTGACGGCGCGTACGTCGGCAGCACGGTCTGCAAAACCTGCCACCCGGACGTCTGGTTCCGCTTCTACAAGAACGCGCATTTCAAAAGCGTGGCGAGTGAAAAAGAGAAACCGGAAAACACGGGCTGCGAAGGCTGCCATGGCCCCGGCGAAGCGCACGTGAAAGCGCACGGAGGCAAAGCCACCATCCGCGCCTTCTCTCTCCTATCGCCAAAAGAAACCGCGCAGGCGTGCTTGCGCTGCCACTCCGAAAGCCTGGCCCGCTCGAATATCCACCGTTCCGTTCACACGCTCAACGACGTCGGCTGCACGCAGTGCCATTCCGTCCATAAAGCCGCGACGCCGAAATTCCTGCTCGCGAAAAGCGAGCCGGAGCTTTGCTACGGCTGCCACACCGATGTCCGCGGACAATTCTCCATGCCCTTCAAGCACCGCGTGAACGAAGGCTTCATGGCCTGCAGCGATTGCCACAATCCACACGGCACGCCGTCGCCCACCTGGCGCATGGCCGCGCGCCCAGCAATGGTTAGTCAAGGCTTGGTGAATGAGGAAGCCTGCCTTAAATGCCATTCCGATAAACGCGGACCCTTCGCGTTCGAGCATCCTCCCGTGCGCGTCGAAGGCTGCGAGTCTTGCCACTCTCCGCACGGCTCCCCCAATTCCCGTCTGCTGCGCCGGCCCGTCGTGTTCACGATGTGCCTCGAATGCCACAACGGAGCGGGCGCCGGCGTTTTCGGCCGCACTGGTAACGGCGTGCCCATGCTGTCCCGCGCTCACAACATGACCGATCCGCGTTATCAGAACTGCACCAATTGCCACCTTCGAATTCACGGATCGAATTCGGATCCGCTCTTCATGCGATGAGACTCATTTTACGAGTAATCGTTCTCTCGCTATGTGCCACGGGCCTTTTCGCTCAGGTCATCGCGCCCACTCCGGATGCGGTCGGTCCTACTCGCGGCGACGATTGGAAAGACTACAACGTCGTCAATTCTTTCGAAACCGGCTATCGCTTCTTGAGCCTCAGCGGCAACCAGAACAAATATCGAAGCGACGAAAATTTCGGCAGCGGCATCCGCCTGCTCAGCAGTTTCATGGGAGTGAACTCCAAAAACGGCCACGGCATTCTCTTTGACGAATTCGTCTTGAGCACCCACGGCCTCGGCGGAGACCCCTACCAATCCGCCAGCCTTCGCATTCAAAAAAATCGAATCTACGAGTACAATCTGCTGTGGCGCAAAAACGACTACTTCAATCCGGGACTCACCACCAATGGCGGCCAAGGCCAGCATCTCCTCGACACGGCGACCACACTACAAGACAACAATCTGACTCTCTTCCCACAGTCGCGGATCAAGGTTTTCCTAGGCTACAGCCGAAACACGCAAGACGGTCCCGGAATCTCCACCGTCCCGTCGAATTCGGCCGGCGACGTGTTCCCGGTCTTCACCAACGTCCATCAGATCCAGAACGACTACCGTCTCGGTGGTGAGGTCCGTTGGTGGGGCATGACCCTGAACTGGTTGCACGGTTGGGAGGATTTCAAAGACGATTCCGCCGATAGCGCCAATCAATTCGCCCGGTCCACTCCGAATCACGGTACCAGCCCTTATTGGCAAGTGGCCCTCTTTCGAAACTCCCATTGGATCGACTTCAATGGCCGCTTCACCTATACCGGCGGCCAGCGTGCTTTCGTGACCAGCGAAAATTCAGCCGGAACGAACCAGCAGATCGTTACCTACGGCAACGCCAGCCGGCCCGTGGCGACAGGCAATGCAACCGTGAGTATTTTCCCCACGAGCAAGCTCACGATCGCGAATCACACCTCGCTCTATAACATCCGGACCGATGGCGACAGCGCCTATTTGCAGATCAACAACTCGACGGGCGTGATCAACCGCCTCTATTACCAATACCTGGGCATTCGCACCGTTGCCAACGATACCGACCTCGATTACAAAATTCAACGGTGGCTCGACCTGAACGCCGGCTACGAGTATTCCGATCGTAGAATCACTTCCACGTCCCAGTTTTCACAAGCCGGCTCGCCCGGCACTGCGCCTTACATGCAAACCAACCAATTGCATGCTGGAAAGGTTGGCGTTCGCGCGCAGCCCCTAAGCCGTCTGACCATCACGATAAACGCGGAATTCGGACGCGCCAGCCGCCCGTTCACGCCGAAAAGCGACAGCAATTACAACCTGCTCACGGGCCGCATCCAATACAAATGGAAGACTCTGCAACTAGCTGCCTGGTCGCAAGCCAACTACAACGACAATTCGGTGCTGCTGTCGGACTATAACTCCCACGGCCGCAGTTACTCCGGCTCGGCGGCTTGGTCGCCCAAGAAATGGTTCGCCTTCGACGCCAGTTACTCCAAGCTTCATCTCGAAACGCTCGGCGGCATTGCCTTCTTCGCGCAGAACGTCTTATTCGCGAATCAAGAATCCTACTATCTGAGCAATCTGCACACCGGCACATTGGCAGTCCGCTTCGCCGTCAAGCGATTCGACGTGTACCTGGGCTATAGCCGCGTCCAGGACACGGGCGACGGCCGCGCCACCGCGACGCAAGTCGTCGCCGGTCCGGACATCCCCGCTTTCCGCGCCGCTCAAACATTCCCGCTCGCGTTCCAATCCCCGCAAGCCCGCGTCTCATTCCGTATAACAGAGAGACTGCGCTGGAATGCCGGCTATCAGTATTTCGGCTATCACGAAGATTTCTCATCCGGCCAAAACTATCTGGCGCACACCGGCTACACCAGCCTCCTATGGAGCTTCTAAATCTCCTGGTGGATGCCCGCTGGTTCGGTGCCCATGGCATCGGCCGCTTTGCGCGGGCCGTTGCCACTCGGCTTCCCGATCACGTGCGGCTCACGGGCGGCCCCAGGCCCTTGTCCCTTCTCGATCCCATCTGGTTGAGTTGTCAAATCGCCGCCCGCCGGCCCTCGGTGTTCTTTTCTCCCGGATTTAATCCGCCCGCCCTCTGCCGCGTACCGCTGGTCATCACAATTCACGATCTGACTCACATCCAACTCCCGTGCTTCTCCACATACAGCCGCAGACTGTACTACGAGTTCCTCGTCCGGCGCGCATCGAATCGGGCCCATCGCGTCATCACGGTTTCCGAATACTCTCGCCGCCAAATTCTCGCCTGGACCGGCCTGCCGGAGAGCCGCGTGACGAATGTAGGTAACGGCGTCGAAACGATCTTTCGTCCTGACGGGCCGCGCTTCGAGCCCGGATTTCCCTATATCTTGTATGTAGGCAACGCGCGGCCCCACAAAAATCTAGACCGGCTCTTCTCGGCCTTCGCCCGTATAGACGATCCCGATCTGCGCCTCGTCCTCACTACTCCGAAGACGCGCGACCTGATGACTCGCTTGTTCAAAAGCGGAATCGACCAGCGCGTGTACTTCGCAGCATCGGTGTCGGACGACGACCTCCCAGCGCTATATCGCGGCGCGCTAGCACTGGTCTTCCCAAGCCTCATGGAAGGCTTCGGCCTGCCGCCGCTCGAAGCGATGGCCTGTGGCACACCGGTCGTCGCATCGCGTAGTGGCGCGATTCCCGAAGTGCTCGGCAACGCGGGCCTGCTCGTCGACCCGCTCGACGCTCTCGACATTCGTCAAGGCATCGAGCGCGTGCTCGAAGACAGCTCGCTGCGCTATTCGATGCGCCAGGCCGGCCTCGCGCGCGCCCAGCTATTCAACTGGGACACCGTCGCGGCTAAAGTCAATCGCGTAATTCAGGAAGCGGCCTAGCCGCCGGTTCTCCCTCAAACGAGGCCAGCAGGAAAGCCGTAACGAGCCACGGGTAGAAAAAATTGAGATTTACACCGAGGAGCAACGCGGCCGGCTGAAATGCAGCCGCGGCAATGAAGGCCCCGGGCGCCTTGCTCTTTCTTGCCCGCCGAAACGGGCGCAGAAGAAGGATAACAAGAAACGCTGTCAATGGTAATCCAAGCTCGGCGGCGTCCGATATCAAGCCAAGTCCTGGCAGATCCCAATCATTTACCGATGGCAAGCCTTTGAGGTAGTCAGGGTCGTTTCTCATCAGCGAATAATTTCCAATACCGATACCGAGAACCGGGTGGCTGAGGATCATTCGCGGGATTATGAACGCGGCCACAACTCTCCCCATGATCAAGTTGCGATCGTCTGGCCGGTAAAGCACAGTTTCATCGAACCCCAAGTAACTGCGCACATATCCACCCAGCGCGAATTGAAAGAGAGCCAGAAAGCTCAAGCAGGCTACTGGGAGGACCAGACCAGCCAGTATTCGACGGCGAGAGGTGGGAGCGAAGAGAATTGCGAAGCCGCCACAGACAATGGCTGCCAGCAGGCCCGCCTTTGACGCACTCAAAAATAATGCAATCCAAACTAGAACCAGCGCGGCGCGTACTCGAATCGGTGAAACTACCGGGTAGAGCCGCCGCCTAAGAGAAAAAACGATGATCACGCTAACAAGGAATAGACCGTAGGGACCGCCTTCATTGAAAAACCCGCGAGCGCGATGGTCAAGCGGGCTGACAAACAACGCATTCGATCCCGTACCGAGGAATATTATGTAAGCTACACTGAG
>Ga0193753_10003125_pt1 | contig 12495 bp, 11 predicted proteins | sample H1c2metaG_FD_144925 | JGI IMG/M metagenome (GOLD analysis project Ga0193753, IMG submission 144925) | Soil microbial communities from a riparian zone of the East river system, Colorado, United States - H1c2 | ecosystem: Environmental > Terrestrial > Soil > Riparian zone | place: USA: East... | reverse complement strand
TGCGCTCCTGAGTTCGAAAACTCGGCAGAAATCGGTGGCCACTTTCACCGTCACCCCATTTCAAAATCGGTGATAATAGTGGACATACGGATAGCAATCGGCGGAGGGGAGGGAAGAGGGAACAACAACTGTACACATCGTGGGCGACGCCCGAAGTCGTTCATTTTCAGCGGTTAATTGACCCGACTTAACTGTCTTTGCTATCAAGCACTTGCAAGACCTCCTCTCAAAACTTCATCAAACTTCGTCAAACTGCCTCCAGAGTTTGCGAAGGCTGCGGCAGACGCTTCACGTTGCGACCCGTCAAGCCCATCCTTTCGACCGCCGGCGTCCAGCCCTCAAGAACGGTCGTTGCGCGCGAGTTGACTGCGCGCATCACGTTCTCTTCGACGACCTGCACGCTTCATCGCCAGGTAGACACCGTTTGTCCATCCGAATCCGATCGCATTCTGCTGATAACCGTTCGAGACGGGCACAGACGTAGTTCCGTCGACGACGTTGTATTTTTCACGGATCGTCCCTTCCTTTGCGTAGTTGAGTTCGACCATTTGGGTGAATTTGAACGCGATTCTCTCGGCGCTGTCATTGAATCCATAGCGGCGAAGACCGTCGACTACAATCCAGTTGCAGGGAGCCCAACCAAAAGGCGCGTCCCCATTGAAGTCTACTCGTGGTGGTGCTCATCTGCACTCCGTGAGCGAGTTCAAGCTCCCTGAGAAGGCGGGACGAGCTTCGCGCTTGTGCAGGTATAGCCAGGCCTGCCCACAATGGATATAGGGACGTAACATAGACATAGCTTAGATTGTTGCTTGCTGACGAAATCATAGTCGACAAATCGCCCTTCTCTAGCGCTCCAGAGAAAGGTGTTCATCGCGCGTTTGCGTCGTTTCGCGCGTTCTCTCCAGCGCTCAGCATCTCCCTGTTTTCTCAAGATGTCAACTAAAGTTGCCATGTCTTGCTCATAGCGATAGAGGAGCGAGTTGAGACAGACAGGAGCGAAGTGATGGGTCGATCCTGCGAAGGGTCCAAAGCGGAAGGTTGTATCGAACCCGGATTCACGGTCCGCCCTGTCGCCCTGGAAGAATTCGTCAGACAGTTGGGGCTTGTACGGCACTCCGCTTGTTCGTGGAACAAGATAATCCGAGTGTTCCGAGGGATGTTGTTCAAGCCATCGCAAGACCTTGGCATAGTACTGATCATCGTCCGCCATTTCTGGGACCGGACCACTCTCATAATCGGCATAGCGGCTCAGGCCCGTACCACCGGCGCGGTGTCTGGGGTCGGCCCAGAGCTCATACGCTAAACCAGCATCGCGATATGCGCGGCCTAACTACTCTTGGTCTAAGTTTGGATTCTGACGATCGATCTGTCGACGCCGATATTCAAGAATCATCTCGGCAAGGAACGGCGGCTGAGATCTGCTCAGGTAGTAGGAACGGTTGGCGTTTAGCACACCACCATGTAGTGTTCGACTTCGAACAAGAAATTTTCAAGAATGTTTTTCGCCAGATCCGATCGGCCATCGGCGAGAAGACCCAACTCAATGAAGTAACTGTCCCAGCCGTACATTTCGTTGAATCTTCCACCTGGAACGATGTAGGGCTTTGGTAGATATAGAAGCCCGCTCTGCCGCAGTGACGATACCGGAACATCGTCCAGCCTTGCGACCACATGTGACAGACGCAGGACATTGACCCGGCATCGCTTCTCGAATGCTTCGAAGTTGGCATCAGCAATGAAATCGGCCGGAAGATATAGCGTAGGCTTGCTCGTAACTTTGCTGTCCTCATACGATTTGCAATCATCAGTTGATCTCGTCAGTGTGTTCCACGCCGCGGAAATGTAGTGGCGAATTGATTGATCCTGATCACCCTCTTGAGCGCATGCGGGAACGCTAAGCGAAGTGATCAGCAGGAGAACGGTCCCAGCGAGCCTGACGTGGCAACTCGAGGTCAATGTATTGCGATCTTCCTTCTTATCGAACAACATCTGACTCCATTCCGAGCAAGCGACCGGAGTCGGAGTCGTAGCTGTAGATCGTCTTCCGCGTGCCATCATTGAGGACTGTAATCTTGCCTTTCTCGATATCGTCGTCCACTTGTACTGTTCGTCGTGGAAAGCCTGCACACTCCACGGCAGAACCGGAATCAAAACCGTGCCCGAGCGGGCTAATTAGACAGGACCCGTCGTTGACTTCTGCAACCCGGAGCCAGCCTTTGTCGGTGATCGTATGGGAGTAGACACGTTCGCCGGTATAGTCAGTATCGGTATAGGAGACGCCTCTCTCTATGCGGGTCGCCCACCAGACCTACCGTCCTCAGAGGAATCACCTCGGTATGATCGAGTAAGCCTTGCGGCGTGATGTAGTAGTGGGGCCTGGCTGGACGAGACCGGAGCGCCCATGAAGGTGCAACAGGAACTCATGCGTCATGCCTCGATCCAGACGACGATGAATGTCTACGGACAGGCCATGACATCGTCCAAGCGGGAAGCAAACGGCAAGGTCGTGGAAATGGTGCTCAAGCCGGTGAAAGCGAGCGCCTAAAACCATGAATTTTGCGAATGGGAGTCAGTGGGAGTGAATCTAAGGGAAAGGGCACTCAAATTCGACTCGTAACTGATTGATTGAATTGGTTGCGGGGGTAGGATTTGAACCTACGACCTTTGGGTTATGAGCCCAACGAGCTACCGGGCTGCTCCACCCCGCTCTTTGAATATACCGTTACTGGGAGGTAAGGTCAATTTGCCGTGGCTCTTGGCGAAGTAGGATGGGGGAAGGGGACAAGCGTAACTTTTTTTTCAAAATAGAGTTTGCATATGTAGTGATTTGTGTGGCATGCATGACACAAATGTCGTGTATGAGGTGAGTGGAGGAATGGTATGGGGCAGGGCACATTTTTTCAAAGATTCTTGATGTCGGGAGTCTTGGCGATTGGCATTTTTTCGGCTTGTGGAACTGGATTTGCGCAGGCAAAGTCGGGCATGGTATCGGACGCGCAGGTGGAAGCCAATGTTTTGAAGGCGTTGGCGGGGGCACCTCAACTGGCAGATCAGGCAATTACCACAACCACCGTCTATGGCACGGTTACCTTGAGCGGAACGGTACGCGATGAAGCGTCCAGGGACATGGCAGAAAAGCTGGTTTCCAATGCGCCGGGGGTAAAGAAGGTTGTTGATGAACTGACGATTGGCACTGGCTCGACGCCTGATAATACTGCTCCTATGGCTCAGGATCAGCAGGGGCGGGGTGTTGGCACGAATCCAAATTTACAGTCTGACGGGACGGTCGCCCCGCCCCCGCCAGGAGAGGCCCCGCCGCCAGGAGAGGCTCCTCCGCCGCCAGGTGACCCGCAAAGCTATCCGAATCAGATGCCCGAGCAGAGTTCTTATGCGCCAATGCCGGGGCAGGCACCTCCTCCGAATGCTTCTTCAGCGCCACCTTATGGTGGGGGACAGCCAGGGCAATATCCGGGTGGGCAGCCAGGGCAATATCCGGGCGATGGGCCGCAGAATCGTCAGCCGTATCCACCTCCTTATGGTTCGCCGAATAATGGACGGCCGAATTCTGCTTATGGCCAGCATCCTTATGTTGAACAAAAAGGGGGAGATCCTGTCGTTGTTCCCAGCGGGACGCTGCTTCGCGTGCGCGTCAACCAGGGGATGGACAGCAAGCATACTTCGCCGGGAACGGTGTTTGACGGCATTGTTTTGAGTGATGTTATTGCTGGGGGTTCGGTTGCGATCCCTCGGGGCGCGACGGTGCAGGGCATCGTTGCCGATGTGCATAATGGGGGGCAACTCAAGGGAAAGGGAGGACTTGCGCTGCATCTGACTCAGGTCAGCTTAGGCGGCAAGGTTTATCCGCTGGCTTCGGATATGTGGTCGCAACAAGGTGCTGATAAGACAGGGCAGACGGTAGGGAATACTGTTGGTTTGGGGGCGGTTGGCGCCTTGATCGGCGCTGTGGCTGGAGGTGGGGCAGGGGCGGCGGTTGGCGCTGGAGTTGGCGCTGTAGCTGGTCTTGGAGTCTCTTCGGCGTCGGGAAGGGGCGACGCTGTGCTGCCTGCCGAGGCGATCCTGGTCTTCCATCTGACACAGCCTACAGAGCTTACGACGGTGTCCCAGGCGGAGTTGAACCGGCTGGGGACTGGTGTCCCTCTTGCGGGACAGCAGCCACAGATGCGGCGTCGCTATCCGCCTCCGCCTCAGCCGTACTACTACGGACCGGCTTATTATCCTCGTTATTGAGCAGTTTTTTGGGGATGGTTCGGGGCGCCCGTAAGACAGCTTTTTTGCTGTTTTACGGGCGTTTTTGATGGGGGTGCCGTTTGGTTGCGTGGTATTTTGGTGGCCAGAACGTGGTGGAACGCGTGGTGAAGGTGGAGGGCGGAATGTCGTTTTTCCGGGACGAAAAACGTGCCACATTTCTTCAGGCAAATTTTCGTAGCACTTCCATGTGAAAAACGATCAAAAAGGGGCAGGAAGGGTGGGGGAGTTCACAGTAGAGCGATGAATTCACCGCGCTACTGATTTATACTTGTCGCTTGCCCTGCAACCAGCGTGGCGCGCGTCGAGAGACAGCCCCGCAAGGTCACGCAAAATCCCGGGCACGCGCACTCTTCCGGCATGGAAGGGGTGCTGCGCGAAGTGAAGGTCTCTACAAAGCATGATTCGCATTCTGCAGCAGAACAACCGCATCACGAAGATCATCTTCGCCGTCATTATTGGTTTTGCTGTGATCACGATGGTGATCACGCTTGTTCCGGGCATCTTCGACAACGCCGATACCGCCGGCGGCGCGGATGTGTTTGCAACGGTCCGGAGCCCGGGAATCCTGGGGCGCGTCAGCGACAGCACGCCGATCAAGATGACCGAGGTCAACCAGCTGGCATCGCGGCAGTTGCAGCAGCAGAAGCTGCCTGACTTCCTGCTGCCGTACATGTCGCAGCGCGCGGGGCAGATTCTGGTGCAGCGGGCGATCCTGAAGCATGAGGCGGACCGGCTGAACCTGCAGGTGAGCGATGAGGACCTTCGGCGCGAGCTGCAGACGGGGCCCTTTGCGCAGTACCTGTTCCCCAACGGGACCTACATTGGCGACGACGCGTATATGAACTTTGTGCAGAGCGCGTTCCAGACCAACCGCAGCGACTTCGAGTCGCAGGTGAAGAGCGACATGGAGCTGAACCGGCTGCAGGCCCTGATTACGGGCGGTGTGACGGTCTCGGATGCTGCGGTTCGACAGGCCTACCTGGTGAACGGGACGAAGGTGAAGTTCGACTATGCAGTACTCTCGGCGGACGATCTGCGCAAGACGATCAATCCGACGGAGGCGCAGCTTCAGGACTTCTTCAAGCAGAACGCGACCAAGTATGCGACGGCGATTCCTGAGACGCGCAAGATCGCGTATGTCTCGTTCGACGCGTCGAACCTGCCGGGCGGCAAGCCACAGGTGACCGACGCCGAGGTGCAGGCTTACTACAACCAGCATAAGGACCAGTACACGGTAAAGGAGCAGGTGAAGGTACGGCACATCCTGATTGCGGTTCCTGCGAATGCGGACAGCAAGACGGATGCGGCTGCCAAGGCGAAGGCCGAGGACCTGTTGAAGCAGATCAAGGGCGGCGGTAACTTTGCCGATCTGGCGGGCAAGAACTCGGACGATCCGGGCAGCAAGGTGCAGGGCGGCGAGCTGGGCTGGCTGGACCGCGGCAAGACGGTTCCCGAGTTCGACAAGTCTGCCTTTTCGCTGGCGCCGGGACAGACGTCGGACCTGGTGAAGACGCAGTTTGGTTACCACATCCTGCAGGTGGAGGAGAAGAAGACGGCGCATGAGCGTCCGCTGGCGGAGGTCAAGCCGGAGATTCTTCCGATCCTGGAGCAGCAGAAGGCCGGTGCGGCGGAGCAGACCTTTGCGTCGGGACTGGCATCGGATGCGAAGAAGAATGGCCTGGACAAGGCTGCCGCCGCGAAGGGGCTGCATGCGGTGACGACGGACTACGTTGCGAAGGACGGCGTGATCTCCGGGCTGGCGGATGGGTCCGGCCTGCTGACGCAGGCGTTTGCGGTGGTGAAGGGTGCCGATCCGGCCTCGGTTTCGACTGGAGAGGGATTCGCGGTGTTCCAGGTGACGGACATCAAGCCGGCGCATGCCCCGGAGTTTGCGGCCTACAAGGAGCACATTCTGGAGGATCTGCGTGAGCAGCAGGTGCCGCAGCTGCTGAATACGCAGTTGACCAAGCTGGACGACCGGGCCAAGGTGCTCAACGACCTGAAGAAGGCTGCCGCGGAGATGAACATCCCGGTGAAGACGAGCGAGCTGGTTGGCAAGGAGGGACAGGTTCCTGACCTGGGCGCGATGAGCGGTCCGGGAGCGGTTGCGTTCACGCTGCCGGTGAAGGGCATCTCGGGGCCGATCAACGCTGGCCGTGTGGGCGTCGTTCTGGCGGTGGTGGATAAGCAGGAACCGACCGCGGACGATATCGCGAAGAACTTTGCGCAGACGCGGGAGCAGTTGTTGAGCGCGCAGCACGAGGAGATCTTCCGGGTCTACATCGGCAACCTGACACAGCAATATGAGAAGGGCGGAGCGGTGCGGTACTCGAAGAAACAGCCTGCGCCGGGAGCTTCGCCGTTTGGTAATTAGTTAGGCGTACTGGAAGGGAAGGCCACTGGCGGCAGCGATGGGATCGCTGCTGCCGGTGGCTTTTTGTTTGGGTGGGTGTGGGGATGTCTAACTGTTCCTGAGGCGCGAAACGTGGCCTGCGGCCAGCTTCCAGTGCCCGTGCAGGTAGACGAGGGTATCGGTGAACTGAACCTCTACATCGAATGGCTTTCCGGCTGCGCTTCCTTTGACCACGGTCTGTCCTGTAACAATTGCGACGCCGGGGTAGAGTCTTACCTTCATGTTCTTGTTCTGGAAGGTCGTGTAGTGGACACGGCTCTTCAGGAAGTCGTCGAGGTCGTCCTGTTTTGTGGTGACGACACCCTTTGAGTCCGTGAGAGTGTAGTCGTCTGCCAGAAATAGATTGACCCCTTCGGCGCTGTTCGTCGCGTAGGCCTTGCACCCGATCAACTCTGCCTGGATGACCGCCTCTGTCGTCTGCTGCTGTGCGATGAGGGCGGGGCCTGCAAGGAGGAGTGCCAGTCCGAGGCCTAAGAACTTGTGTGTCTTCATTATTAAATCTCCTCCAAAAAAACAGGTCAGTAAATTCATTGAGAACTGACACCCGCATGATACTTCCGCAGGGCGAGGGCGCGTCCGATAAAAGCCGAATGCGGCAGGGACGTATGATTTTGGCATCATAGGTTTGAGAGAGTCTAAGGTTTAACGGGTCCAAGGGAGAAGCGGATGAGTGGGGAAGTGACGAATCAGGATCGGATGTCGGGTGTTCTGCTGCATGTGACGTCGTTGCCTTCGTATGGCGGGGTGGGGGATTTCGGTCCGGCGGCGTACGCCTTTGTGGACTTTCTGGCCTCGGCGAAGCAGCGGCTTTGGCAGGTGCTGCCGCTGAGCCCGACGGGGTATGGCAGCTCGCCCTACTCGGCGCTGTCGGCGTTTGCGGGGAATCCGGTGCTGATCAGCCTGGAGCAGCTGGCGCAGGATGGATGGATTGCGTGGGAGCGGATTGCGGGGCTGCCGGGGCATGACGGGCCGGCGGACTTCGAAGCGGCGCAGAAGATGAAGCTACCTTTGGTAGAAGAGGCGGCGGCAAACTTTCTGGAGCATGCGCCGGATGACAAGCGGGTACGATTTCAGAAGTTCTGCACGGACAATAGCTCGTGGCTGCCGGATTACGCGATGTTCAACGTTCTGCGGCAGAAGTATGGGTACTTGAGCTGGAATGAATGGCCGCAGGAGTATGCGCAGCGTAATCACGACGCGCTGACGACGGCGCTGAGCACGTATGGCCGCGAACTGGCGATCGAGCAGGTGATTCAGTATTTTTTCAACGACCAGTGGTGCGCGCTGCGAGGCTATTGTGCGGAGCGCAAGATTCGCATCATGGGCGATGTCGCGATCTTTGTGAGCTATGACAGCGCGGATGTGTGGACAAACCCGGAGCTCTTTGAGCTGGACGAGGAGAGGCGGCCGGTACGGGTGTCAGGGGTTCCGCCGGACTATTTTTCGAAGACGGGGCAGCGCTGGGGCAATCCGCTGTACAAGTGGGGGCTGCTGCGGGAGCGCGGGTTCGACTGGTGGGTGGCGCGGATTCGGCGCTCGCTGACGCTGTACGACGTGATCCGGCTGGACCATTTTCGCGGCTTCGAGGCGTTCTGGTCGATCGCGGCGGAGGAGGAGACGGCGGTGAACGGGCAGTGGGTGAAGGCTCCGGGGCATGAGCTGTTTCAACGGCTGAAGGACGTGTTTGGGACGCTGCCCTTTGTGGCGGAGGACCTGGGGCTGATCACGCCCGAGGTGGACGAGCTACGCGAGCACTTCGAGATGCCGGGGATGCGGATTCTGCAGTTTGGGTTCTCGGATCGCGGCAGCCATCTCTATCTGCCGCATCGCTATGTTCCGAATACGGTGGCCTACACGGGGACGCATGACAACAATACGACGCTGGGGTGGTGGGTGGAGGATACGTCTCCGGCGGAGCGCGAGAATCTGCAGAACTACCTGCAGACGGTCGTGCACGACGGGGATATCGTGTGGGCGATGATTCGGGCGGCGGCGCGGTCGGTGGCGAACCTGTGCATCTTCCCCATGCAGGATGTGCTGCACCTTGGGAGCGAGGGGCGGATGAATACGCCCGCTGCCGGGGCGGGGAACTGGACATGGCGGTATGGGCTGGAGGCGCTGCATCCGGACTTCGCGACGAAGCTGGCGGCGTTGATGGAGATGACGGATCGGGACGGGTACGAGATTCCGAAGGAGGGCGAGGATGCGGGGAAACCGACGGAAGAGGCGCACAAACGGGCAGAGCTGGGCTCCATCCTTTAGACTGAGGGAGTAGCTTAAATCTTTAGGAGCACGCATGCCTCTCTCTGGCGAAGCAATCCGCACCATGAACTACGTTGACGACATTTCAGTAACGCTGCGCCGCATTCTTGCGGTGCTGCCGTCGCTGACAGAGGAGGAGCGCCAGCGCGTTGCCGAGCATATCAAGGCTGCAGAGCCAAGCTATGAATCGGTGATAACGGCTGTCGCGAGCAAGAAATGAGTGAGGTGGCCGGTCTGACCGGGCTGGCCGACGCTCAGCCGCCGTTCGAGATTCGGACGGTGGCGGTGATCGGAGCCGGGGTGGCTGGCCGCAGCTTCGCCCTGGCGTGTGCCGCGGCGGGCTTCAACGTGGTGCTCGAAGATGTGATGCCGGCGAATCTGCGCAAGGCGGAGGTGGAGTACACCGACCTGACGCTGCGGGTGGTCGCTGGCAGTCTCGAACTGGCACTGACGATTGAGGATGCGGTGCGGTCGGCGGACATCGCCGTGGACTTTGTGCCGGACGAGTTGGAGTCGAAGCTGGAGATCTTCAGCATGATCGACCGGATGGCACCGCCAAAGACAATTCTGTGTACGCCGAGCTATGCGTTGAGCATCACGGACCTGGCCTCGTGCGTGTACCGTCCGGAGCGGTGCTTTGCGGTGCGGGGAGACCTGGTCCGCAGGGAGGGCGCGTCGGAGGCTGGAGTGCAGCTGCTCTATCCGGTGGCTGCGGCGGAGGGTGCGCTTGCGGCTGCGATGGGGTTTCTTCGGAGGCTGGGGGTTGACGTGGCGTCGGAGGCTGACCCGGATGCGCCGATGCTGGTGAAGAACTCTGTGCCGCTGGCATTGTAATGGGGTGGTACTACCAAGTATTTGGGTGCGTAGCAGGGAACTGTTTAACGTAAATTTTCGTAACGGAAGATGGAGCACTGAAGTCCAACCACTGCCATGCGCGCTTTTCTGGATATCCTCGCCCAGGTGTTTAAGTCGATCGGAGCGAACAAGCTGCGGTCGTTCCTTACTATGTTCGGCATTGCGTGGGGGGTGGCGTCGCTGCTGTTGCTGATCGGGATGGGGGAGGGGTTTCGCTCGGGTCAGCGCAGGGGTCTGTCTGAGCTGGGCACGGACGTGATCATGCTGTGGAGCGGAACGATTCCCGCGCTGCCGGGGCAGCATACGGGGATGCAGATCTACAAGTTGACGCTGGGGGACGCGAACGCGATCCGCACGGAGGCTCCGCATGTGCGGAATGTGACCGCGATGCTGAACCGGAGCGACCTGAAGCAGGTCAGCGAGTTTTCGAGCGCGGGCGGGCAGGTGATGGGCGTACAGGTGAACTATCCTGAGATCCGCAAGCTGCCGATTGCGCAGGGACGGTTTTTGAACGAGGAGGATATGGCGCAGCGCCGTCAGGTGGTGGTGTTGGGGCAGAAGACGACGCAGCTTCTCTTCTCCGGGCATCCGGCGCTGAACACATTTATCACGCTGAACGGATACCGTTTTCAGGTGGTGGGGACGGCGGCGAAGTTCGGGCGCGGCAACAACGACGGCGACAACCAGAAGATTTATATTCCGCTCCCAACCATGCTGGAGCTGTTTCCGATCCTGGGCGAGAACATTCCGCTGGATGCGGTCTCATCGATCCAGTATCAGCCGTCGACGCCTGACCTGAACGAGACGGCGAAGAAGGAAGTGCACCAGGTGATTGGGAAGCGGCACGGGTTCGATCCCAATTCGAAGGAGGCGTTCGAGGAGTGGGACACGATCAAGTCGCAGCGCACGGTGGGGCTGATCTTTACCGCGATGGATGTGTTTCTGGGTGGAGTCGGCGTGGTGACGCTGGCGCTGGGTGCGGTGGGGATCATCAACATCATGCTGGTGACGGTGACGGAGCGGACCAAGGAGATTGGGTTGAGAAAGGCGCTGGGGGCTACGAATCGAAGCATCCTGCTTCAGTTTTTTCTTGAAGGGTTGACGTTGACGGCGTTGAGCGGTCTGATCGGGATTGCGGGGGCAGCAGCGCTGATGGTGGGTCTGGGCGCCATGATGGGAAACAACGATATGGGGTTCGATCCGCCGCGGCTGGTGCCGTGGTCGGCGGCGATGGCGCTGGGAACGCTGACGCTGTGCGGGATCGTGGCTGGAATCTATCCCGCCCGGCAGGCGGCCATGCTACAGCCGGTCGAAGCGTTGCGGAAGGAGTAAGGGCGATGCTGAGCGACATCTTCGGACAGGCGATTGAGGCGATGCGGCACAATGGGCGGCGCACGGCCATCACGATCATCGGCATGGCATGGGGGATTGCCACGGTGGTGCTGCTGCTGGCGTACGGCGCGGGATTCGGGCAGGCGTTCGAGAATATCTTCGCGCAGTTCGGCACCAACATGATCGGTGTCTTCCCCGGGCGGACGAGCGAGCAGGCGGGCGGCTCGAAGGCGGGCGTGCAGGTGAGGCTGACCCAGGAGGACGTGGAGCGCATTCAGGAGACGGTTCCCGGAATTCTGCATGTCGCCTCGACTGTCTCCAAACAGGTGCCCGTACAGAACGACCTGCACAGCTATAGCTGGGGTGTGGACGGAATTACGCCGGAGCTGCAGTCCATTCAGATCATGAACCTCGATATGGGGCGGTTTTTGACCGAGGCCGACCTGCAACGACGTTCGCACGTGGTCGTGATCGGATCGGAGGCGAAGACAAAGCTGTTCTCCGGGATGTTCGCGATTGGACAGAGGATCCGGCTGAGTGGGGTGAGCTTTGAAGTGGTCGGCGTGCTGAAGCCAAAGATGCAGGAGGGCGACGACAACGACATCAACCGTGGGATCAACGTTCCGCTGACCACGATGAGCGACCTGAAGGACACGAAGTATCTCGACGGTATCTGGATGGACTACAAGGGCGACCCGAAGACGGTCGAGAGCGCGCTGCGGAAGACGCTGGCCGCGGCTCACGGGTATCGGGCGTCGGACCGGCGGGCGGTGTTTGTCGCCAACATCATGGAGCAGTTAGCACAGTTCCGCATTATTTCGCTGGCGCTGAAGGTGCTGCTGTTGTTCATCGGCGCGCTGACGCTGGGGATTGCAGGCATCGGACTGATGAACATCATGCTGGTGAGTGTGCAGCAACGAACGCGAGAGATCGGCGTCGAGAAGGCGTTAGGGGCGCGGAAGCGGCATATCCTGCTGCAGTTTCTGGCCGAGGCGCTGGTGATTACGGGTGTTGGCGGCGCGGCTGGCATCCTGCTGGCGTATGGGGTGTCGATGTCGATCGGGAGGATTACGTTCTACAGTGCCATCGCTTCGAACGCGGAGAACGGAGATATTCAGCTGCTGATTTCGCCGGATACGGTTTTGATCGCGACTGTGATTCTGGTGATCGTGGGGACGATCAGCGGGATGATCCCGGCGATGAAGGCGGCGAGTCTCGACCCGATTGAGGCGCTACGGTACGAGTAAGGCGTTACGGGGATAGGGGAAGCCAGATCGTCAGGATTAAAGCTAGACTCTCCGCATCGGGCCTGGATATTGGGCCTAACGGATCGACCGTTAGCAGCGTGATTCCTTCGACCATGG
>Ga0193753_10003124_pt1 | contig 12495 bp, 9 predicted proteins | sample H1c2metaG_FD_144925 | JGI IMG/M metagenome (GOLD analysis project Ga0193753, IMG submission 144925) | Soil microbial communities from a riparian zone of the East river system, Colorado, United States - H1c2 | ecosystem: Environmental > Terrestrial > Soil > Riparian zone | place: USA: East River... | reverse complement strand
GACGATGCCCGTAATGAGGGCAATGAGAATCGCGACGAGCAGACTGACGCGGCCGATGTAGTGGATGAGGCGCGGGAGGTTGCGGCCGAACACGTATCCGAGTGTGCTGAACGTGAGCACCCAGACCGTCCCGCCCGCCGCGTTGTACAGCGTGAACGTGCGAAACGGCATCTGCGACATGCCCGCGAAGATGCCGACGAAGCTGCGCACGAACGCGACGAACCGCCCCATGAGGACGGTTTTGACCCCGTGCTGCTCGAAGAACTTGTGCGTCTGCTCGATACGCTTGGGCGTGAGGAGGATCCACTTGCCGTGTCGGGCAATGAAGCCTTTTCCACCGCGTAGTCCAATCCAATAGCCGGCATGACCGCCGGCGATCGTTCCAACACAGCCGGCGATGATGACGCCGAAAACCGACATCGTTCCGCGCCCGGCAAGCGCGGCGGCCGTAACTAGCGCCGTCTCGCCCGGAATGGGAACGCCGGCACCTTCAATGAGCAGAAAGAGCGCGACCAATACATAGCCATAGTGGGCGACCCACTGGCTTACGACATCGAGCATCCGTCTGTCACTGAACCGGGTGGGGGAAGGAACGCGACGGGAGAAGTTCGAAAGCTCGACGGACTGCGGTCGAGCCACAAGCGCCAGACTTCCACCGCGGGGGTGGATACACGAGTTTTAGACAACCAACCGAATGAGTTCGATGCTCGATATCGTGAACCTTCTCAGCCTGGAGCTCCTGGCGCGCGAGCGCCTCGACCCCATGCTTTTCGACTATATCGCCGGCGGCGCCGGTGACGAATGGACCCTCCACGAGAACGTGAACGCGTGGGCCCGTACGCAGTTACTTCCGCGAATGTTGCGCGGGGTGGCCAACCGGTCGCTTGAAACAACGGTTCTCGGGACGCCTGTATCCTTTCCTGTTCTCGTGCCGCCCATGGGTTTTCATGGGCTCTGCCACATCGAGGCGGAGGAGGCGACGGCGCGGGCGACCAGCGCCGAAGGGACGATCTTCTGCGCCAGCACGGTGTCGAACCGCAGCCTCGAGGTCATCGCCCAGGCGTCGGGCGGGGCGCGCTGGTTTCAGCTGTACGTCTACCGGGACCGAGGGATCACGAAGAGTCTCGTCGAACGGGCGGCGGCCGCGGGGTATACCGCCTTGTGCCTCACTGTGGACACGCCCATCGCCGGAAATCGCGAGCGGGATCGACGCAACTCGCTCCGCATGCCGGCGCATCTCGAGCTCGCCAATTTTCCAGCGTCGCACACCGACCAGCATCACCACGGCTCTGGGGCGGGTTCGTCGCTCGCGCAATACATCGCGGCACAGTGGGACCCGTCGCTCACCTGGGCGGATGTCGAATGGCTGCGGTCGATCTCGCCGATGCCGGTGATCATCAAGGGCATTCTCGCGCCGCGGGATGCGGTGTTGTCGGTCGAGCACGGGGCCGCGGCGGTGATCGTATCGAACCACGGTGGACGGCAGCTCGATTCGGTTCCAGCGCCGATCACGGCGTTGCCCGCGGTCGTCAATGCGGTGGCCGGTCGTGTGGAGGTCTTGCTGGACGGTGGTGTTCGCCGCGGCACTGACGTGCTCAAAGCGCTGGCGCTCGGCGCACGCGCGGTTTTGGTCGGGCGGCCGATACTGTGGGGACTGACCCTCGACGGCGAGGCAGGCGTTCGCGCCGTCCTCCAACATCTGCGCGCCGAATTCGATCTGGCGATGGCGCTGAGCGGGTGCGCGACCGTCGCTGACATCAGCCGCGAACTGATCTGGTTGCCGTCGTAGCGCGCCCAGGGCTGGGCAGTGCCGGCGATATTTCGCAGCCAAGCATACTAACTCGAGAGACTTTTTACATGGCCGAATTACAGTTGGATCCGGCGTCGACCGCGCTGGTCGTCATTGACCTGCAGCGCGGGATCGTCGGTATGCCCACGGTGCCACATGCGGCTGCTGACGTCGTCGGGCGCGCTGCGCGAATCGCGAAGCTGTTCCGCGAAAAGGGCGCGCTCGTCGTGCTGGTGCGAGTGGACCCCGGTCCGACTGGAGAGCTCTTTCCACGTCCGTTGACGGACGTTCAGCGGCCGCGCATGAATCCAGACGCCGGATGGACGGACGTCATGCCGCAACTGGGTCCCGAGCCGGGTGACGCATTGGTGACGAAGCACCAGCCGGGCGCGTTCTACGCCACGGATCTCGAGGTGCATTTGCGACGGCGCGGCATTCAGACGATCGTGCTATGCGGCATCGCGACCAACGTCGGCGTCGAAGCCACTGCGCGCGTCGCGTTCGAGCACCGCTACAACATCGTGTTCGTCGAGGACGCGATGACGGCGCGAGACGCCGAGACGCACACCGCTTGTGTCTCGAAATTTTTTCCGACCATCGGGCGCGTTCGGACGACCGATGAAGTCCTGGCGGCGTTCTCCTAAGAGAGAACTCTAAAGGTCATGCGCAGGTCGCCGGCTCAGGCCACGAACTTGTGCTCCCTGCCCCGAATTGCCACGAGCAGACTCGGGACGACGAACAGCGTAATCGGCGTGGAAAGCGCGAGCCCGCCGATCACGGCCAGGGCAAGCGGCCGCTGCATATCGCTTCCGGCGCCGATGCCGAGTGCGAGTGGCAGCAAGCCAAAGAGCGTGCACAACGTCGTCATGAGAATGGGACGCAGACGAATGCGCGCTGCCTCGCGCAGCGCTGGCTCGAGCGTGAGCCCGTCGTTCTTCATGAGGTGTCGGGTGAAGTCGAGCAGAATGATGCCATTCTTCACGATGAGCCCCACGAGCAGAATCAGTCCCATGAACGACGACACATTGAGCGGCGTGCCGGTGATGACGAGCAACCCGATCGCCCCAACGAACGACAACGGCGCCGCAACCAACACCACGAGCGGCTCGATGAACGATTGAAACTGAATCACCATCACGGCGATCACGCTGAACGCGGCGAGCGCGAGCACGAGCATCAACGCGCGGAATGCCTGTTGTTGTCCCGCATACTGCCCGCCAATCTCGAGGCGGACGCCTGGCGGCGGCGGATTCGCCGCGAGTACCGACTTCACATCAGCCATCACCGGACCGAGCGAACGATTCGCCAAGTCGGCGGTCATTGCGATCATCTGTTGTTGATTCTCGCGGAGCAGCTCCGACCGGGTGTCAACGGGCTGAAAGATCGCGAGCGCTCCGAGCGGCACCGACGTGCGCGTCTGCGGTGAAAAGACCGGCACTGAAGCGAGCTGCCGTGGATTGAACCGCACAGAATCCGGCGCGCGAACGCGTACTGCCACCGACCGATCGTCGAGACGGATTTCGCCGGCAGGTACGCCGAGGAGCGCACCCGATACAGCATCAGCAACCTGCGCCGGCGCGAGCCCAACCCGATTCGCCTCCGCCTGGTTGATCGACATATCCAACTCAGCACTCGGCTCGGCGACGCCGTTAAAGAAATCCTCGAGACCTTCGACCTTCGAGAGCTTCGGTTCCAGTTGTTTTGCGTACGCTTCGAGGCCGTTGAGGTCGAGGCCGAACAGTTTGATCTCGACCGGTCGCGCGGCGCCGGCGAGATCGTTAATGACATCGGACAGAATCTGAACGAATTCGACGCGCAGACGAGGGACGCTTTTTTCGAGCTTACCGCGGATTTCGTCGATGACCTCGGACGTGGCACGCGACCGGTCGCCTTCCGGCTTGAGTCGCACGGAGATGTCGCCGCGATTCTGCTCCGTGGCAAACAAGCCAAGCTCGGCGCCGGTGCGTCGCGAGGTGCCGGTAATCTCCGGCGTCGACATGAGCGTATTCTCAATGATGTGCACCTGACGATCCGTCTCGACGAGCGCGGTGCCTCCGGGACTGAAATAGTCGAGCACGAATGCGCCTTCGTCGATCTCGGGCAGGAAGCCCGTTGGCGCCATGCGCTGCACGATCACGCCGGCCGCGACGAGCACGACTGCGATCGGAATGATCCAGCGTGCGTGTCGTAGTGCGCCGCCGAGCGCACGCTCGTAGCGATCGGCCAGCGAATCGATCGCCCCACCGATACGAGCGAGGACGCCACGAGACTGTCCGGACTCCCTCGCGTCGTCGGCGATATCGTCCACCCGAAGAAACTGCTCGCTCAAGAGGGGAATGATCGTCAGCGCTACGACGAGCGAGACGAGCACTGCGATCGTGAGCGTGATCGACAATGCGTGAAAGAACTGCCCCTCCACGCCCGTGAGCAGGCCGAGCGGAAGAAAGACTACCACTGTCGTGATCGTCGACGTCGTGACGGGCCAAATCAATTCCTGCACGGCTTCACGGATCGCCGCGGCGCGATCGCGATTGAGATGAGCGTGCCGGACGATATTCTCGGTGATCACGACAGCGTCGTCGATGACAATGCCGATCGCGATCGCCATGGCGCCGAGCGTCATCAAGTTGAAGGTCTGGCCGACCAACGTCATGATAAACACGGTGATCGCCATCGTGATCGGGATCGACGATGCGCTAATGGCGGTGACCCGAGCGTGACGCAAGAAGAACAGCAGCACGATCACGGCGAGCACCGCACCGATGATCATCGCGTCGCGGACGGATTTGACGGCGTCGCGCACCAGTGAGGCCTGATCGTACACCGGTTTGAGAACGACACCGGGCGGAAGCGTCTTTCGAAGTCCAGCGGCGATCTGCGCAACGCTGTCGGCGATGCCGAGCGTGTTGCCGCCGACCTGTCGCGTGATGTTGATCAGCGCGGCGGGCTTTCCGTCGCCGGCGACAATGCGGACGTGATCTTCGGTCCCGGTGCTCACGGTGGCCAAATCGCGCACGCGCAGTCCGTGTCCAACGACGATCTTGGCGATGTCGTCGGTCGAGTGCGCCTCGCTTGTCGTCACGATCAGATATTGGCGATAATCTTGCGGCATTCGCCCAACGGCGTTGACGGTCGTCGACGCCTGAATCGCCGCCGCCAGGTCGGCGAACGTCATTTGCTGTGCGGCGAGCTTGGCGGGATCCGCGACCACCTCGATCTCGCGAACGTCGCTCGCTTGAATGTCGACACGCCCCACGCCCGGCACGCGCGAAATGAGCGGCTTGATCTGATAGCGGGCGAGGTCGTACAGCGTCGCCGGATCGCCCCCCTGCAGATTGTATGAGAGAATTGGAAAGAGCGACGGCGTCAGCCGTTCGACTTCGATGGCGAGCTCGCCAGGCAGCGTGGTCCGAACTTGATTGACGCGCGCCTGCACCTGCTGCAGCGCGACCACCATGTCCGTTTTCGGCGCGAAGTTGATGTTCGTCTCGCTGCCGCCGCGGATCGATCGCGACTGCACGCGCGTGACGCCGGGCACGATCGAGACCGCCTCTTCGATCGGACGCGTGATACCGAACAGCACCTGGCGCGCGCCGAGCGAGCTGCCTTCGACCACGATCGTGACGCGCGAGAAGGTGAGCTCGGGATAGATCGCCGACGGAAGTTGGACCGCCGCCCAAATACCTGCTCCGCTCAGAACAGCGATCGCGAGATAGACGAACCGGCGCTGTTCGGCGAGCATGCCAAACAGTGAACGCTTCTCGCTCACGGCTTCTCCGGCTTGTCCGGTTTGGCCGCGGTCGTATCCGCCGGCCGCAACGGCACCACCTTCGCGCTGTCCTGCATGCCGTACGCGCCGTACGTGACGATTTTTTCTCCCGCCTTGAGCCCCTCCGTCACTTCCGCCGACGTCGTCGTTCTCCCGCCGATCTTCACGTCTCGCTCGTGCGCCGTCCCATTTGGATCGACGACGAACACTTTGAACTCGTCGCCTTCGGGCACGAGCGCTTCGAGCGGCACGACGATCGCCGCCGGTCGCGTGGCCACCGTGATATCACCGAAAATCGTCTCGCCAATTCTGAGGGGCCGGCGCGTTGACGGCGCGCGAGCGCGAACGGCAACGCTTCGGTTCGTGGAATCGATCGTGCCTGAAACGTCGACGACCTTCCCCGTTCCCAACGATTCGCCACTGGCCGACTGGCCCGCGCTCATCACGACGTTTGCGCCCGGCCGCACGCGCGCCGCGTCCGTTGGCGTCACACTCATCATGACATCGAGCGCCGACGGATCGGAGATCTCGACCAGCGGCGCGGCGGGGTCGACCGACGCGCCAATCGTCGCCGTCATACGCGTGACGACGCCGTTGATCGGCGATTTGAGCGTCGATAGCTGCGACGCGCGACTGGCGACGGCAACATCGGCTCGCGCTCTCGCCAGATCCGCGGCCGCCTGCTCGGCGTCTTTGCGCGGAACAATTCCCTCTTGCGACAACCGCTGTTGACGTTCGTTCGCGCGCTCCGCCGCGGCGAGCGCCGCTTCGGCACTGTGCAACGCGGCCTCGAACGGCGCGTGGTCCAGCTCAATGAGCGTCTGCCCGGCGCGTACTGATTGGCCGGTGGTCACGGCGACTTCCGCGACATGGCCGGCGGCCGGAGCACTCAATGTCGCAACGTGTCCCGAGCGGGAGACGACCGTGCCAATCGCGCCGAGTGTCTCGGTGAATGATTGCGGAACGATGAGGATCGTCTTTGCACCCACGGTGGGATGCGCAGCGGCGCTGTCACCCGCCTCCTTTGCGCCTTTGCTGCACGCGACGGGAGCGACAGCCATGATCACGGACAGTGAAAGGCCGCGTAGCAATACGATGCGTCTTCGTCTCATTGTGGTGAGCTCGGCGGTGCAAGAGCCAGCACGCGCAATTCCGCGGTCGCGATCCATGCGCTTGCGAGGTCGTCGATGTACTGGGTCAAAACGTCTCGGGCTGTGCGCTGCGCTTGAAGCACGTTGGGAAGCGACGACGCACCTTCGCGATACGCCGTGAGCGACATCGTGACGACTCGGTTGGCGCTGGTCATGACTTGCTGATCGCGAACCACGCGACTCAATGCGTTCTCGCGCTCACGAACCGCGTGCGCGATCCTGTTTTTCGTTTCGACGCGCGCCAAGGTCAACTCGGCCGCAGCTCGCAGGCGTTCCGCTTCTGCCTGTGCGATCGCGCCCCGATTCCGATCGAATAAGGGAATTCCAATGCCCAAGCCGAACGTCGGCAGAATCCCTGTTTGGCCGCCGGGGTCATGATACTCAAAACCGAGCGAGATGCTCGGCGTCGACCAGATCGAACGATGCTGGAGCCGCGCCGCAAGCGTCGCCGACTCGAGCGACATGCTCGCCGCTGCCTCAGTCAGCGTGGATTGTCCGGCCGTGGTCGCACCGGGTGGCGTTGTGAGGGAATCCGAAACATTGATCTCCAATCGGTCGCTCACCATGCCAAGCGCGGCCTGAAGGTCCAGCAGCGCCGAGATCCAGGTAAGCGAATCGGCCGCGGCCACGTTCATCTGCTGTCCGGAGTTCACGCGAGCCAACTCGACGTCCATCTCGCTGGCGTCCCCGGCATCGCGACGCCGCTCGACCATGTGAAGCAGGCTGTCCGAATCGAGCGCGTTGCGCCGTGAAAGGGCCAGTCGTTCACGCGCGGCAACGGCGCGCGTATACGTCGTATCGGCGTCGAGAGCGAGCGTCGCGCGGGCAGACAGAAAACGAAGTTGCGCCGCACTCACGCCGAGTTGCGCCGCCCGAATTCGTGTTTGCCGAAGTCCCGGAAGATCGATCGGGAAATCGGCGCTCACGTGATAGTTTGGATTGGCGGCGCTATAGCTCCCGTTCAGCGTCGGGTTCGGCCTGGCGCGCGCAACAATGAGTTGAGCATTGGCGACTGCGGTGTCGGCCTGCGCGACGCCGAGCCTCGCGCCGCGCTCCATCGCGGTCTGCACGGCGTCGGCGCGCGTGAGTGGCGCTTGTGCGGCAATGGGCGCGGCGCTAACAGCGCATGCCGCGACCAAGGCAATGCGAAAGTGCATGTCCTCGACGGATGTACGTGAGCACTAAAGGGTAGCCCGGCAGACCTGTCAGGAGGATGACAACACGGACGACTCCAACTCGGGCGTCGCCGGCGGAAACTGAACGACAACCCGAGTGCCTACTCCAAGGTCGGACTCGACTCGAATCGTGCCCCCATGCTCCTCGGCGATCCACTGTGCAATCGACAGGCCGAGCCCGGCGCCCTCCGACAGGCTGGCGTCGCGCCCGGGCGCCCGCGTACGCGACGGATCTCCACGATAGAATCGCTCGAAGACGTGGCCGAGTTGCTCGGGCGCGATTCCAAGGCCGGTGTCGGACACGATCAGTGTCGCGCTCGACGCTTCAGTCCGAACGCCCAAGCGAACCACCCCACCCGGTTCGGTGAACTTGATCGCGTTGTCGAGCAGGATCACCACCAATTGCCGCAACAACGCGGGGTCGCCGTTAACGGCAGCCTCCTCGAACTCCTCGACATCCAACCGCACGGACCTGCGATCCGCCATCACGCGAGCCGTCTCCGCGGCATCGGAAGTGACATCGTCGAGAAAGACCCTGCGGCGCTCGATCGGACGCTCGCCGGCGTCGGCGCGAGCAAGCATGAGTAAATCCTCAACGATGCGCGTGAGACGCTCTGTTTCCCGTTCGATACTTCGCAACGACTGCACGTACTGCTCCGGCTCGCGATCGCGTTGGAGCGCGACTTCGGCGCGCGTCCGGATGACGGTGAGCGGCGTTCGCAGCTCGTGAGCGGCGTCGGCCATGAACCGCCGCATATGAGCAATGGTGCGCTCCACCGGCGCCGTGGATTGGCGAGCGAGCAACCACCCACCCGCCGCGACGAGCACGAGCGCGACAAACGCCGCCGCGCCGAACGACGCGATCAACGACGCGTACTTGTCTTCGAGCTCGATCTCGTCGGCCACGGCGATCGCGACAACCGCCTGTCCGTTCGCGAGCCTGAACGGTTTGGCCGTCGCGCGAAGGAGACGCTCGCTCACCGTGTGCACGATCAATTTCGGCCGGCCGCGCTGCCATGCGTCGCGTGCCAACTCTTGGATCCACGGCGCAGGTGCGTCCCGGCCGACGGCCTGACCGGAACTGTCCGTGAGATAGAGAGTTCGCTCGGGAATATGCAGCCCGTCTGCAGCATCGGCGCGGCCGAGGCGGCGGAGCTCCTCCGTCGCCTGACGGAGCGAGTCATCCAGCTCCCGGTCGAATCGCGCCGTGATGGCCGCAAACATCCCGATGCCGAGCAGCAACAGAATCGCGAAGAACGTTCCGACGTACCATGCGGTCAGACGGAGTCGCAGCCGATCGAGCGACCGTGGAATTGCCGGCGACCGCCCGTCGTTGGCACTCATCTCACGCGCCAAGCCGGTAGCCAGCGCCACGAAGTGTGTGGATGAGCTTCAGATCGAAATCGTCGTCGATCTTTCGGCGGAGGCGACGAACCAAGACCTCGAGGACGTTGGTGAACGGATCGTGATTCTCGTCCCACACGTGCGCCGTGATCGCCGCGCGATCCACAACTTGGTCGCGGTGACGCACGAGACATTCGAGGAGGGCGAACTCTTTCGCCGTGAGCTCGATGTCCCGCCCAGCACGACGGACCCGATGTCCGCGCAGATCGACTTCGAGATCGGCGATGTTCGCGACTTCGGGCAACGGGGTAGGTCGGCGGCGCGCGAGCGCGTGAAGGCGCGCAACTAGTTCTCGAAAAGCGAACGGTTTCGTGAGGTAGTCGTCGGCACCGGAGTCGAGACCTTGAACGCGGTCGTCGACCGTATCGCGTGCCGTGAGCATGAGCACGGGAGTTCCCACGCCGCGCTCGCGCAACGCTCGACAGAGGTCGAAGCCGCTTCCGCCCGGGAGCATGACGTCGAGGATGACGACGTCGAACGCGCCCAGCACCGCACGAGATCGCCCATCGGCGAAGTTGTGTTCGCGGACGACGTGAAACCCGTGCTCGGCAAGGCCGTGTTCCAGAACGGCCGACAACTCAGGATCGTCTTCGACCAGCAGCACTCGCATTAATGCTCGACCGATCGCGGGAACGTGGAAGGTACGCTAGTCGGCTCTGTTCGTACCGCAACGCCTCCATCGGACCTAGCGACCGGGTCGGGCGAAGCGCTACGGTTTCTTCGGCTTGGCGGCTGTCGGTGTCTTCTTGGCGGCCTTCGCGTCGTCAGCCGCTTCCTTCTTCTCCGCCGCCGGCGACTCGTGCACAAACGCGATGATCTTGCCGGTCATCGCATCGACGTTCACTTCGTCGATCCCTGACTTCCCCGCCGTTTTGATATCGTACGAGTAGATGAGTCGGTTCTTTTCATTCTCCAACTCGACGCCGTCGATCTTGCCTTTCGGTACGCGCTGCTGCGCGGTCGCGGCGGCAACGACCTCAGTGATCTTGGCGCGCTTGGCCAGCGAATCAGGGACGTCTCTCCTGTACGAGTCTTGCGCGTGCGCCGGCGTGCCCGCAAGAACGACAACTGCGAGGCCCGCGACGATGTACGTGTGTTTCATAAAACTCCTACGACAGGATACGCGACTTCGTGCTCCCAACGTAGCCTCGACGACCTGTCAGAACGATGACAGCCGCGCCGCGCGCCGGTGCTCGGCGATCGTCAACCCGCTGACGCACACGGCCATCCACGCGGCGCCGGCGGCGTATCCGCCGAGGACGTCGCTCGGATAGTGAACGCCCAGATAGATGCGGCTCACGCCGACGATGATGATAATCACGAGACCGGTGGCGATCGATCCAAGTCGCCACGCGCGTCCCGGATGCCAGAAGCGGCCGAGGATGTACAGCGACATCCCCATGCCGACGATCACAGCCATGGCATGTCCCGACGGAAAGCTGAACGACTTGTCAGAGAGATACGCTGCGCCGAATTCGGGCCGCGACCGGTGCACGGCCGTCTTCAGAATATGCTGCACAACCGTGCCGCCGACGAACGCCGCGACCCACGCAATGCACGCCGTGCGTCGTCCCTGCCCGACCAACACGACCGCCACCACCACGCAGAGAATGCCCATCGTGTCCGGCGACGCAATTTCAGCCACGGCGTCAAAGAACCGAAGGCCGAACGGCGTGACGCGCGCATGCATCCACACGGCCGCCGCGATGTCCAACCGCACCAGCGTTCGGTTGTCGAGCACGGCTTCGAGCAGCGCTCCAAATGCCCACAGCGCCAAGCTGAGGACCAGGAGCCCAATCGTGAGGTGCAGCCCGAGATACGCCTTTGGGTCGAGCCGCGCGGCAAGAAACAGGCGAAAGCGATTATCGTTGGTCACGATGCCCTGAAAGGGCAACCCGCATGCCGAAGCACCAATGAGGCACGCAATGAAACGCCATCACTGGACTCGCGGAGGCTCAGGTCGGCGCGGGCTCCGGACGCGACGACCCAGGGAGCTGCGGGTCCGACGGCGGCGCGACGCCGGCTCCCTGCTGATTCCGTGCGCGACGGCGTGAGAAGGACTGTTGCCACTCGTCCAAATACGTGTAGAACACCGGCGTGACGTAGAGCGTCACCAACTGCGAGAACGCGAGACCGCCGACTACCGCCACACCCAGCGGACGTCTCGTCGCCGCGCCCGCTCCCCACCCGACCGCGATCGGAACGGCGCCCATGAGCGCGGCCATCGTCGTCATCATGATCGGACGGAAACGCACGCTCGCCGCCTCGAGAATCGCCTCGGCGGGCGTGCGAGCGCCGTCGCGCTGCGCTTCGATGGCGAAGTCGATCATCATGATCGCGTTCTTCTCCACGATGCCGATGAGCATGATAATTCCGACAAACCCATATATGTCGAGGTCGAGCCCGAACAGAATGAGCGTGACGAGCGCACCGAAGGCGGCGAACGGCAAGCCGGTGAGAATCGTGATCGGATGGATGAAGCTCTCGTAGAGCACGCCCAGAATCACGTAGATCACAAACACCGCGAGCAGCATGAGCAGCAACAGTCCTTGCTGCGTGCTCACGAACGCCTCGGCGATTCCGGAAAAGCTGGCCGCAACCGTCGTCGGCAGTACTTCGGCCGCAACCTTCTGAACGTCGGTCAGCGCGGTGCCGAGGGAGACGCCAGGTGCCAGGTTGAACGAGACGGTCACCGACGGTAGCTGGCCGGAGTGATTCACCGTGACCGGACCAACCGTGTAGCGGAACTTGGCGACGGTGCTGAGTGGCACGAGCGGTCCGCGCGACGATCGCACCCAGAGTTTGCCGAGCGCGTCGACGTCCGACTGGAACTCGGGCAGCAACTCCATCACGACCCAGTACTCGTTGGTGGACGTGTAGATCGTCGACACTTGGCGTTGGCCGAACGCATCGTAGAGCGTGTTCTCGATTTCACTCGCCGACACGCCGAGCTGGCCCGACTGCTCGCGATCGATGTCCACGGTGACTTGCGGATTCTCGATCAACAGATCGCTTGTGACATCGATCAAGCCGGGCAATTGGCGCAACCGGCGCTCGAGCTCACGCGCCGCTGTGTTGAGCGAATTGATATCGCCGCTCTGGAGCGTGTATTGGTACAAGCTTTTTGACGCCAACCCGCCGATCGAGATAGCCGGCGGATTCTGGATAAACACGGCGATGTTCGGCACCGACGCGGTGGCGTGGCTC
>Ga0193753_10003123_pt1 | contig 12497 bp, 13 predicted proteins | sample H1c2metaG_FD_144925 | JGI IMG/M metagenome (GOLD analysis project Ga0193753, IMG submission 144925) | Soil microbial communities from a riparian zone of the East river system, Colorado, United States - H1c2 | ecosystem: Environmental > Terrestrial > Soil > Riparian zone | place: USA: East... | reverse complement strand
CGAAGTCGCTCGGGATCGGCCAGGACAGCGTCGCGCGGCTCGAGCGCCGCAGCGATATTCTGCTTTCCACGCTGCGGCACTATATCGAAAGCATGGGAGGCAGCCTCTCTTGTTGCTCAATTCCCCGATCGCGATCCGGTGATCCTCTCGGGTATCGGCGACTCCGACAACCCGCCCTCGAAGTCTTCCGGCCGGACTTGAGCGGCCCCCGCCGCGATCCCGCCGCGCGAGTGACAATTTTCAAAATTTCTTTATCTCCCGCCCCTTCATTGCCTTGCCGGGAATTTTGTCCGTCGCCGGCACGCCCAAGCGCGAAAATCACGCGCGAGGAGTCCACAAAAACCATGTCTACCGAAGCGCAAATCAACGCGAACCGAGCCAACGCCGAGCATTCCACCGGCCCGAAAACGGAAGAGGGCAAAGCCGCCTCATCCCGCAACCACTACGGCCACGGCCTCTCCACCCACACCTACAACGACATTTTCTTCATGCTCCCGCACGAAAGCAGCGAAGCCTACAGCCTCCTGCGCATCACCCTCCTCGACGAACATCGCCCCGAAAACGAAACCGAGCGTATACTGGTCGACCGCATGGCCCAGCACCACTGGCTGCGCAGTCGCGCCGAAGCCTTCGAAAGCGGCTGCTTCCGAGACGACGGCACAGTCGACGAAAAGCGCCTCGCGCTGTTCATGCGCTACCGCACCAGCCACGAACGCGCCTTCAGTAAATGCTTAGCCGAGCTGCTAAAGCTAAGAGCCGAAAAGCGCAAACTGGAAATTGGGTTCGAATCGCAAAAGCGCGCGAAAGAGGAACACACCCGCAAACAAGAGCAGCACGAAATGGCCAAGAAGTTCCACGCCGTGGACCTTCTGCTAGCCGGAGCGAAGATCGATCACCAACAAGCCCTCACACTCAACCAGGAAATGACCCACACCATGCACTTGATCGCTATAGAAAAGGCGAAGAAAGCCGCCTAGCCTCCAGCTTTAAGCGCGCTCTGATCCTCCACCGTGGCAATCGTTGCGTTCTTCTTCAGCGACTCGATACCGTTGTCGCGCGCAGCAGCCGTCGTGTAGCTCTCGCTCGTGCCGATCACCTCGTGATTCGCGGCCTTGAGATTGAACATGAACTGCCCGTTCTTCGTCGCTTTTCGTTCGTATCGGCTATCATCCGGCGCGTTCTTCTTCACGGATTCGATGCCGTTCATGGCCGAGGCTTTCGCCGCGTACATTTCGCTCGACAAGATGATTTCGCTGTTCCCAGCGCGCAAATGGAAATAAAATTGGTCGTCCTTCGCCTTCTTGATTTCGAACCTGGCGGACATCGTTTCCTCCTTGACCGACGACCCCAGTGTATCGTCAAAAATTCGGCCCGCTCACGCTTTTGTTATCCTCGAATGTTACGGAACCCTGAGGTTTTTCGATGTCTGGACACAGTAAATGGGCCACGATCAAACACAAAAAGGCGGCTCTTGACGCCAAGCGTGGCAAAACTTTCACTCGCCTGATCAAGGAAATCATGATTGCCGCCCGCACCGGTGGCGACCCGGAAGCCAACGCCCGCCTGCGCACCGCCATCACCGCCGCCAAAGCCGTCAGCATGCCCGCCGACAACATCACACGCGCTGTCATGCGTGGTACCGGCGAGCTCGAAGGCGGCCAAATCGACGAACTTCAATACGAAGGTTATGGCCCCGGCGGCGCGGCTGTCCTGGTCGGCGTGGCTACCGATAATAAGAACCGCACCGTCAGCGAAATCCGTCACATGTTTTCGAAGAACGGCGGCAACATGGGCGAGCTCGGCAGCGTCGCCTGGATGTTCGAGCGCAAGAGCCAGATGTTCATCGATGGCGAAGCGGCGACCGAAGACCAGTTGATGACCATCGTCCTCGACGCCGGCGCCGACGACCTCCGCGATCAAGGCGGCACCTGGGAAATTCTGTCTGCCCCCGAAGCGCACGAGGCCGTCTTGCAGGCGCTCGAAAAAGCCGGCATCAAAACCGAATCCGCCGAAATCGCCATGGTCCCCAAGAACACCGTCAAGCTCGAAGGCAAAAACGCCCAGGCGATGCTCCGGCTCTACGACGCTCTCGAAGAACACGACGACGTGCAGAACGTCTACGGCAACTACGAAATAGACGAAGCCGAAGTCGAAGCGCTCGCATGAGTTTTCCTGAGGAACCGCGACCGTAAGGGAGCGAGAATGCGGATCATCGGCATCGACTGTGGAACGGAGCGCACCGGTTTCGGTGTCATCGATTCCGATGGCCGGTCCCACACCTTCGTGACCGCGGGCGTCATTCGCACCAAGCCATCCCTCGCTCTCGAATTCCGCCTCAAACAAATTGCCGCCGAATTGCGCGCCGTTTTCAGTGAGTACTCGCCCGGATTCGTCGCCGTCGAAGAAGTCTTTCACGCCGTCAATGCTAAGTCCGCTCTCAAGCTCGCGCACGTGCGCGGCGTGGCCCTCCTCCAGGCCGCCGAAGCAGGTCTCACGGTCGGTGAATACTCGCCCCTGGAAGTCAAAATGAGCGTCGTCGGTTACGGCCGCGCGGAAAAGCAGCAGGTGCAGATGATGGTGCATTCGATTCTTCGTATCGATCAGGAGTTCGCCTCCTTCGATGTCTCCGATGCGTTGGCCGTCGCCATCTGCCACGCCACGCGCGCGTATTTGCCGATCTTGACCAATGTGCCGATCAGGGCCGCGCAATGAACCTTCTTGCTGGCGCGTTGCTGCTCTCTGCGTCCTTCCTCCTGAGCGCCGCCACTCCCAAGCTGTCATTCACGAAAAGTTTTCCAGGCAGTGTTCCCGCTTATTGCTCCGTCGATGTCGACAAAACCGGCGCGCTTCGCTATCAGGAATCTCCCGCCGACGATCAGCCCGTGAAAGCCCAGCTCCCGGATTCCGACGTCATCTCCCTCTTCGCTCTCGCCGAAAAGCTCGGATACTTCAAATCGCCCATCGAGTCCGGACTCAAAGTCGCTAACACCGGCAAGAAAACCTTCCGCTACGAGAACGAAGCCGGCGTTCCCACCGAAGTCGTCTTCAATTACTCAACCGACATCGCCGCGCAGCAGTTGCTCGATCGCTTCGAGCAGATCGCGGCCACCGAGCGCGCCTTCATCAACCTCGATCGCACCGTCCACTTCGACAAGCTGGGCGTCAACGATTCGCTCGCTGAAGTCGAAGCGCTCTGGCTGCGCAAGCAGTTGGCCGCGCCCGCGCAGTTTATTCCGCTCCTGAATCGAATCGTGTCGCGCGAAACCTTCATGCATCTCGTCCGCGATCGCGCCGCCCGTCTGAAAGAAGAATTTCTCGCGCCCGTCTCCGCCGACGCCGCCACTTCCCCAAAAAAATGACAATGCCCTTTGATCGTGTTGTTTGGATGGTTCTCGATAGCGTAGGCATCGGAGCCATGCCCGACGCCGGAGCCTATGGCGACCAGGGCAGCGACACGCTCGGCAACGTGGCCCGCAAGCGTAAGCTCGAGCTCCCCAACTTGTGCCGCCTCGGTCTCGCCAACATCCGCTGCCTGGTCGGTCTGCCGCGCGCCGACCATCCCGCCGGCGCATACGGCAAATGCCGCTTGGCCTCTCCCGGCAAGGACACAACGACCGGACATTGGGAGATGGCCGGGATCATTCTCGACAAGCCATTCCCGCTCTATCCCGACGGCTTCCCGCCCGATGTCATCGCCGCGTTTGAAAAACAAACCGGGCGCAAGATTTTAGGCAACAAAGCCGCATCCGGCACCGAGATCATCAAGGAGCTCGGCGAAGAGCATATGCGCACCGGCTCGCCGATCGTCTATACGTCCGCGGACAGCGTATTCCAAATCGCTGCCCACGAGAAAATCATTCCGCTCGCCGAGCTCTACCGGATCTGCGAAATCGCTCGCGAAATTCTCCACGGCCCCAACGAAGTCGGCCGCGTCATCGCGCGTCCCTTCGAAGGCGAGCCGGGCTCCTTCACCCGAACCGTCAACCGCCACGACTACGCGGTGCCGCCTCCCGCCGGCATGCTGCTCGATCAGCTCGCCGCCAAGGGCGTCCCCGTTTATTCCATCGGCAAGATTTCCGACATCTTCCTCGGCCGCGGCATCACCCATTCCGTCAAGACCAAGAACAACGCCGACGGCATGCAGCAAACCATCGACGCGATGAAGGCCCAGCCCAACGGTCTGATCTTCGCGAACCTTGTCGATTTCGATCAGCAATTCGGCCATCGCAACGACGTCGAAGGTTACGCCCGCGCGCTCGAAGCCGTCGATCGCTGGCTGCCGACTCTCGAGCTCCAGCCGAACGACATGCTCATCTTCACCGCCGATCATGGATGCGATCCCACCACGCCTTCCACCGATCATTCGCGCGAATACACGCCGCTGCTCGTCTACGGCCACCGCGTCCACACTGCTTGCAATCTCGGTACGCGTGAGAGCCTCGCCGATATCGGCCAAACGGTGGCGCACAATTTTGGCGCCGAGCTCACCGCCGGTTCCAGCTTCCTAAAGGAAATACAGTTATGAGACGCCGCATCATGGCCGGCAACTGGAAGATGTACAAAACCCCGCGCGAAACCGTGGAGTTTTTCGAACGCTTCAAGCCATTAGTTGTCGCTAATAAGAATCACTGTGAAGTCGTCGTCTTTCCGCCATCGATTTGCATCCCCGCCGCCGTTGCCGCGGCCAATGGATCGGAGATCGGCGTGGGCGGACAAAACATCTACTGGGGCAAGGAAGGCGCCTACACTGGCGAGATTTCCGGTGAAATGCTGCGCGCCGCTGGCGCCTCCTGGGTTTTAGTCGGCCACAGCGAGCGCCGCCACACGGTTTGCCACGAGACCGATATCGATGTCTTGAAGAAGACCCAGGCCGCCCTCGCCGCTGGCCTCAAGCCGATCGTCTGCATCGGAGAACGCCTCGAAGAACACAAGGCCGGCAAGACCAACGAGGTGCTGGTCCGCCAGTTCGCCGGCGGCATTGCGGGCCTCACCGAAGAGCAGTTCGCGCAAGTCGTCATTGCGTACGAGCCCGTCTGGGCCATTGGTACCGGTCTCGCCGCCACGCCCGAAATCGCCTCGTCCGCGCACAAGCTCATACGCTCGGAGGTCGAAAAACGCTTCGGCACGGAAACCTCGCAAACGCTCCGCATTCTCTACGGCGGCAGCGTCAAACCCGATAACGTCGAGGGTCTCATGCGCGAGTCCGAAATCGACGGCGCTCTCGTCGGCGGAGCCAGCCTCGATCCCGAATCGCTCTTCAAGATTGTTTGTTCTTAGGCTCTTTGCCCGGCAGTCCGAACGGATTTTCATGTACCCGCTCGCGAATGCCCGAATCAAGCGTCTTCGCGAGCGAAATGCTGGCATCGCCAAACTTGTTGCGAATGTGATCGACCGAGCGGAACACTTCTCGCAGCCGCGCCGTACGCGGCTCTTCGAGCAGGCTCATCTGCCCCTCGGAGTGTTCGAGCGATGCGGCATGGACGCCCAGCAGCCGTATCGGCTTCTTACCGTCCCAGGCCTGGCGGAAAAGTTTTACCACCGCGCCGGCGATCTCGCCGTCAAGCTGCGTCGCATGGTCGAGCGTCTCGGCCCGCGTGATCGTGACGAAATCTTCGTCGCGCAATTTCAGTTGGATGGTCCGCGCATACAATTGGTGCTCGCGCAACCGCTTCGCGACCATCTCCGATAACTTGAGCAGCGCGGTCTCTAAGCGCTGGCCGTCCGCCGTGTCTTCGTTGAAAGTGTTTTCGTGGCTGATCGATTTTGGATCTTCATTCACTCCAATCTCCGAATCGAACCAGCCGCCTGCGTCCTGCCCCTGCGCCTTGCCCGCGAGCGCCAGGCCCCAACGTCCGAATCGCCCGGCCAGAAAATGTTCGTCGAGCGCCGCCAGGTCTTCGACTCTACGTATTCCTAGCTTGTGAAGCTCTGCTTCCGTCTTCTTACCGACGCCCGGTATCCTACGGATCTCTAATGGCGCCAGGAACCGCGCCTCCCGGCCCGGAAGAATGTAGAGGACGCCGTTCGGCTTGGCTTGGTCCGACGCCACTTTCGCGACCAGCCGCGATCCGGCCAAGCCCAGCGAGCAGCGCAGATTCGTTGCTTCGCCGATCGCTTCATGCAGCGCATGCGCCGCTTCGAGCGGCGGCCCGTGCAACCGCCCCGTACCCGTCAGATCGACATAGGCTTCATCAATCGACGCCATTTCGATCTGCGGAGAAAACTGCGTCAGAACATGAAAGACTCTTTTCGAATATTCGCGATATCGCGACGGCTGCCCGTCCACGAAAATCGCTTGTGGACACAAGCGCGAGGCCGTGCGCAGCGGCATCGCGGAATGCACCCCGAACTTGCGTGCCGCATAGGATGCCGCCGCCACCACGCCGCGCTGGTCCCGCTTGCCGCCGACTACGACCGGCTTGCCTCGGAGCGCCGGATTGAAAAGTTCTTCCACCGACACGAAGAACGCATCCATATCGACATGGCAAATTACGCGCTGCATCCTATTACCCGCGGCCAACCGGCAAGATCTGAGATTACCTCGAAATCACCCCAGCCGTCGGCGAGCATGGCCCGCACGCCTTCGAGCGACTGGTAGCCCAACTCCATTAATAACCTTCCACCCGGCTTCAATACAATCGCCGCGCCCGCGATCAACCGCTGGTAAATTTCGAGCCCGGTATTGCCCGCAAACAGCGCCACGTGCGGCTCCCAGTTCCGTACTTCTTCCTGCATGTTCGCTGCATCCGCTCCCGGCACGTAAGGCGGATTGGAGATGAGCAGATCGATACTCCCCGGCGCCACAGCCTCCACGAGATCGCCCGCGAAGAATGCCACCCGCGCCTGATGCCGCGCGCGATTTCTTTCTGCCACCGCGAGCGCAGCCACCGAAATATCGCACGCCGAAACAGCGCAATCGAGTTCCGCCGCAAGCGTGATCGCGATCGCGCCTGAGCCGGTACCCACATCCAGCGCGCGCGCTCCCGGATGCTGGCGCAGCCAAGCGACACCCGCCTCCACCAGATGCTCGGTCTCGGGGCGGGGAATCAGCACGTCGGAATTGACGTAGAAATCGCGGCCGTAGAATTCCTGCCGCTGCGTGATGTACTGCGTCGGCTTACCCTTCAGCCGCTCGTTCAGATAACGCCCGTAATGAATCCAGGCGTTCTCCGTCAACTCGTCTGTCGAGTGCGCGTACAGGTAGGCGCGGTCGCAGCGCACAGCGTGCGCCAGCAACACTTCCGCTGTGAGACGTGGAACCCCAATGCTTGCTTTTTCGAGAATCGCGGCGCCCTGATCGAGCGCGGTTTTCAGGGTCACCGCTCGCGCTTAGGCCGCTACGCTCCGGTAGTGATTCGTCAGCGCGTCGATCACCGGCTGCAGCCGCCCCTGCATCGTCAGATCGAGCTGGTGCAGAGTCAGTCCGATGCGATGATCGGTAATCCGATTCTGCGGAAAATTGTAAGTGCGGATCTTTTCGCTGCGATCGCCGGTCCCCACCATGCTCCTGCGCTCTGCGCCTATTTGCGCGAGCTGTTTATCGAGTTCAAGCTGGTACAGCCGCGAGCGCAGCACCTGCATCGCTTTCGAGCGGTTCTTGATCTGCGATTTCTCGTCCTGGCAAGAAACCACCGTATTCGTCGGCAAATGCGTGATGCGCACGGCCGAATACGTCGTGTTTACGGACTGCCCGCCCGGACCCGAAGAACAGAACGTATCGATGCGCAGATCCTTGGCGTCGATTTGAATGTCCACTTCGTCCGCCTCCGGCATCACGACGACAGTAATCGTCGAAGTGTGTACACGGCCCTGCGTTTCGGTCGCCGGCACGCGCTGCACGCGATGCACGCCGCTTTCGTACTTCAAGCGGCTATATACGCGCTTCCCGCTGACCAGCGCAATTACTTCACTCAGCCCGCCGACGGACGATTCGTTGAGCGACGTGACTTCCACCTTCCAGCCGTGCTCTTCGGCGTAGCGCGTATACATGCGAAATACTTCGGCGGCAAACAATGACGCTTCGTCGCCGCCCGCGCCCTTGCGAATCTCGAGCACCACGTTTTTCTCGTCGTTCGGATCTTTCGGCAGCAGCAGGACTTCCAGTTCCCGCTCGATCTCGGCAAGCTGTGGCACGAGCCGCGTTACTTCCAGTTCCGCCATCTGCCGCAAATCGGGATCTGTCTCGCTCAGCATCGCGCGCGCATCGCGCAATTCCTGGTCGACCCTTTTCCACTCGCCATATCTGCCCGCCAATTCCGATAGTTCACTTTGCGCTTTGGCGGTTTTTCGGTATTGGTCCGAATCGCCAATCAGGACCGGATCCGCCATCTTCGCGGTCAGCTCGTTATAGCGGGCCTCCGCTTCGTCCAATCGAATTTGATATTGCATGGCCGCTTAAGCGATGACCAACTCGCCGCCTTGCGCCGCTTCCAGCGCCATGGCCCTTTCGAGAGCGTGAATCGCGACTTCAGTCTGCTCGTCGGACGGCGCTTGCGTCGTCACCCGCTGCAGCCATAATCCAGGCTGCGTCAGCATCGCCATAAGCCCGCTGCGCTTTTTCGCCGCAAACCGGATCACTTCGTAGCTCAGGCCCGCGATCACCGGGAATAACGCAATGCGGCCGGCCAGCTTCGCCCAGAAATTATCAAACGGCAGGAACGCATAGCAAATCATTGCGATGATCAGCACCACTACCAGAAAGCTCGTGCCGCAGCGCGGATGCCACGTCACAAAACTCTGTGCGTTTCTTACGTTCACCGGCTTTCCGGATTCGAAATTGAATACCACTTTGTGTTCCGCGCCGTGATATTCAAAAACCCGATGCATTTCTTTCAGGCGCGAAAGCAAATACATGAAGCCGAGAAAGATGGCGATGCGCAGCGTTCCATCGACCATGTTGATCGCGAAGCGCCCGCCCACCGCAGGAAAACGATGTCCTAGCTGGGTGGCAAGAAAGAGTGGCAGAAGCTTGTACAGTCCGATCATGAACACGAGGGAAAACAAGATCTGGAACATCATCGCGACAGAACCGGATTCCTTCTTTTCGTCGGTTGTCTCGCCAATCGCGCAATCGGCCGAAAATTTCAGCGCGCGCATGCCCAGCCACATCGCAGATCCCAGCGTGCCCAAGCCGCGGATCACAGGCAGTTTGAAGATCGGGTAGCGGTCCGAAAGACGCGGCAGCGGACTTTCTTGCGTCGCGATTTCGCCGTTCGCTTTCCGCACGGCTACGCAATAGCTGTGCGGCGACCGCATCATCACGCCTTCCATCACCGCTTGGCCGCCGACGAGCGTCGTCTCTTCACCGTTTTCGAGCACCGGCAGGAGTTGTATGTGCGTGAAAAGACGGACGGAGGCTTTAAATTTCAAGAGGGAACTCCCGCTCTGATTATAACTTGGTAAGCTAATCCGCGTGCAGCGCCTGCTCGATGCATTGCGTGACGATCACTCTAAAGTACCGCTCGATGTGGCCGCTCTGGAGCTGGCGAGCATCGAGTTTCCCGGGCTTGATATGGAAGCCTCCGCCTTTCGTCTGGACAATCTGGCCGAGCAAATCGGCTCGCAATTGACCGCACAGGCGAGCGGGCTCGACTTCATTCGCGCATCGAACGAGTTGCTCTTCGATGTCCTGCAATTTCGCGGAAATGAAGAAGATTACTACGACCCGCGCAATAGCTGCTTGAATTCTGTCCTGATGCGCCGCTTGGGCATTCCGATTACTCTCTCGGTGGTTTACATGGAGGTGGCGCGCCGGCTCTCGCGGCGCGTTTACGGCGTCGGTCTCCCGGGCCATTTCATCGTGGCCTACGAAGATTCCGCCGCGCGCTATTGGATCGATCCCTTTCATGCCGGCCGCATCCTCTCGTTTGCCGACCTGTGCTCCTTGGCGAAGGAGACCGCCGGCGTCGACGTGCGGTCCAACCCGGCCGTTCTCGCGCCTGTTTCGACGCGCCAGATTCTGGTCCGCATGTTGAGCAATCTGAAAGTGATTTACTTGCGCGGGGAAGCCTTTGACAAAGCTCGCCAGGTACTCGATCTGCTGATCGACGCCATGCCCGACTATCCGGAAGAGTACCGGCATCGCGGCTTGGTCCATCTGCGGCAATTGAACCATCGCGCCGCCAAGAACGACCTGGAAATGTATCTGCGGCTCGAACCCGATACGCCGGAACGCGAGCAAGTGGAGAAGCAGTTGTTGTTGATCGAGCGCTGGAAAGCCGGCCTGAATTAGAGTTGCGCTACCCGCGCCGCGATGATCTCCAGGTCGTGCACGAACTTCGCGTATTCTTCCTCGAACGTATCGGGCATGCGTAGTATGGCGGAGGGATGCACGGTCGCGACGAGTTCTTTGGCCCCGCGGTGCGGAAAAAATTGCGCGCGGCTCAAGGTGATCCGAAAATCGCGGCCCATCAGCGATTGCGCCGCCGTCGCTCCCAGGCACACGATCAACTCCGGTTTGACGGCGTCCAATTCCGCTTCGAGCCACGGCCGGCACGCTGAAATTTCGGTTCCGCCCGGTTTTGCGTGGATACGCCGCTTGCCGCGCTCGGTGAACTTGAAGTGTTTTACGGCGTTGGTCACGTAGATCTTCTCGCGGTCGAGCCCGGCTTCTTTCAGGGCCTTATCGAGAAGCCGCCCGGCTGGTCCCACGAACGGATGTCCTTTGCGGTCCTCCTCGTCGCCGGGCACTTCCCCGATCATGACGACTTTGGCATCGGCGGGACCTTCACCAAACACGACTTGCGTGGCGTGCCGGTACAAGTCGCAGCCGCGGCACCTTGGCGCAGCCGCTTTCAGTACGGGCAGTTCATGCGCTGCTGGAATCCAGTCAGCCGCGGACACTTTCGGCCGGTGAGATGCCATGCTCCGTCACCTCGAAATCCCCTTCGTCTTCGTGAACGGGCAGGGGCGGCAGATCTCCGTTCGCGTCGAACTTGAGCGCGTAGGGAGCTGATATTATTTTGGCGCTGGGATGAAGCGAGGCGAGAAGGTTCTCGCTCACTTCGACGCGGATGAGCTCGAGCGTGTTGTGAATGCGGCAGTAGGTGACTTGCGAGAGATCGGTCTTGCCGACGGTCGGCGCGATGGCGGACAGCGCGGCCAGATCGTTCGAGTAGTGAATCGGGATCCTAATGCATGCGGGAGTAGAAGCGGTGAGCGAATTTATGTAAGTGGGTTTCCAATCCACCTCGTTCAGGAGGCGGTCGTGTATCACGTCGGCCATGCCTAGTCCGACGGCGCTGTGGTAGCTGAGATCGCTCAATCCGCGCGCGTAAAGCCGGCGCACCATGGGGGTATTCGGCCAGGGATTGTACTCGCCGTTCACGCCCCGGTTGATCACCTTGGTATCCATCCCGGCGCCGCTGATGTTCTTGCCGATCTCATCCACGATCAGAATGTCGATTTCGGGCGCCGGAAGCTGAGCCATCCAGGATTTGACCTGGCGCAGTAATTTCTCTTCCTGGGCGACCATGGCGGCCAAACCTTGCCCCGAACTGACCGCCACGAGGCCCGCAGTTTCATGATGCGCGCCTTCGAGAATCGCGAGGCCACCGAGCAGCTTGCCGCTCCCGAAAATACTTGCGCCGACGCTGCGGATCATTTTTTCCAGACCGTAGCGATAGCCGAATACGTGATAGCGCTGCGCTCCGGCAAACTTCCCCAGGCCGATGGCCATCATCTTGAACAGGCCGCTTTCGAGCGCACCGGCAAAGTCGGTGTGCCACTTGACGCGCCCTACCAGAAAGATGCCGTCCGCTTCAGAGGCGTTCTTGTCCATGAAGGTTTCGATGCCCTCGGGGGTAGTGCCGACGGGGACGACGTCGAGCGAGCTCAGAAGCGGCGCTCCCATGGTGGCTTCGTGGATTCCGTAGTGCGCGAGCACGTCGGATTGGCCTTCGGCGGTGGCGGCTCCATGGCTGCCCATCGCGGGGAAGAGAAACGGCTGGAAGCCCTGCTCCTTCCAGAAATCCACGACCGCTTTCACGATGGTGGCGATGTTCGAGATGCCGCGGCTGCCGACTCCGATGGCGACACGACCGCCCTTTGGCACGCGGGCGACGAAATCGGATTGCGCGAGTTCGCCGCGGATATGCTCGCGAATATTAGGAATGGCGCGGTTAGGGAAGGACTGTTCGGCAAGGACGAACTTGGGGAAGTTCATTCTTACAGCATACTTCTGTGAGCCGCTTGCTCACGCGCGCGGTTGCGTGAGGGCGCGGAATGGCGACAGGGTGACTAGCTGGGACTTGACTCTTCGCCCCAGCTTTGTTCGAGCATGAGCGCGTACTCGCCGGAGGCGTACAGGTCAAAGGTAAATTCGTCCTGCTGCGGCCGGTCGAACACCCAATCCTTCAATCTCTGTTCGTACCATTGATCGAGGTGGCGGTGGTAGCGGCGCAGAAAATCCGGGGCCAGATCTTCGGGAGTCGGAATGTTGTGGAAGATGCCGTGCAGCCCGATGGAGCGCCGGAACAAAGCGCAAAAATCGAGTACAC
>Ga0193753_10003122_pt1 | contig 12497 bp, 7 predicted proteins | sample H1c2metaG_FD_144925 | JGI IMG/M metagenome (GOLD analysis project Ga0193753, IMG submission 144925) | Soil microbial communities from a riparian zone of the East river system, Colorado, United States - H1c2 | ecosystem: Environmental > Terrestrial > Soil > Riparian zone | place: USA: East River... | reverse complement strand
AGCGTATGATCTGCCCCATCCGGGGCCCTCATCACCGTCTCAAAGGCATGGAGATGGGTTTCGTTGCCGGGGGAAACCACCAGTGCGCCGCACTCCACTTCGGTAAAACCACGGCCCTCGAAATGGGCGCGGAACGCAGCCTTCAGCCGCCCGCGCTTCAGCAACAGCGGCCGCCGGTCGGCATGGTTTTGGGTGTCCCACCAGGCCATTTTGACCTCTCAAACTCGCCCTGCTATAGCCCGCCCGACCAATTCCTATAAGTCCGAATTTTGTGAGGTTTCCTGTGGTTTCGGTTATCGCCAGCTCTGTGCGCAAAGGCAATGTCCTGGAGAAGGAGGGCAAGCTCTATCTGGTCATCACCGCCGAGAATATCCATCCCGGCAAGGGCACGCCCGTTACCCATCTGGAAATGCGCCGCATCAGCGACGGGGTGAAGACCGTCGAACGCTTGCGCACCACCGACAGTGTCGAGAAAGCTTTCATCGACCAAGCCAATTATCAGTATCTCTATCATGACGGCGACAATTTCGTCTTCATGCAGCCGGAGACCTTCGACCAGGTACCGGTGCCGGCCGATGTGGTGGGCGATTACGCTCCCTATCTGACCGAAAACATGGACGTGCGGATGCAGTCCTTCGAGGGCCGTCCCATCTCCATCGAAATTCCCCAACGCGCCACCTTTGAAATCGTCGAGACCGAGCCGGTGATGAAGGGCCAGACCGCGTCGGGCTCGTTCAAGCCTGCGGTGCTGTCGAATGGCGTGCGCACCATGGTGCCCACCCACATCACCGTCGGCACGCGCGTGGTGGTGATGACGGAAGACGGCTCCTATGTCGAGCGCGCCAAGGATTGACGGTCAGTTCCGGAAATTGATCTCGACCAGCACGCCTTCGGGATCGGGCACGAATAGCTGCGACAGTGCCCCGCCCGGCACCACGCGCTCCCGGAAAGTCATCCCGGCATTTTGCAGCCGCTCCCGCATGGCGGCAAAGTTGTCGCCCCGGAAAGCGACATGGTCGAAGCTGCCCGTGCCGTTTTCGGCTTGGGGAATGACGATCTCCCGGCCCCAGGCCCCGGCACAGTCCGACGCCTCTACCAGATGCACGACCGGAATGCCGCCCAGATACAGCCAGTGGCCACGGAAAGGGAAAGCCGGGCGGTCGCCTTCGCTTAGGCCCATTAAATCGACATAGAAATCGCGGGTGCGCTGCAACTGCGCGCAACGGATGGTGATATGCTCGAGCGCCTGGACACTCATTTTCCGTTCCTTTTCGGTAACCGCCCGGCGGATGCGGGCGAACTATCCTATCGAGTTTAGCCTGCCCCATTCTTTCAACCAGACCCCGGAGCATGATAGCGTCCGGCGCCCCATTCGAGGACGACACCATGAAAAAACAGCTCGTGATTGGCCTTCTGGCGGCTTTCTGCGCCACACTCCCCTTTGCCACTCCGGCACTCGCAGCCCTGAAGCCCGGCGACGCCGCCCCCGATTTCACCGCTGCCGGCAGCCTGGGCGGCAAAGCCTTCACCTTCCATCTCAAGGACGCGCTCAAGAAGGGCCCGGTCGTGGTCTACTTCTATCCCAGCGCCTACACCGGCGGCTGCGACCTGGAAGCCCATACCTTCGCCGAGAGCAAGGAAAAATTCGATGCCGCCGGCGCCAGCATCATCGGCGTTTCCGCCGACAGTCTGGACCGTCTGCATCAATTCTCCGCCGATCCCAAATTCTGCGCCGGCAAATTTCCCATCGCCTCGGACGCCGACACCAAGATCGCACAAACCTACAATCTGAACGTCACCCCGCCGCGGGCCGGCGCCAAGGACGTCAACCAGGCGGAGATCAACCACGCCTTTATCGAGCGCGTCACCTATGTGATCGGCAAGGACGGCAAGATCCTGGCGGCCCTGTCCTCCAAGAGCGACGGCCTGTCGCCCGACCAGCATGTCGACAAGTCGCTGGAAGTCGTGACCGCCGCGAAATAGCCTCTGGCCCTGTTAGACAACGAAATGCCCGGTCCCAAGGCCGGGCATTTTTGCTTTTGGATGATCAACGGGCGCGCCGGAGCCCCGTGATGCTGCACCGCAATAGTGGCAAGAAACTCAGCAATTCCAAGGCTTTATTGTTGCTGAAATGCCACGGTTCCGTGGCAATGATACGTCTTTGTGACGAGTTGCAATCTTGGTTTATTTCGTCCGGGACTGACGCCATGCAGCACAATCTGCAGGCATACAAACCCGCCGCTGGAAAACCCGGCAGGAAAAAACAAAGCGTTGGGGCCCTGTTTGTTGAAGCGTTATCGCCTGTTCCGGAACCTGGCTGCGGCTGTTGCCGTCCTGGCGCCGCTTGGGCTGTTGGCCGCACCGGCGCAGGCTTCCTCCCAACATTCGGGCCAACATTCGGGTTCTGGCATCACCCATGACATCGTCAGTTTCTTTGGCTTCGGTCCCGACCAGGCCAACAACCCGACCGACCCTCAGCCCGTGGTCGAACGAACCAAGGCCGAGCTGACACCCCGGGAGATTACGCCTGGCCCGATGACCGAGATGGACGCCCCGCCGCCGCACCTGCCGGTGGTAACCGCCGTCGCACCGCCATCGGTCGAGAGGCCGCTGCGGCGGCTGTTTTGCGTGGAATATGCCCGCATGCGCTCCGGCCTGGCGGTGTTCGGTGACGCCAGGCATTGGTGGGACCGCGCCAAGAATCTCTACGCCCGCGTTTCTCACCCGGTGGAAGAAGCGGTGATGGTGTTCGCGGGCTCCAAGCGCCTCAAGCGCGGCCATGTCGCGGTGGTCACCGACATCGTCAGCCCGCGGGAAATCATCGTCGACCAGGCCAACTGGCAGAACAAGGGCGAGATCGATCACGCCACCCCGGTGCTGGATGTGAGCCGTGCCAATGACTGGAGCCGGGTCCGGGTGTGGGACATTCCGTCCGGCGCCTTCGGCAGCCGCGTCTATCCCATCAGCGGCTTCATTGCCAAAGGACTGCGGACTGCCTCGCGCGACTGAGAGTCCCTTGTTAGGCTGGCGTGACAATGACCCCGGCCGTTTCGATCATCACCCCCACCTTCAATCGCCATGAACTGCTCAAGGCGCAGCACGCAATTGTGCTGGCGCAAAGCGAACAGGATTTCGAGTGGCTGATCCTGGACGACGGCCCCGAGCCATCGGCCTATCTGGCGCAGATCTCCGATCCCCGCATCCGCTATCACCACCTGCCTGGTCCGAAAATGAAAGTCAGCGCCAAGCGCAACTGGCTTTGCGAGCGCGCGAATGCGCCGGTGATCGCCCAGTTCGACGATGACGATTATTACGCGCCCAATTATCTCGCCGTGATGCTGGCGCGGCTGGGCACGAGCGGCGCGGATATCACCAAGTTGTCAGCCTGGTTCGTCTATTCCGCGCAGCTGAAACGGTTGGGCTATTGGGATACCGCCCACACGCTGGGCCTGCATTTCACCTTTGGACCCGAACCGGTGCTGAATGCTTTTTTCAACCAGGTCACGCCGGACAACATGAAAAACAACTATGCCGGCTATGGCTTCAGTTATGTCTTCAAGAAGACGATGTGGGAGCAGGCGCCCTTCCCGCACGTCGAATTTGCCTCGGACTTCGGCTTTGTCTCCGCCGCGATCGCCAAGGGGTGCCGCCTCGACCATTTCGCCGATACCGAAGGTCTTTGCCTGCACGTCCTGCGGCGGGACAATATGTCCAGGAGCTTTCCGCAGTACCTGTTGCCGGATTTCATGCTGGAAAAGCTGTTTGCGGCGGATATTTCGGCGCTTCTGGATCGCTGAAGCAAAGGTCCCGGGCGGGTTCTCACGCCAGAGATGCGTAAAAAACAAAAGCCCCCGGGCGCTTTCGCGCACAGGGGCTTTTTTGAATTGTGTTGGCGGGTTTCTTGGATCTCTGCCCTTGGCAGACCTGGCAGCGTTCTACTCTCCCGCGGCTTGAGCCGCAGTACCATGGACGCAGAAGGCTTTGACGGCCGAGTTCGGAATGGGATCGGGTAGAATTCCTTCGCTATGACCACCAGGTCGGCAAAGGACAGAGATCGGCCCATGGCTTAACGCCACGGACTGCACATTTGTGAATACGACACACGGCGACCGAATTTTATTTTGTGGTGTTGTATGCCTGGCTTTGTTTCCAGACATGGAACGGTGCTGCTTGCGATCAAGCCAATCGAGCAATTAGTACCAGTAAGCTCAACGCATTGCTGCGCTTACACGCCTGGCCTATCGACGGGGTAGTCTTCCCCGGCTCTCAAGCGAAACCTAGTTTTGAGGTGAGTTTCCCGCTTAGATGCTTTCAGCGGTTATCTCGTCCGTATTTAGCTACTCGGCTATGCCACTGGCGTGACAACCGATCCACCAGAGATACGTTCTTTCCGGTCCTCTCGTACTAGGAAAAAGTCCTCTCAAGTTTCGAACACCCACGGCAGATAGGGACCGAACTGTCTCACGACGTTCTAAACCCAGCTCACGTACCACTTTAAATGGCGAACAGCCATACCCTTGGGACCGGCTACAGCCCCAGGATGTGATGAGCCGACATCGAGGTGCCAAACCGCACCGTCGCTATGGACGCTTGGGTGCGATCAGCCTGTTATCCCCGGCGTACCTTTTATCCGTTGAGCGATGACCCTTCCATTCGGGATCACCGGATCACTATGACCGACTTTCGTCTCTGCTTGGTCCGTCGACCTTGCAGTCAGGCAGGCTTTTGCCATTGCACTCAACATCCGATTTCCGACCGGATTGAGCCTACCATCGCGCGCCTCCGTTACTCTTTGGGAGGCGACCGCCCCAGTCAAACTGCCTACCATACACTGTCTCGGATCCCGTTTCGGGAACGCGGTTAGACATCAGGAACAAGAAGGGTGGTATTTCAAGGACGGCTCCACCATGGCTAGCGCCACGGCTTCAATGCCTACCACCTATCCTACACATCCCATTCCTAATGCCAGTGTAAAGTTGCAGTAAAGGTGCACGGGGTCTTTCCGTCTGACCGCGGGAACCCCGCATCTTCACGGGGAATTCAATTTCGCTGAGCCTGTATTGGAGACAGTGGGGAAGTCGTTACGCCTTTCGTGCAGGTCGGAACTTACCCGACAAGGAATTTCGCTACCTTAGGACCGTTATAGTTACGGCCGCCGTTTACTGGGGCTTCGATTCAACGCTTTCACATCTCCTCTTAACCTTCCAGCACCGGGCAGGCGTCAGACGCTATACGTCATCTTTGGATTTCGCAGCGCCCTGTGTTTTTAGTAAACAGTCGCCACCCCCTGCTATGTGCCCCCGGCTAACACTTGCGTGAAAACCGGGCCCTCTTCTTCCGAAGTTACGAGGGCAATTTGCCTAGTTCCTTCAATACAGTTCTCTCAAGCGCCTTAGCATACTCTGCCAGTCCACCTGTGTCGGTTTAGGGTACGGGCTATAAGTGGGAGCTATTTCCTGGGACCAATTCCCGGCCCGACCAATCCAGTAAGGTCGAACAAGTTACTTGATCCGTCACTACCCACAGGCTGCGGAATATTTACCGCATTCCCATCGACTACGCCTTTCGGCCTTGCCTTAGGGGCCGGCTAACCCTGCGCAGATTAACTTGACGCAGGAACCCTTGGACTTACGGCGAGAGGGTCTCTCACCCTCTTTATCGCTACTCATGTCAGCATTCTTGCTTCCGATACCTCCAGGCTCGCTCACGCTCACCCTTCGCAGGCATACGGAACACTCTGCTACCATTCACCTTGCGGTGAATCCTAAGCTTCGGCTTATGGCTTAATCCCCGTTACATTTTCGGCGCAAAGTTCCTTATTTAGATCAGTGAGCTGTTACGCTTTCTTTAAATGATGGCTGCTTCTAAGCCAACATCCTGATTGTTTTGGGAACCTCACATCCTTAACAACTTAGCCATAAATTGGGGGCCTTAGCTGTAGGTCAGGGTTTTTATCCCTCTTCACGACGGACGTTAGCACCCGCCGTGTGTCTCCCGTGCTCAGCACTCTTTGGTATTCGGAGTTTGGTTAGGTTTGGTAAGCGGTGAAGCCCCCTAGCCCATCCAGTGCTCTACCCCCAAAGGTGATACACGAGGCGCTACCTAAATAGCTTTCGCAGAGAACCAGCTATCTGCAAGTTTGATTGGCCTTTCACCCCTAGCCACAACTCATCCCCGACTTTTTCAACAGGCGTGGGTTCGGTCCTCCAGTGCGTGTTACCGCACCTTCAACCTGGTCATGGCTAGATCACTTGCTTTCGGGTCTCATCCGTCTAACTCAGTCGCCCTATTCAGACTCGCTTTCGCTGCGCCTCCGCCTTACGGCTTAAGCTTGCTAGACAGACGAACTCGCTGACCCATTATACAAAAGGTACGATGTCACGGGCTCGCCAAAGGCGAGCCATCAAACCAACTTCTCGCCAAACGGCGAAGAGGCAGCCAACCAACTTCTCGCCAAATGCGAAGAGTCGGCCCATCGACCTGCTCATAAAAATGCACATGCATCATCGCGCGATCCGGATGGTTTTCCACCCAAATCACGTTGACGACACATCTGCGTTTTAAAGCAAGGTCGACAAAGCAGCTCACCTTTGGTGAGCCCGCTCCATCTGTTTGTAGGCATCCGGTTTCAGGTCTCTTTCACTCCCCTTGCCGGGGTGCTTTTCACCTTTCCCTCACGGTACTAGTTCGCTATCGGTCACACACGAGTACTTAGGCTTGGAGGATGGTCCCCCCATGTTCAGACAGGATTTCACGTGTCCCGCCTTACTCGAGGACCTCGGTTCTTTCTACCCGTACGGGGCTATCACCCGCTATGGCTGTCCTTTCCAGAACATTCCGGTTCTTAAACCAAGGCCACTGGCCTAGTCCGCGTTCGCTCGCCACTACTAACGGAGTCTCAATTGATGTCCTTTCCTAAGGGTACTGAGATGTTTCAGTTCCCCTCGTTCGCTCCTGTCACCTATGTATTCAGTGACAGGTAATCCTTGCGGATTGGGTTTCCCCATTCGGAAATCTGCGGGTCAAAGGGTGCTCGCCCCTCACCGCAGCTTATCGCAGCGTGCTACGTCCTTCATCGCCTGTGTGTGCCAAGGCATCCCCCAGATGCCCTTGCTTTAACGCTTGATCGCTCAGCAATCGTTCCATGCCCAGAAACAAAGCCAGCGTACCAACGACTTGGTACACGGATTTGAGTCCAGAAATGGCTTCATGCGATCAGTCTTGAGTGTCGTATTCTAGATCAACCGGTTGTGCGAACCGGCTAACCCGCCTTCACAATGTCAAAGTCTGCGACAGCGATTGCTCGCTGGCGAAGCTGTTTGATTTTTTCCGTCGTATGTCGCTGGAGATCTCTCGAATGGTGGAGCCAGACGGGATCGAACCGACGACCTCATGCTTGCAAAGCACGCGCTCTCCCAACTGAGCTATGGCCCCGGTTATCGGGACAAAGCGCTGGCAGCGCTAAGATGGTGGGCCTGGGAAGACTTGAACTTCCGACCTCACGCTTATCAAGCGCGCGCTCTAACCAACTGAGCTACAAGCCCGATGAGGCATCGTCCAACGGTTCGCGCACCTGTGCGCGCGAACTGCGACGGAAAAAGGAAGGGAAACGAGGACGGCGGCAAGGCGCCAATTGTTCTGAAAGAAGATGTTGGGATTGCTCGTGAGAGATCCGAAACATCTATCCTTAGAAAGGAGGTGATCCAGCCGCAGGTTCCCCTACGGCTACCTTGTTACGACTTCGGCCCAGTCGCTGATCCTACCGTGGCCGGCTGCCTCCCTTGCGGGTTAGCGCACCGTCTTAAGGTAGAACCAACTCCCATGCCGTGACGGGCGGTGTGTACAAGGCCCGGGAACGTATTCACCGCAGCCTGCTGTTCTGCGATTACTAGCGATTCCACCTTCATGTACTCGAGTTGCAGAGTACAATCTGAACTGGGACGGTTTTTTGGGATTAGCTTGCTCTCGCGAGTTAGCTGCCCACTGTCACCGCCATTGTAGCACGTGTGTAGCCCAGGGTGTAAGGGCCATGAGGACTTGACGTCATCCCCACCTTCCTCCGGCTTGTCGCCGGCGGTCCCTCTAGAGTGCCCAACTGAATGATGGCAACTAAAGGCGAGGGTTGCGCTCGTTGCGGGACTTAACCCAACATCTCACGACACGAGCTGACGACAGCCATGCAGCACCTGTCTCTGCGTCCCTTGCGGGAAAACTCCTATTAGGGAGCGGTCGCAGGATGTCAAACCCTGGTAAGGTTCTGCGCGTTGCGTCGAATTAAACCACATGCTCCACCGCTTGTGCGGGCCCCCGTCAATTCCTTTGAGTTTCAACCTTGCGGCCGTACTCCCCAGGCGGAATGCTTAATGCGTTAGCTGCGCCACTGAACAGCAAGCTGCCCAACGGCTAGCATTCATCGTTTACGGCGTGGACTACCAGGGTATCTAATCCTGTTTGATCCCCACGCTGTCGCGCCTGAGCGTCAGATACGAGCCAGTGAGCCGCCTTCGCCACCGGTGTTCTTCCCAATATCTACGAATTTCACCTCTACACTGGGAATTCCACTCACCTCTCTCGTCCTCAAGTCTTACAGTTTCAATGGCAGTTCCGGAGTTGAGCTCCGGGCTTTCACCACTGACTTGGAAGACCGCCTGCGCGCGCTTTACGCCCAGTAATTCCGAACAACGCTAGCCCCCTTCGTATTACCGCGGCTGCTGGCACGAAGTTAGCCGGAGCTTCTTCTACGGGTACCGTCATTATCGTCCCCGTCGAAAGAGTTTTACAACCCGAAGGCCTTCATCACTCACGCGGCATGGCTGGATCAGGGTTTCCCCCATTGTCCAAGATTCCCAACTGCTGCCTCCCGTAGGAGTCTGGGCCGTGTCTCAGTCCCAGTGTGGCTGATCTTCCTCTCAGAACAGCTAAGGATCGGAGCCTTGGTGAGCCATTACCTCACCAACTAGCTAATCCTACGCGGGCTAATCCTTTGGCGATAAATCTTTCCCCGTAAGGGCACATTCGGTATTAGCGCAAGTTTCCCTGCGTTGTTCCGAACCAAAAGGTATATTCCCACGTGTTACGCACCCGTCCGCCGGTGATGTATTGCTACACCCCCTAGACTTGCATGTTTGAGGCCTGCCGCCAGCGTTCGTTCTGAGCCAGGATCAAACTCTCATGTTTTTGATCCTAGTGTGCAGACGACGCTGAACGCTCTTGATTGCGTTATTCGCAAAACTGATTGACTAGGGTTTGGCTGCCTCGTCCCCGTCAAGGAACGAACCAGCCGAACATTTACTCAATTTTGTCTTGCAGAAGAACGCGAGCATTCAAACGTCGCTGCTCGATAGTTTGCATCCAAAGCATAGCCTTTGACGCGAGTGGCTAACCGAGCCGCCGCCCACGTTCCCCTTCCTAAAATCACAATGTCAAACAGCGCCCGCCGACGATTTTCACGTCTAATTTCAACGGTATCTACCGCTTCGCAACATCAGCCGCGAAGCAGCGTGGGCGCGGGTTATAGGTGCGGGGTCCCAGCGTGTCAAACGCTAAAATCGCCAAAAAAGCGGTTTTTTTCAGGGGCCTGTGGATGCGGCTCCGAACGCAAAAAGGCACCTGCCCTTCTCTATATGTAGATGCAGTCTCGCCGATTGCCACAGCGGGCAGAAAGTCATTTTGGGTCGCCCCAGGGACACGCCTGCCCACGATGCTGCGGCGCATCATTCTAGCCCATAAATTAAAGGGGTTTCCCGCTCCAACCGCATTCGAGGCGCATTTTGGAACCTGCCTTTCGAACACCTTATCTTTATCAAGCCAGCGGGAGCGTTCGCGATGCCGCAAAGCTTCCTAACCGATTGAACCTAAATGGATTTACACACAGCTCGGCAAGTCCAGCCCGATATCAGATTGCATCAAGCGATAAAGGCGTGTGGGTCTGCCACACGCCTTTATCCGTATACAGATAATCTCGCGTTACAGGCGTTGGTCCGCCATGTGATGCAAATCGCTGGACTCCAGATTGGTCATCACGATGCCATCGGCGCGATTGTAGCGAACGTCGGCAGTATCGATCCAGACGATCTTGTCATTGTCCAAACGCACCAGTAGCGCTTCGACATTCCCGCTGGGAGTATGGGCCGTGTCGATCACGGTGCCGACGCGGCTGCCACTCAACAGTTCGACACGCTCGCCGATCAAGCCGGCGTCGCGTTCGACAATCACCCATTTCGTATAGCGATCCGGCCAGATGCCGCGATGATAGGCGGCGCGCTCGGCGGCATACCGGGTGCGCAACTCTTCATAAGCGGCCGTGCGGTCTCTGTAGCGTTCCTGCTGTGTCTGGTTCTGCTGTAGTTGGTTTTGATATTGCTGCTGCTGGCCCTGATACTGCTGCTGTTGCGCCTGATAGGCGGCATTATTGGCATCGGCCTGGGCATCGGTGGCGGCATTGCCGGCTGCGACCTGGTTGTTGATCGTCGCCGTCTGGGCTTTTTCTTCCGGTGTGGAATGGGTGGTGGGCATGCCATTCGCATCCACCCGCTCGCCGCTGGGCGTTGGGTAGCCTCCCTGGGCAAAGACCGGCGAAACAATCAGGAAAGAGGAAAAGGCAAGACCGCTCGCGGCGGCCAAAAACGAGGTTTTCATGAAGCGAAGCTCCTCTGGCTTGCGCCCAAAGAAACGTTCGGAACCAGCGCCGGTTCCGGCGTCGGCGCTTTTACGGCGGGGAACTTTTGTTCCTAGTGTCCCGAACCCGAAGTTGCTTGATGGCCCAGCGCCACGACAGCGAACTTCGGATTCAAAAGGACACTAGGCGGTGGCGGAAATATAGTCGCGCAACGCCGCAGCCTCGCTGACCGTCTCGGCGATGCGCGTCTTGACCACGTCGCCAATCGAGATCATGCCGCACAGCCGCATATCGTCGTCCAGAACCGGGACATGGCGGAAACGCCCACGGGTCATCACCTCCATCACGATTTCCACCGTATCGGTTTCGACGCAGGTCTCCGGCGCCGGAGTCATGTGATTTCCCACCTGGTCGGAAAAGGCTGCGGCGCCTTCCTTGGCCATGGCCTGCACCAGATCGCGTTCGGAAATGATGCCGATCAGCCGGCCGCCTGCGTCCACCACCACCAGCGCACCAATCTTCATCTCGGTCAGCAGCTTGGCGGCGTCACAGAGCGTGGCGTTGCTGCCGATGGCCACGACATCGCGGCCTTTGTTGTACAGGATATGTTTGACTAGCATGACGACGCTCCTCCAAGAGGCTTTTCGTCCGCAACGGATTTGCGGAACGAAACGCAAAGCCGGCCGGGTTCACCCGGTCTCTGAAAGCGATGCTGCATCCGGGGCGGAAGGCTGGCAAGGCGCGGGCGCGACAATATTGATGCCGCGATGCAGCGCATTTGACGGGCGGTCGCGCAAAAACCGCCGAAATCCACGATTTACCCCGCATAAGCCGCCTTGAGCCGGCCCCCAATCTAGGGCAAAAGGGCGCCCGTTCGCGACGCGCCAAGCGCAAATGAGCGGGCAAAGTGCGTGCCTTCAGCCTTATCTCTCAGGGGCTGAAGTTTGGATGGAGCTGTGGCCGAGAGGCTGAAGGCGGCGGTTTGCTAAACCGTTATACGGTTGTAAAGCCGTATCGAGGGTTCGAATCCCTCCGGCTCCGCCATTTCCTTTGTCGGGACACTCTCCTAGACAAGGACTAGACCTACTCGATAGCCCAATCGTCGCCCGAAATGCATGTGGACGTCCGTACCCCGTAGTGGTCGGTTCTTTGGTCAAATGCTCTCTCAGAGTAAATACTCTCTGAGGCCGATGACTGCAGCGTTTGGTACGAGCCGACGAAACGACCCACATATGCCGATATATCATCGGAGTTTTTATGGCGTCGACGCTTTCCGGTGATGGCCGCGGCAGCCCTTTCCTTACTCGAACTGGGACGGGCTCCGCAAAGCGGCTGCGGCGGCCATGCAATACTCCCCTCAAATGGAGGGATCATGAGTTAAATTCCTATCGAGCCCACAATTCATTTCAAACGCTTAGTGAGCAATTCCACATCTACTCCCAGTTGTTGCGGGAATTCGGTGGGAATTCACCAGCTTAGGCGAGCCGGTTGGGCGTCGCATTTCCGAACTTGCCTGGGAAGGAACTGGCACGAGACCGTTCGCGGCGAGCGGGCTCTACTTCTACCGGGCAAGACCTCGGTCATTCCGAGTTAGGTCGGCTCGCCCGTGATCGGCGCGTGATTGAGTATCTCGTGAGGCTAGTGACCCCCGCGAGATAGGAACTTTTTTGCCCGAAATCGCGATGGGCTAATGTCTTGTGTGGATGGCTCCCACATTGCAAGGGTTGATTTGATGGTGTGGCGTGGTGGTCGGGTGCAATCTTGTGTTCGGCCTGTTGCTGCGGTGCACATGACCGCTGGCCTTGATGGTATGCACGGATAAGGTCCCATTCTGCTTATCGGGCTGTGACGCCCTCGACATTTGGCGGGTTGTCCTCAT
>Ga0193753_10003121_pt1 | contig 12501 bp, 8 predicted proteins | sample H1c2metaG_FD_144925 | JGI IMG/M metagenome (GOLD analysis project Ga0193753, IMG submission 144925) | Soil microbial communities from a riparian zone of the East river system, Colorado, United States - H1c2 | ecosystem: Environmental > Terrestrial > Soil > Riparian zone | place: USA: East River... | reverse complement strand
AGCGTGTGTCTCGCATAAAGTTGTCCAGCCCAGGCGTTGCTAAATACAGCTTTATCATCTACGTATATGAAGTGATCCCTATAGGTCGTCAGGCCCTGGATCTTTTTATCGGCCAAAGGCCTGTACGTCTTGTCGGCAACGAGCTTCCCGGGATAGAGAAAGGCACCGTCAAATGGTTTCAACAAACCTGCTGAGGAATAGATTTGAATTGCCCCATTGCGGTCCGCACCTGCTTTTTGTAAGGTTAAGTCCGGTACTGTGGAGTTATATTTCTCACTGTACTCCTGCTTAAAAGAGATATCTTGAAAAACTGGTTGGTTGGTTGATTTTTTTTCCGGAGCGCTGCACGACAATGTCATCGACAATATTGCGGCCATGAAAATTAATTCAGCGGTTTTCTTAAGGGATAGTACAGCCATGCAGAATTTAGATAGTGAAAGCAAGATTATAGAAATCGGAACGGAGATAGCACGGTTTTCACGTTTATAAAGGAGGGGTTTGCGTCCGTCATTTCGGATGTCGGATTTCGGATTTCGGGGTCTGTTTCAATCCAGTTCAGCAACCATTAGAAGACAGGTTCACGTCCTGGCGAGGGTATTTTCCGAAATCCGACATCCGAAATGCATTTACCTGATCATATCAAGATATCTACCCATCCAGTAAGGCAGTAGCCAGAAAACAGGTTCACGTTCCACATGGGGATTGCCCGGTGAAATGTTCCACGGATTTTTATCCCACCGTACCGTGGCTCTGACGCTGGCTGGCTGTAATTCACTGACCTGGAGCTCTCCAAGAACAGGGCTGTTGACGGCAGCGACATCGGCGCGCTTCGAATGGTCAAAGGTCCAGTCGACAAGGTCGAGCGGTGTGTCGGTCAGAAATTGAATGGAAGCATCCAGTTCCGATCTTCTGCCGCGCGAATAGTTATAAATAAAATTTACGAGTGGATTCTGATCGTTCTTTCGGGTTGACATCCAGTTGTCGATGTGGTTCTGATAGAACTTAAGCCGTTCCGGATCTTTTTCACTGGTAAGGAGAATTGGATATTGATAAGCCGCAAGAATGACATCAAAATAAATGAACCATGCTGGATTTTGCTGCGGCACCTTTGCCATGTTTTCAAGATATTTGTCCTGGTTAATAAGCCTGAGATAAATATTTTGATATTTTTCGTCCCCCGTTACATAATGCGCGAATTTCACAAATGATAAGAGCTCCATGGAATTCAGGCTCCGGTCTGGTGACCATTCCGGATCATGATTAAGCTTGTCGGGAGTCCAGATCCCCCACCGGGAAGGTTTACCATCAACATCTGTGAGTGTGAAATTGTGTGAAATGAGATGATCAACGATGCGAGCAACATGGCTTGCAATAATTTTTTTCTCAGCTGCATCCGCCACCAACTCGTGGTAGAAGAAGTAACCGAACATGTGACCACAGATCTCATCGCTGCTCGTGTCACCTTTCCAAAGCCATTTTCCATCTTTTGATTTATGCCAACGGACCTTGACCGGTTTAAATCTTGGTTCTTTGATCAGTTCGTCGGCTATTTCCCGTTCTGTGAACGATCTGTTCCCGTCGTGTACGAAAGTCCAATCGGATGGCACGATCGTGCGAGCAAAAAATCCATCGGATCCTGTGACATCAAGCAGCAATTTCAAGAAGCCAAAAGCTTTTTTTGCTTTGACCCGGGCGTCCTCACTTTTTGTAACGGCGTACCGGAAGCTTTCCATAGCGAGGTAGTTTCCTGTATACTCGCCGTCGTTGTCGTCATCTTCGGGCTCCCACCGCGTTGTATCGCCTGCGATCGGTAATCTGCATTGTCCTGCAATCCATGGCTCCCTGATGTGCCTTCGCATCAGCACATCATAAAAGTATGCTTCTTTTGTCGCGAGGGTCATTTTCTTTTTGCGGATAACGCTTACGCCACCATCAGTAGCTATCCAGGCATCTCCACTGGCATCAAAGGCGATATCGTTGACTTTGTCATTCAACAGCCATCGGCGGCTGAACCTTACTGAATGTGTATCGTCTGGGTAATAGCGCACGATGCCAGCGTCTGTTCCTATCCACATGATTTTGTCGGGACTAGACTCAACACATCGAACTTCAAGCGAAGGAATGCCCTGTTGTGGACGAAGAGTTCTTATTTTTTTAAATGCGCTGTCCATAACAGATACACCCCCCAGTCCACCAACCCATACGTTTAGCTTGCTATCGACGGCAACACCGCGGACGTACGCACTTACCAGATGGCTGGTATCCACAAAATGTTTCGCGTCCGAATTGAGAATGTGATACAATCCAACATCAGTGCTGAGCCACAATCCATGGCCACCATCGCTGGTCACGTCGCGAATAGATCGGCCAATGATTACTTCTCTCTTTTGAAATCTTTCGCCCGTATATAACCACAGTCCATTTGGTCCCGCCGCGTAGATCCCATCAGGTGTACTGCACAGCGATGCAATGGGCGTGATTAATCCATTCATTCTAAGAAGTTTGTTATCCTTAAATCTGTATACAGCATTCCAGGTGCTGATCCATACAGCGGAACCCTCCGTTTCAACGGCAAAGGAGGGACCTTGATCCGCAGCGGGTAAGGCATCCACCCACTCCGTTGTGCCATTTTTCTTTATAAATACGCCACCGGCGGTTGCAATCCAGGCATCTCCTCCTGGAGCTACTGTGATGCTTCTTACCTCATTTACGCCCTTATCATTACCGGTGGGAAAGGCTTCATGGTATTCCTGCCAGAAGGCTGTATCAATAAAAGCTGCTTCAGAGATTTGAGATGAAGTACCATCCCTTTTTGAAATGCATGACCCGAAGAAGACGCAGCAACAACATATCAGTAATAAGGACCTATAGCGCATTTTTTTAGGTTGATTTTTTTTCCAACACGAACTCATCGCTGCCGGCGCGCTTATTGTTGATTAACGTGCAATTGAGATTCTCACCATCCGTATCGATAGTCTGATAGAAATATACTGCATCGAAATGTCCAGTAAACCTATTGATCAATCGATCTTTGTTCAGCACACGACGGTCAAGTCGCATTTTGGATATCGTTGTTGTTAACGCCTCATGTTTTCCATCGATCCAATATTGAATGATTGCATCAACGTTTTCGGTGCTGATGCGCCATTGGATATCAGTTGACAATTGGGGCGAACCGGTCCATGTAATCATGATCTGATCAGATTTCGTTGGTCTTTGCAAAAACTGGCAGGACTTTTCAAGCGTATATAAAAGTAAAGAGCCGGTACTCACCGACTCTTACTCATTTACCCAAACTAATTAACACAAAGCACGAAGCCTGGTGTAGATTTCATTCACAGTTCGCAGAGTGATTGTGAACGACTCTTTGATTAGCTAGGTCAAATCTAATCCGTATCATACACACAGTACATCTATTTTGCGCATATTTAGGTTGATTTTACGCAAACATCAGGTTGTAGGCGGCCTCTATTTTTTTCGGTCGAAGGCATGAAGCTGCGTAACCTTTTCGGTCTTTCGGAGTATTTTTATAATAAAGACAAACCCTGGTTTTATGATTCGAAACTACTTCTCAATCACCTTAAGAAATATCAGGCAGAGCCCTCTGTACGCGTTCATCAACATTTTCAGCCTCGCCATTGGTCTGGCTGCCTGTATTATCATTTACCTTTTTATCAAGGATGAGAGGAGTTTCGATGCCTTTCACGCAAAAAATCCGGTCATTTACCGATTGGACGAAGTTCAGAACTTCTCGGGTACTAACCTTCAAAAAGTAGCCCTTTCCATGCCCGGAATGGGTCCGCACATGGTTGCTGATTTTCCAGAGATAAAGACCTACACCAGGGTTTGGAATCACGACAACTCGCTATTCAAGAAAAATGAAAAGCAATTGATCATTGAAAACGTAAAGGCCGTTGACAGCACGTTTCTCGAAATCTTTGATTTTCCCGTGCTGGCAGGTGATCGCGCTACGGCATTGGACGAGCCTCACTCCATCATGCTTACAAAGGAGACAGCCCTCAAATTTTTTGATAACTACGAGTCAGCGATCGGGAGCATGCTAACCATAGTTGATGAAGAATTCAAAGTGACGGGGATTCTGGAAAACGTGCCAGAGAATTCACATCTCCAGTTCGATGTGCTGGTGTCAATCACGACGTTCAGCCGGCGTGATCCTGAATTCAATTCGAGATGGGGTTCAAATTTCCTCAATACGTATTTGATTCTCGACACACAAGCAGACATCAAAAAACTGGAATCTAAATTTCCGGATTTCATGCTACGCCATACAGGCAACAAGGATATTAATAAGTATTACACACTCTTCTTGCAACCGCTTCACGATGTTCATTTGACGTCCACTGACATCGAGCACGATTACAATAATTATAGGAAATTTAATGGAAAGTACCTCGACATATTTTTCATCATTGGTATCTTCATATTGCTCATTGCATGTGTCAATTTCATGAACCTTACCACTGCGCGGGCGTCGCATCGCTGGAAGGAGATCGGTGTGCGTAAAACTGTCGGCGCCAAAAAGCTTCAATTATTCTCGCAGTTCATTTTTGAGTCAACGATCATGGCGCTCATTGCGCTCGTCCTATCCGTCATGCTGGATCTGATCTTTGTTCCATTGCTCAATGGGTTGATCGGAAGAGAGCTCTCTCTGCTATCACTGCTAAAATACCCAGTGGAAATCGTGGCCGTCGTTTTCATATCGGTGGGACTTGGATTATTAACCGGTATTTACCCGTCATTTTACATGACATCTTTTAGTCTTTCGCACGTTTTCAAAGGCGGCAAGCAGGGGGGGCGTTCAATTTTCCGAAGCGCACTGGTGGTAGTGCAGTTCGGCCTTGCCCTTGCAATGATTGTAAGCACACTCATCGTTCTTCAGCAACTCTCATTCATGAAGAACAAAGACATCGGATTCTCTAAGGACCAGATCATGCTTGTGTCAATGAACAAGGAGGCAAACGACAAGTTTGAAACGCTAAAGCAGGAGCTACTCAATAATTCACATGTAGTGGGCGTAACGGCCTCCGGGCAGCGTCTTGGCAATAATTTTCATCAATGGGGTTTCAAGGTTAAGTCGGATACTGCCATAATAGACATCACGCCGTCAAACGTCAACGTCGACTACGACTATCTCAAGGTTTATGGTATCAAGCTCAAGGAAGGGCGAGATTTCTCTAAAGCAAACCTTACGGATAAGGGGATGGCATTCATTATCAATGAGTCTTTCGCAAAAGAGCTTAACCTGAAGGAAACGGTCGGGACGCCGGCCGGTCACGGTTGGTATGACAATGATTCGCTTGGAACGATCATCGGCGTAACGCAGGATTTTAATTTCAATTCACTTCACTATAAGGTGAATACGCTGTCGATGGTAGTTCATCCTGACTGGGGTTATGATGAAATGTCTGTCAAGATTGATGGTCGCAATGTCGAAGCCGCCATCGCCGCGGTAAGAGGTGTTTGGGATAAATCCATATCCTCTTTTCCATTTTCATACACATTTCTGGACGATCATTTCGCTACCCTATACCGATCCGATCAGCAGATGAGCTCGGTCGTTGCGATTATGGCATCTCTGGCAATTCTAATCTCTTGCATGGGACTTTTCGGTCTTGCGGCGATTACCACGGAAAAGAAGACCAAGGAGATTGGAATACGGAAAGTGCTTGGCGCGACCGAAACGCAGATAACGGTCCTGCTATCGCGGAATTTTGCATGGCTGATCGCCTTGTCTTTTATCGTGACCAGTCCGGCAACGTACTGGCTATTATCAGAATGGCTTCAAACTTTTGCCTACAGGATACCCATTAACCCCCTGCTGTTCCTGCTAGGTGGGGGTATTGCTCTGGCCATTGCGTTGATCACCATCAGTTATCATACGCTCAGGTCCGCGAGGGCAAACCCTGTGAAGGCGTTGCGGTACGAATAATGCCAGTTTGACAAGGTAGTTGCTTGATAATCTAAGTGTTATAAACTTGCAAGCGTTGCGTCGCAACTCGTCGGATGTAGCGAGTTGGCGTATTGGGCTGCCAGCACTGTAACAAAGTGATGAAACGCTGTTAATTCCCGGAAAAAAAATTTAAATTTCTTTACACAATAAACCATTTCGCAGTCCATTATATCTAATGGTTGCCAATTGTGCCACATGACAATACGGTTGCTTATAAGTTTGCTTGTCATCTGTACGGCCTGTCAGGTTGGTAAGATTCCTTGTCCTAAAATGAAGACGGTTAAGCTTCATAAGTCATTTCGACCACCAGCCTCCTCGTTACTTTCAGCCAAAGCCAACCGGGCCCCCGAACGGGCCCCCGAAGAAGAGACTCAGCGTCCAAAAGACGCAAGACCTGCCGATGTTCGCTACGTTAAGAATGTTTCTGTCGAAGAATGGGATTGTCCACGACCTGGCGCCAAACATTATTTACCTAAGTCTGTTAAGGAAAATATCCGCAAGAATAAAAAGAAATTCGAGGCAGACATGAGACAACAACAGTTGGATTCCCTTTCCAACCGGTAATACCTAAAATACAGAGAGTGAAAAGTGAATGGTGAAAAGTGAAAAGATTGTTGCCATGCAATTCAGGTGAGGACTGGCTTGTGGCGATACCTGAACACAAACGGAAAGATAAATCCTAAGAGCAGTGCGTATCCTGCAAAAGTGAACCAGATGCTCTGCCAGTTTCTTACACCATCCACGGTAAAAAAGTCAACTACCCATCCGCTAAGTGTTCCGCCAACAAATGCGCCGATGCCATTGGTCATGAGCATAAACAGACCCTGAGCACTTGAGACAATGGTATTGTCCGCCTCACTTTTAACAAAAAGGGAACCTGATATGTTAAAAAAATCGAAGGCTATTCCGTATATGATCATTGAGAGTACAAGTAGTACCAATCCATCCCCGGGATTTCCAAATCCGAATAAGGCAAACCGCAACACCCATGCGAAGATGCTCATTAGCATCACGGTCTTGATACCGAATCTTTTAAGGAAGAAGGGGATCGTCAATATGAAAAGGGTTTCGGAGATCTGCGACACGGACATCAAAAGACTGGGATGCGTTACAGCAAATGAGTCGGGATATTTCGACGTAAAATCATGAATAAAAGTTTCGCCAAAAGTATTTGTGATCTGCAACGCGGCCCCAAGCATCATGGCAAATATGAAAAAGATGGCCATCCTGGTGTTCTTAAAAAGAATGAATGCATCAAACCCCAGTGTAGACAACAATGATCCGTCTCTCTTTATGTTGGCGGGCGGACATGCAGGCAATGTAAATGCATAGATCCCCAGCGCAAAGGCTGCTGTCGCACTGACATAAAGTTGAATTGGGCCCAGGGTCCATTTTCCAAAATCAATGACCCACATTGCGGCTACGAAACCGACGGTACCCCACACGCGTATGGGTGGAAAATGCGTAACAATATCGATACCTTTTTTTTGGAGAATGGCATACGACACGGCGTTGTTCAGCGCAATGGTCGGCATATAAAACATTGAATTCAGGAGCATGAGCAAATACATCATGTTATATGTTTCAACCTGCGCGGACCAAATCAATAGCATCGATCCTATGACGTGGCAACAGCCGAGAACACGCTCAGCATTCACCCAACGATCTGCAATTATTCCCAGCAACGACGGCATGAACAAAGATGCGATCCCCATGGTCGCGAAAATACTCCCCGCTTGTGAGCCAGTAAAATGCAACGTGTGTATCAGATAGCCCCCCAATGAGATCAACCATGCTCCCCAGATAAAGAACTGCAGGAAGTTCATAACGATGAGGCGGAATTTGATGCTCATGTTGACGTCAGGTTGTTTGATCGTTAAAGATAAGGATAGATGATTTACAACTTTGCGAAATATTTTTTCGCTTCAGCCATTACACGCGGGGCCAGTACAAATCCCGATAGCATAGTTGGTATGGCCATGATCGCGAAAGCGATGTCGATGAGGTTCAGTACGAGATCCATTGACGCTACTGCGCCCAGCACTATCGTTGTCAGGTAGAAATAATCGTACCACACGCTTTTCTTATCGCCCACAAGATACGACAGTGCTTTACGTCCGTAATAGCTATAAGAAAAGAGCGCGCTGATCGCGAAAACGAATGTGCACAGCAACAACACGTAATCGCCGCCCTTAGGCATCGCTGCACGATAAGCAAGAGACGTTAACGTTATGCCGCTGGCACCGGGCGTGAGCCAGGCGCCGGTAACCAAGATGGACATAGCTGTCAGTGAGCAGGATATGATCGTATCGATCACCGGGCTAAGCATGGATATTAATCCTTCACGGATGGGCTCAGTGCTTTTGGAGGCACCCATTGCCATCGGTGCAGTTCCAATACCCGCCTCGTTGGAAAAGGTGGCTCGCCTCACGCCAAGCATGATGATACCGCCGACCATCCCACCAAGAAAAGGGCTTCCGTGGTAGTTGGATGCGGTAAAAGCATCTGTAAAAATGAGCTTGATGTAGTACGGGATCTTGTCCGCATAGACGACAAGGATCACCATAACCGAAACAAAATGAAGGACGATCATCGACGGCACTAACCGTCCAGCCCAATCGCCAATGCGATGTATCCCACCAACAATAACGGTCGCTACCAGCACCGTGATCGATAGTCCGATCATAATCTTCGTCACGCTGATCTGCGTGTCTCCCAGTGCCATAAAGTTTTCTTTAATGCCCAAGGGCTTTAGTCCGATATCCACGATGGCCTGCGTGAGTTGATTGGTTTGGAAAATAGGCAACGCACCTACCATACAACATATGCAAAATAATACAGCCAATGGTTGCCATTTCTTGCCCAATGCTTCGCGGATCACGTACATGGGACCGCCTTGTAATTCGCCATTACTGTCAGGTCCCCGATAAAGACTTGCCAGCGCACTGGTGAAAAAATTTGTTGACATGCCAATGAATGATGTGACCCACATCCAAAATAAAGCGCCCGGTCCCCCCATTGCGATGGCCGCGGCTACGCCAGCGAGATTCCCCATGCCCACAGTGGATGCAAGTGCTGTTGAGAGTGCTTTGTACGCTGAGATCTGACCTGGGGCGTTGGGATCATCATATTTGCCGCGCAGGATGTTTACGGCATGGAAGAAATATTTGTATTGAATGAACCCGGAATAGAAGAGGAAAAATAAGCCTCCACCGATGATAAGAAATAATACCGGCCACCAGATCACACTGGCGGCATCGGACAGAAAGGCATTGATTGCGTTCAAGATGAGAATTGGGTGATTGAGTGATTTAGTGATTGGGTGAGTGAATCACTTTAATCACGGGGAATAAGGTAACAAGAAAAAGGACAGATTCTTGAGAATTTTGCCATTTGGTAATGGGTGATTGAAGAAATACAAAATACATGTTGCCTTTACTTTGCGCCTCCTTAGCGTCTTAGCGTCTTTGCGGTGGAAAAAAACAGGACTACTTAAGCGATTTAGTACTCTATGATCTCGATCTTGCGGAAATCGATAGGGTGGCTGTTAGATTGTAAAGATATAAATCCCTCCTTTATGATGTCGTTCTTTTCGTTCGCGAACTTCTTTCCATATTGATGCTTTGGATCATATCGGGCATTTTCGGCCTCCATGATCTGTTCGCCGTTTACAAAATGTTTGATCTTTCCATCCTGGATCTCGACTTCAGCCGTGACCCATTGGTCACCATGAAAAGTGCGCTGTATATCGGGTGGGGTACAAAAGTTGTCATTCTTTTTCCCCTTTATCTCGACTGATGTGCCGGGCGTGCATAGCTCACCCGTTGGGCGATCTTCTTTGCCATTACCACCGTGCAGGTTAAACTCGACACATACTGGAAATTGTTGTGTCAATTCCAGTGACGACGGATCCTGACCAAGGTATTGTATCCCACTGTCCCGAAAGCCCCACGATGGCGCGCCGGGTGCTGTGTCTCCTACAAATCGGTATTCTACCCTGAGCCTGTAATTCCTGAGCCGGGTTCCATAATACAGAGCCCCGAAGCGGTTGTTGAAATTTTCTCCATACTGGTCGTAACGTATGCTCAGAATTCCACTATCGACCCGGAAAGTATTTCCGAAATTCTCGCCCATGGGAAAGCCGGAGATCTTTATTTTCCAGCCTTTCAGATCTTTTCCGTTGAAAATACTCTTCCAGGAGGATTTATCCGGAGCCGCGTCGAACGAAAATAATATTCCGCAGAGTATGAAAAGCAGAATGGAATTGTGTCTGGTCATTGGGTGGCAAATTTTGTTTGGTATTCTGGTAGCTGTAGAAATCAAAAAGGCATGGTTACTCAGTTTCTTTCGCAGCGTCACTAAAATAAATTTCTAGTTAACTGGTTTCCTTTCAACGCGGTCATGAATATACGATTTGAATTATCCCGGCGGGATGAAAGTTGTGAAAACAATAGTAAAAAACCTTCTCATTCGATTCGATCTAAGCTGTGCTGGCCTCATGCTGGCAAAGGGGTGTTAACCTCTGCTTACCGCCGGTATTTCATTTTCCTAACATAACCAAACAATAAACAATCAGAAACATGCTAGCGCTAATTTCTAAAAGAACCATTGCCATGGCTGTATTTGGCATCCTTGTATTGATCTTATTTCTCAATATAAACCCATTTTCATGGAATGACGCAGGTAACAGAACAGTTGTCGAGCGTACCAATGGCGAGCAGATCGTGCAGTTCGCCCCCGGCATTTTCTATTCCGGCTTCTTCGCGAAGCAAAAGGAATGGCCTAATCAGATATCCGTCACATACCAGGATAATGCAGCCAACTTGGATCTGGAAGATAACGGTATTGAAGTAGGACAGATCATGATCCGCTTTAGTGACGCCACAACGGCAAACGTAAAAGGTATAACACAGTTCATCCTGCCTTCTGATGAGAAGGAAATGATCCTTATCCACAATACGCACCGGACACCACAATCATTGGTTGTGAAGAGGCTTGCCCCGTACACAAAAGAATGTCTTCAATCCTCTGCTCAGCTGATGAGCAGTGAGAAGCACTACGGTGGGGGTAGGGCACAAATGGCGCAGGACTTTATGGATCAGTTGAAGGATGGCGTTTATTTGCTAAGAACGGAGGAAAACGTTGTTTATGACTCCCTGGCCTCAGAGAAGAAGCGGATCTATCAAACGGAGATCCAGCTGGATGGCAAAACATCACAGCCGAAGAGAAAACTTTCTTCCATAAAGGAATACGGAATTACGGTTGCCGACGCCGCCATAACAGATGTTGACTACGAAGAACAGGTGGATAAGAAGCTGACTAAGATCATCGACGCCGTAACGAAATCATCAATTTCCAAACAGGAGTTGATGACAGCACAGCAGCAGACGCTCACAGCAAAGGCCAAAGGTGAACAGGCGCTTGTAGAGATCGAGTATCAACAAAAGCAGGAGCAAACCCGGCAGGTCGTAGAAGCAGAAACGAAAGTAAAGGTCGCGGAACAAGATAAACTTCAGCAGAAAATCGCCTATGAAGGTTCTATTTTGGAAGCTAAAAAGATCAAAGAACTCGCAGACGCGCAGGCCTACGCCAGATCAAGGATCATGCAGGCGGACGGTGCGCTCGAGATGAAACTGAAAGCCCAGGTTGAAGTTCAAAAAGTGTGGGCCGAAGCATTCAGCAAGTACACGGGCGCTATTGTGCCTCAGTTCCAAACAGGTGGAACGGCAACAAATGGTGCCTTGAATTTCATGGACATTATGACCGCTAAAACGGCAAAAGATTTTGCGCTCGATATGAAGAACAAAACAAATTGATGCAATTAATCTCTATCATCAAAAGGCTGCACGTGCAGCCTTTTTTTTTGCCTTCGCCTGACCGGAAGGGCAACGCAAGATCGGCGAGGTTATTTGTTGCTGAAGGCCCGAGTCATTTCTAGCGCACGGACTATTTATACTTTTCGATAAAGGTCCTTACGGCCGTCGCAAATGCTTCCGGTTCTTCATAAAACCCATTGTGTGCCGAGTTTGTAAGGGTAACGATGGACTTATTTACCGGCGGTGTGCCGATCACGCTCCAGGCCTGCTCAGCCATGGGGTAGGGTATGACGCCATCATGAATGCCCCAGATAATTAGTGCGGGAAGACTGATGTTGCTCATCTTAGGGGTGAGGTCAATATCGGAAATGATAAAATTCTTGATCACGTGATCGTAGTTGGTCAGGGCCGCCGTAACGTTGGCGGGCGATTCAAAAAGGTAATCGAAGGAATAGTTGGGAAATACGGCGGTTCCCTCGAGCGATTCGTCATATATGTATCCGTGTGCCTCTTCGACAAATGAGTAATGCTCCAGCTGATCCGTTGTAAACTCGGGATTTTTCGCATACCATTCTAAAACGTATTCCCAAAAATCCTTTTTATCGTTCAAGGCAATTTGCTGTGTTGCGTAGCTGCTCACAAAATTCAGCGAAAGACTGTCACCCATAGGGTTGTTATGCGCGCCATCTAATTCGATCCATCCCCTGATCTTAA
>Ga0193753_10003120_pt1 | contig 12503 bp, 8 predicted proteins | sample H1c2metaG_FD_144925 | JGI IMG/M metagenome (GOLD analysis project Ga0193753, IMG submission 144925) | Soil microbial communities from a riparian zone of the East river system, Colorado, United States - H1c2 | ecosystem: Environmental > Terrestrial > Soil > Riparian zone | place: USA: East River... | reverse complement strand
CTTCTTACGCCATGGTTCGTGTCTCACGAACCTCATCAACAGAAACTTTTACGCCATGGTTCGTGTCTCACGAACCTCATCAACAGAGACTTTTACGCCGTGGTTCGTGTCTCACGAACCTCATCATTAGAAACTTTTACGCCATGGTTCGTGTCTCACGAACCACATCAACAGAAACTTTAGCTTTTTGAAAGATTTGCGGGAAGAGTTCTAAAGAGATTGGTTCGTGAGACACGAACCACGGCGTAGGGAAGAGTTTTAAAGAGGTTGGTTCGTGAGACACGAACCACGGCGTAGAAGATTTGCGGGAGGAGTTCTAAAGAGATTGGTTCGTGAGACACGAACCACGGCGTAGGGAAGATTTGCGGGAAGAGTTCTAAAGAGATTGGTTCGTGAGACACGAACCACGGCGTAGGGAAGAGTTCTAAAGAGGTTGGTTCGTGAGACACGAACCATGGCGAAGAGTCGAATTAAACTTCCCTCTGTAGAATTTTTTCTATGTGGCCCTGGAACTCCATCTATCCTCCCCTCCGGGCCTTTATACCAAACCGGGACCCGTGTTTATTCACGGGTATGCCTGGCAATCCGAATCCTTCCTCAAGCCCATTCACTAACTGTTAAAATAAAAAAAATGCACCCTACGCTCACTGGCTGGCCGGCAAAGAAACTCAACAGACCCAGGATGATATCACATATTATCCATCAACAGTACATTAAATTTATGGCCATCGGGATCAGCAAAGGCAAAGCCATAATAATTGGCCTCATCTCTTTCCACTTTCTTGATGATATTACCACCGGCGCTTTTAACCTTCTTTGCAAATTCATTCACTTCCTCCTCTGTTTCTGCAGAAAGGGTAAAAATAATCTCGCTGTTATCTTTTGATCCCGGTTTTAAAAACTCGTCGATCTGTGAGCCTTGTTCAAAAAAATGAATTACAAATCCATCCTCACCAAAAAGAAAACTAGCCAGTTTAGGATATTTGTTTGAGTTGTTGGGAGTAAATCCTAATTCTGTGTAAAATTGATCGGTGCGCTTTGCATCTTTTACGCTGAAATTGGCCCAGATTTTTTGTTTTGTATTCATATTTATGTCTTTTAGTTGAAAATTATTCTTCAAAGTTATGGCGTAACGGTGTACCATTTGAGGCGTAAAAGCGACATATGATGGGGCATTTGCGCCAGAAACATCTTAAGCAGTTTGCAAAGTTTCCAGGTGAGTATCTTTCGATTATGTATACTTTACAGCTTATGACGTTGAAGCTTATTCTGTAGAATCTGCCATAATAATGCCGTTGATCATCATCAGTGGCGATCAGGCATAAAAAAATCTATCTGAACCATTTTAATAAATCATATATCACATGTTTTTTAAACTGCACGGCCGGAAAACAGCCAGAATAAAGAAATTTACAGAAGTTCAGGAACATTGCAGAAACTGTAAATCCTTTGATCTGGATATTAAAGTGTATCGGGATTACCATCATTTCATGTTTATCCCGATTATACCGGTTGGCGATAAGGTCGCGAAGATCTATTGTAATCATTGCGGAGACGGATTACGCATCGAAACAATCCGGAGGCAGTACGAAGCATCGGCAAAGACACCTTTTTACCTGTATAGTGCGCCGATCCTATTCGGCCTGTTGATTTCTCTTGTAGTGATTGCGGGTATATATAAAGAGAAGGAAACAGCGCGATATGTTGCCGATCCCAAAGTGGGCGACATCTACTGCATATATGAATTTCGGAATACAGCCCCTACCTATTATTACGCACGGGTGATGCAGGTAAATGGAGATTCCGTATATGCCTATCTGGGCAACCTCGCCTATCTTGGCTCTGTCGACAGATTTGACGACTCGGATTTTTTCAGGAAAGATGAGTTCTTGAGTTTTAGTAAACTGGAGCTAAAGAAAATGCTCGATACGGCGGGCATTCACTCTGTGGAGCGGGGATATGGAGATGAGAAAGGGTTTAACAGAATTCGGTAATGTCATTAAATAAAGATTCAACGGAGAGGAATAAGTAAAAATTCAAAAGTAAAAAGTAAAAAGTAAAAAACCTCATTCGAGAACACTGACAGCTCTGTAGTTCACTTCTACTGAAGCCTAACTCCAAACCTGCCTGCATCGCCTGTGCGCCGCTTTGGCGAGCAAGGCCGGCAGGCAGGTTGGCTATTCCTTACTTAACCCGGGGAATCACCACCGTCCCCTCTATCTCTATCAGCACATCGTCCCTGAACAGCTTACTGACCTGTACCAGGGTACTCGCGGGTGGTTTTTTGGTATTGATATAACGATCCCTGGCATCCCGAACCTTCTGTATCTGGCCTACATCCAGCATGAAGTAACTCAGCTTCACCAGTTGGTCCATGGTACCGCCGGCGCTGGTCACGCATTCCTTGATATTCCTGAACACCTGCTCCGCCTGTTGTGCCACATCATCCTTGCCTACCAGGTTGCCGCTCTTATCCAGCGCCACCTGGCCGGAGATGATGACCAGGGTGCAATTGCCGAGGTCGATCGCCACTACATGGGAGTAGCCCTTGGGAGTGGAGATGGTGAATGGGTTAATTATCTTGACGAGAGAGGTGTCGGATTGGGAGAAGGCGACCGATGTTATGCAAATTAATAGTAGGAGAATGATGCCTTTTTTCATAATGATAGATTTAATACGGATAAAGGTAAAATAAAAAATCCTTGACTGCATCTGGCAATGAGGGCGAACGCGGTACTGCATTCGTTGAGGTAGCCTGAGTAGATGATTCGATAAAGAGAAGAGGGCTCCTGGCATCTGCCCTATCAATTAAGTTAGCGATATTACGCCATGTTTCGTGTCTCACGAACCAACATCAACACTACGCCATGGTTCGTGTCTCACGAACCAACCTCTTTAAAACTCCTCCTTACGCCGTGGTTCGTGTCTCACGAACCAACATCAACACTACGCCATGGTTCGTGTCTCACGAACCACCATCAACACAATATATTTCAGAAAAAAACGACAATCCTGGTTTTTATCCCATAGATTAGAATCCTTACGCCATGGTTCGTGTTTCACGAACCATGGCGTTGCTTTTTGAAAGACCCCCGGGACGAGTTTTAAAGAGGTTGGTTCGTGAGACACGAACCATGGCGTAGTGTTGATGTTGGTTCGTGAGACACGAACCAGGGCGTAAGAAGAGGCTGGTTCGTGAGACACGAACCATGGCGTAAGAAGAGGTTGGTTCGTGAGACACGAACCATGGCGTAGGCTGCAAGGCCTTGACCGTTTACCAAGTCAGACCGTGGAGACAAAATATTCTGTAACATCGGAGACAATGTTCTCAATATTTGCCTTATAGAAACCAGCACCGTTCATACATCCACATTCGACAATAAAATATTTGTCACCACATAGGCAAATATCCATAACAAAGACATCATGGGGAGTGTATTGTTGACACCTTTCCTCCGCAAAAGAAACAACATCAGCAGGACAACCCTCCTCTTTTCTCAGTTTAAAATATTCTCTATACATTGACGCAGCGACAACTTTTTTATTGACAACCCAAAGTCGCCATTCGTAGTGTATGTTATAAGGTTCCGACACCACTATTTTACTTTCAAGTGACAGGGTGGTATTCTCAACTACTTTAAGTTTTTCGTACCAATGATTAATCTCGTCAAACCGTTTGACTTCGCCTGCAAATGATTTGCTATCATCGTTTGGACGAATGAAAATCAATTTATCGAAGCTATAATTATTGCCGTTAATTAATTCTTTAAATGTTATAACCGACGCATCATAGTTAAGCATGTGCCGACTCCACTTTTCAATGTAGTTTTCTATTGAAAAAGTCGCTTCATCAAAGAAAAGACCTTTTCTAAGGGTTGCATCTTCAAAAGCCAATCGGTTAAAAGTGTTTGACCCATAAATAATAGAACTTCGACTTCTATCAAATTCAGGGAGTTCCGACGTAAATGGAATTATATCCAATTCAATAAAGGCGACTCCAACTTTGTGACATGATTTTTTTACCTGCTCAAAGTCTGACTGGCTTGTAAGGTTTCGTTGTACGACCCATTGAAGGTTTTTATACTTTTCGTTCATTAAACGAATTTAAAGTAAAAACTCACCCAGACCGCCAACATTGGGTTTACTGCTTACGCCATGGTTCGTGAGACACGAACCATGGCGTAAAAAGTCAAAATTAAAAAGTAAAAAATCAAAAACCTCATTCAAGGAGTATCACAGTCCTGCTGACCCGGCGCATAGCACGATACCTGAGCATTGAATATTGCGTATTGATTATTGAATATTTAAAGCAACTATCGGCCGGACCAAATACGAAAAGAATCGTCTGCTGAGGCCTTACGCCTTGGTTCGTGTCTCACGAACCACAACAAGACATTATACTTCAGAAAAAAACGACAATCCTGGTGTTTATCCCATAGATTAGAATTCTTACGCCATGGTTCGTGTCTCACGAACCATGGCGTTGTTTTTGAAAGATCCCCGGGACGAGTTTTAAAGAGGTTGGTTCGTGAGACACGAACCATGGCGTAAAAACTCTACGCCATGGTTCATGTCTCACGAACCACATCAACACAACATACTTCAGAAAAAAAACGATAATTCTGCTTTTTACCCCATAGATTAGAATCCATGGGATTTTAATTTGGGGAATGAGCAAGAAATTACTGGAATACCAGCGAAAATCACATATTGAGACCGGAGAGATATTTTTCTGGACAGCAACAATCAACCATTGGCAAAAACTTCTGTGGCCCGACCGTTATAAAGATGTCATTATAGATTCCCTCGATTACCTGAGTAATGCAGGAAAAGTTAATGTATTTGGTTTTGTCATCATGCCCAATCATATTCACCTGATATGGAGGACAAGAGAGCTCAATGGTAAAGAAACACCACAGGGGTCTTTTTTAAAATACACCGCTCATTTATTTAGAAGAATGCTATACAAGGAAGACAAGGGAAAATTATTATCATACAAAGTGGATGCCGATAATAAAGAGCTTGAGTTTTGGCAAAGAGATCCGTTGGCCATTCCATTATATAGCAAAAAGGTGGCTTTTCAAAAACTGGATTATATTCATTGTAACCCACTGGCAGAACATTGGCAACTCGTTAAAGACCCTTGTGATTACAAATATTCGTCGGCGCGGTATTATGAAATGAATGAAAAAAAATTTAGTTTTTTGAGAGATTTGAGGAATGAGTTTTAATGAGGCTGGTTCGTGAGACACGAACCATGGCGTAGCGGAAAGAGTTTTAATGAGGTTGGTTCGTGAGACACGAACCAAGGCGTAGAATATCACGACCCTTGAGCATTGTCCACAGGACCCCGTGGGATTATTGAGTATTAACTATTGATTTTTTTCACTGAAGCATTCTAATTCCCATTCCCCGCCCTATTAATCTCATCCGTTGCTCCTCCTTCCGACCGGTTCACCGGCTTCATGGCCTTTCCGAACCGCCAGCTGAAACTCAGCCGCACCACCCGCGAGTCCCATTTTACAGCAAAGGGCTCATGCGCATTTTCAAACGTGGACCTCCCGGAATAGTTTTGGAAATAGGTTAAGTCGCGAACGTTCAGTTTCAACGATCCTTTGTTCTTCATGATCTGTTTGGAGACGCCCAGGTCCAGTTCCCCCTGTGGCTTCAGCCATTCCTGCAGGTCTATCTGGCTCTTCGTCTGATAATAGCCGCTTATCTCAAATCCCCAGCCTTTCTTCAGCTGGAACTGGTTGTTCAGACTCACATTCAACTGCGCCACCTCGGCCCTGATGGGCGCCCACACCACTCCTTCTATTATCTTGTAATTGAATACCGCTACGGCCGTCAGGCTCCACCATTTTGTGATCGGCCGCTGAAAGGTTTCGCTGATACCGAAGTTTTGGAAAGAACCGACATTCCCCCTCGTGTAGATGATGATATTCTTGTTCACATTACTACTGCTGGAATCGATGATGAAGATCTGTGAAAAGTAATCGCGGAGGTAACTGTAGGAAAATTCTGTTGTCAGCATCTGCTTATACGTGTGCGCCAATGCAAAATTCCAGGTGTACTGCGGCTTGATAAAGGGATTGCCTGCCTCATACGTGTACTTGTTGAGCGTGGTGATAAAGGGATTCAGGAATTGGAACGGCGGCCGGTCTATCCTTCTTCCCAGCCGCAGGGTAAACACGTTGTTGCTGTCTGCCTGGTAAGAAACGAAGCCTGTAGGGAACAGGCTGCCATAGTCTTTCTTAAAGGCCGAATCCTTTACCACGGCATTACCCAATTGATGCGCCTTGTAAGAGGTGATCTCATACCGGAGCCCCGCCTGCCAGTGCCACTTTCCCTTTTCTGCGTCCACGCTTGCATACGCCGCGCTGATGTTCTCATTATACAAAAAATGATTGCTCCGGCTCAGGTCGGGCTGCCAGGTGTTATTAGCATCATAGTAATAATAGTCGGCCGTATTATCCGTCTTGTTGATGGCCGTCTTCAACCCGGTCTCCAGGAGAAACTGTTTGAAGTGGTGAGAGTAATCGATCTTCGAGGTAACGATATGAAGCCTTGACGGGAGAGTACCCATGGTGGCGGAGACGTCATTTCCCTGCCCTACTAACTGCGTCTGATACTTTTGATCGCCATCGATGGCAAAGCTCACATAGTCCAGGTCGGCGGTCAGTTCGCTACCCTCATTGATCTTATACCGGCCATTCACATTTACGCCGGCTCTCCTGAACCGCAGGTTGTCTTCACCCCAGGTGTTGATGGAGGAATCGATATGGTAGTCCGGATCCATCCAGTTGATGGTGGCGAGGCTCCTGGCCTTCCTGTCGAAGATGCCGCCGTTAAATACCAGGCCAAGTGTCATTCGCTTGTTCACAAAAAAATCAAGCCCCGTCTTAAGATTATTCCCCAGCCCCCGGTTCCTCGATACATTGGGTTGCTCCAATCGCACTGAATCTTCCTGGTGCGTATTGAAATAACTGCGCAATGTATACAAGTCCTGCTTCTCCCTGTTGGCCCGCATGCCATAATTGAGGAACCAGTTTACCTTACCATTCCGGTAGTTAAGGTTGAGGGTATTGCCCGTCTTGGCATAGTATCCCTGGCCAATGCTCAGGTTCATGGAGCCATTGAAGCCTTTCAGGCGGTTGGCCTTTGTCCTGATATTGATGATGCCGGCATTGCCGGACGCATCGTATTTGGCACCGGGGTTCTCGATCAGCTCTATCGTTTCTACCTGCGAGGCGCTCATGCTGGCAAGGTAGGCCTGCAGATCTGCGCCGCTGAGCTGGGTAGGCTTTCCATCTATCAGTACGTTCACGGCGGGCTTTCCTTTCATGATGATGGAGCCATCCTTCCCTACGGTAATGCCCGGTGATTTTTCCAATACATCCATCACCGTGGCTCCTGCATTGGTAATATTCGCTTCGGGGTTAATCACTGTTTTATCGGGCAAAAACTGGATGAGTGGCTTCCTGGCCACCACGGTCACATCCTGCAGTACGCCGCTTTTTGCTTTTAGTGTAATGGTATCGGAGAGCGAGCCGGGCTGTTCCATATCTATCCACCGGCCATACCCGTTCTCATACCCTGCCTGGCTTGCCCTGGCCCTGTATTTCCCGGCCTCGAGGGCTGCAAATTCGATGACACCGGATGCGTTTGCCGCGCCCGACCGGCTGACCGCAGAATCCCGGGCCAGTAAATACACCGAGGCGGCCGGCATGGTATGGTGCTGCTCATTCAACACGGTGATGCGAATGCTTCGCTTACCCTGCTGTGCATGGACATGACTATAAATGGATATAAAAAGGAGGCTGAAGATGACTGTACGCATAGCTGGTAGGCAATCAACGAATGTATTCAAATACGGTAGAAAAGGGAGGGTTTTTCTTTCAGCGGTAAGAGATTTGTGCAAGCTTATGCGGCAGTAAGAGCAGGAGGAATTGGGAATATGGGATTGGAAATTGGGCTTATCGCGGAAAGGGGCTGATAATAAAAACCAGAACATAAAATATGAAAAGCCTGCGGGCATCCTGATCATGGAAAGAAAAAATTCATACTTTCATGTCAACCTAAACGCCCACCACTAAATGGAAAAATTCCTTGTGGGTTTTCGCCTTTTACGTTGTTGTATTTTTAAAGTAATACCGCCAATATAAAACCACTGTTATGTTTATCAATTTTATCAAAACTGCACTGCGTGCTACTTACCGGAGTAAACTCACAAGCCTTATAAACCTTTTTGGGCTTGCTACCGGCATGACGGCCGCTATATTTATTTTTTTATGGGTGCAAAACGAGGTTACAGTTGACGATTACCAGCCGGATAATATTTACAGGTTATCTAACACATCAAATTATAAAGGCAAATCATTTTCTTCAGAAAGAACAACAATGCCGTTATACCTGGCTTTGCCAAAAGATATACCTGAAGTAGAAAAGGCGGTTATTATGTCCCCTAATAGATTCAGCGGAATTACTTTTAATATAAGCAACAGGCAATTTGCCGAAAAAACAAGTGCCTGGGTTGACAGGAATTGGTTTAACATGTTTGCCTATTCATTTGTACAGGGTAATGCTGCCAGTTTTACAAATAATCCTTACAGTATTGTATTGTCAGAATCAAAAGCCAGGAAATATTTTGGCAGTGCTGATGCGGTGGGGCAATTGATAAAAATGGATACTGTTAATTATACCGTAGCCGGTGTGGTAAAAGATAACCCGCTTAATTCAAGTTTCCAGTTTGATATTCTCCTCCAATACGATAGCTATTTAACAGGCCCCCGGTTGAAGAGGGCCAGTACAGACTGGAATAATGCCAATTATATAGCTTTTGTTCAGTTGCGTCCCGATGCATCAAAGAAGATGGTAGAAGCAAAGGTCTCTGAAATTATAAAAAGAAATAACAGTGAAAATGATGCCATTGTAAGCCTTGATCCTTTAAAGCAAATGTACTTTCAAACCGGTATAGACTCAGCATTGCCGCAGGGTAGCAAAAAGACCACCTATATTTTTACTGTTCTGGGCATTTTGCTGCTCGTTACTGCCTGTATAAACTATGTGAACCTTACTACCGCCAGGGCCAGCCTGCGTGCCAAAGAGGTAAGCATAAGGAAAATTACCGGCGCTACAAAAGCTCAACTTTTTTGGCAGTTTATTGCCGAATCGCTGACCATAAGCGTCTTTGCGCTGCTGATTGCACTGGGATTAGTAGAGCTGCTTTTGCCACTGTTTAATACCATTACCGAGAAAAATTTCTGGTTGCCCATAACATCGATTACCATGTGGCAAATACTGTTGGGTACATTAGCCGCCGCCATTGTATTAAATGGTATTTATCCTGCACTCCTGCTTTCATCCTTTAGCCCGCTTAATGTCTTCAGAGGCAAAAGCCTGCTAAAAGTGAAAGACGGTTCTATACGCAAGGCGCTGGTTGTATTCCAGTTCTTCCTGTCCGTGCTGCTTATTACATCTGCAATTGTTATTTACCGGCAGCTACACTATATACAATCAACAAACCCGGGCTACAATGTTTCGCAGGTAGTGTCGCTGAGCATTCCCTATACTACCTATAGTAAATTGAACGACAAACAACGAACGGCTTATTTTGAGGCTTTCAGGCATGAGTTAGAGGTCCAACCCGGGATTACGGGTGTATCAACAGCATCCGGGGAAATAATTGATATTGGAGATGCAAATGGCGCCGGTGATGCGATATGGGATGGTAAGGATACTACTTACGATGAACGTATATCGAGGCTCGAGGCAGATGCAAATTTTAAAAACGTATTTAGTGTACAGCTTAAAAGCGGGCGGTGGTTTACTGAAAGTCCTAACGAGTTTGGAAATGTTATCATAAATGAAACTGCCGAGGCGCAATTTAACATGATCAAACCCCTGGTTGGGCAACGCTTTATCTGGCGTGGCGATACCGGCCAGGTAATTGGTGTGGTAAAAGACTTTCATTATAAAAGCATGCATAATAAGATAGGGCCGATGATCATATCGTACAACAATGGACAATCCTATTATTATTTTGCGAAAATAGCAGCGGGCAATATTCCTGCAGAACTCACCAGGCTGGCGGGCGTATGGGGCAAGTTTGTACCCAATGAACCGTTTGCCTACACGTTTCTTGACGACAGCTTTAATAACCTCTATAAAACGGATATTAAATCTTCAACGTTAATTCTTGTATTTTGTATAGTGGCCGTTGTTATCGCTGCGTTGGGCCTGTTTGCCCTGGCCACCTTTACTGCGGAAAGGCGCAGCAAGGAAATAAGTATTAGAAAAGTATTGGGCGCCACCGTACAGCAAATAAGCTTACTGCTTACAAAAGAATTTTTAGTGCTTGTATGCATGGCTATTATTATAGCAACACCCATTGCCTGGTGGGCCATGAACAAATGGCTGCAGGATTTTGCTTACCGTATCGTGCTAACCCCCTGGCTATTGGCTATTGGTGGACTGGTAGCACTGCTAATAGCGATATTATCTGTAGGCACGCAGGCGGTTAAAGCTGCCATGGCAAACCCGGCAGCGGTGTTGAAGGCAGAATAACGTCAATAACGTGAACCGTGAATCTTCAACGTGAAACGTGAATCGTGAATCGTCAATCGTGAATAGAAGTTGCATTACGATTAGTATTTTCAAATCGTTTTGAGCTTCGATTCACGATTGACGATTCACGATTCACGTTGAAGATTGACGATTCACGTTTCACGTTTCACATTCCCTACCTTTACACTCCTAAATCAAAAAATATGATACCCACAAAAGGATATGCCGCACAGACTCCTGAGACCGATCTCGCCCCCTGGAACTTTGAGCGCAGGGAAGTAGGACCACACGACATCCAGATCGAAATTCAATACTGCGGTGTTTGTCATTCAGACCTGCACCAGATCAAAAATGACTGGTTCCCCGGCGTTTTTCCCATGGTGCCCGGACATGAGATCGTAGGCAGGATAACAAAGGTTGGAGATCACGTCAAGAAATTCAAGACGGGCGATCTGGCTGGTGTGGGCTGCATGGTAGACTCCTGCCAGGTCTGCGACAACTGTAAAGACGGCCTTGAACAATATTGCCAGGAAGGAAGTACACAAACGTATAACAGCATCGGCCGCGACGGCGTGCCCACCTACGGCGGCTATTCCAACACCATCGTGGTACGGGAGGAGTTTGTATTGCACATTTCCGACAAACTGCCGCTTGCCGCCACCGCTCCCCTGCTTTGCGCCGGCATCACCACCTATTCGCCGCTGCGTTTCTGGAAAGTGGGCAAAGGCCATAAGCTGGCCGTACTGGGGCTCGGCGGCCTGGGTCATATGGCCGTTAAATTTGGCGTGGCCTTCGGTGCGGAGGTAACTGTGTTAAGCACTTCGCCTTCCAAGAAGGACGCGGCGATGGCGCTGGGGGCACATAAATTCGTGGTTACTTCCGATCCGGCTCAAGTCAAGGCCGTGACCGGATCATTCGACTTCATCCTGGATACCGTTTCCGCGGAGCACGACATGGATCTCTATCTTTCCCTGCTAAGAACAAGCGGCACGATGATCTGCGTGGGTGTTCCTTCCAGGCCCTATTCCATTCAACCATTCTCCCTGCTGGGCGGACGCAAAAGCGTGGGCGGCTCCGGTATCGGCGGCATTCCCGAAACACAGGAGATGCTGGACTTCTGCGCCAAGCACAATATCGTATCCGATATTGAAATGATCGATATCAAGGATATCACGGCTTCGTATAAGAGAATGGAGAAGGGAGATGTACGGTACCGGTTTGTGATTGACATGAAGACGTTGTAGTATTTAGGTCGATCGCACGACCGGGTGTGTGATTTGTGTATAGAAATGGGCCGAGATTGAAAGCATTTTGTTTTGAAAAGCTCTCGGATTTGGCCACGGATTTATTTTGTGAAGATGGAGGATGGGGAAGTGTGAAATTGGAGAGGCAGTAGGCCTAAAATAAATCGCTTGACTGTAAATCATAAAAATTCAGAGATTTGGCCTGTCCCCAGGACGTCCCTCAGAATTTCGCTTCTTTCTTTCTTCCATCTTTTTAAGAAGCCCCGAGGTTATATTAGACTTATCTCTTCTGCCATTATTATTGCGAATATTGTCTTCCTTATAAATATCTGGTTTATTTACAAACAATTTGGCATCTTTAAAAAAATCTCCCCCAATTCTAAAAAATTGGTTGATAAATTGGGCAGCAGACTTTATGTCTCCTTCACTCACCGTCAAATTCTCAATATTATCAGTCGCCTGATAGGTCCAATTGTAAGATCCATGCAGAATGATATATCCATCAATAACACAAAATTTACTATTTAATTTTTGCTCCCGATCTATCATTACAAATTCTCCAAATTCGCCATTTAGTTGACTAAAATCAATGCCTGATAGACTATTTATTTCATCCGCTTGGACTAGGAGGTAAACTTGAACTTTTTCACGCGTTTTGCTTAAAAGTATATCAAAAAGGGATTTATCAGTAAA
>Ga0193753_10003119_pt1 | contig 12511 bp, 13 predicted proteins | sample H1c2metaG_FD_144925 | JGI IMG/M metagenome (GOLD analysis project Ga0193753, IMG submission 144925) | Soil microbial communities from a riparian zone of the East river system, Colorado, United States - H1c2 | ecosystem: Environmental > Terrestrial > Soil > Riparian zone | place: USA: East... | reverse complement strand
ATGTTCCGTATTTTTCAGCCCCTGCGAAAAGCGATCGATCACGTAGTGTCGGGCGGGCGCCTTGATCGCCTGCTCGTAAAAATACGGAACATCAGTGCATGCAATGTTGACCAGCGTCACCGCGGAGTGCGAGTTGCGAGCATTGCCCGCCACGAAGGCGGCATCGCGGATGTTTTGCATCCGCAGATCCCGGCCGTAGAGCTGCTCCACCTCTCCGGGCGCGATCTGCAGCGCCACCGGCATGTTCGAGAAGCTCACGCGAATCAGTGTGAAGCCGGCCTCCTGCGTCTTGATGGCGGCCGCGCGCTGACCCTCGAAACTCGAATCCATCAGCAGGAATTGCCACACCGGCGCGGTGCGCTTGGTGATGATGCCGTATTCCCCGCCCTCGACATGGATGTCGCTCGCCTGGTTGCCGATATCCTCCACGGCCGCGCGCGCGGCTCCGATCCGGAAGTTCATGTGCGTGAGTTCGCTGTGCTGCGCGACGTGGAAGCGAATGGCAATCGCCGCCGGGTTTCCATCCTGCAATTCGAAATCGATGTTGCTCATGCCACTGAAGAACGTGAACTCGGTGGCATCGACGATCGGCGCTCCTAAGTCCGGCCGATTGTCGGCGAAGTGGACCATGTAGCGGCCGGTGCCTTCCTGAAATCCCGGCGTGTCCTTGGCAAGCACGAAGACTGGACGCGTCGCTCCATATCCCAAGAGACGTATGCCCTGCCAGACGTAGATAGTCTTGCTCAGACGATAGCGACCCTCGGGAATCAGCAATACGCCGGCCCCCGTCGTCTCCTGCACGCGGTCGATGGCTCGTTGAAGCGCGTCGGAATCGTCAGCGGTGCCGTCTGCATGCGCGCCGAATGCCTCAGCGGTGAAATCCACGGCGCGCGGATCGGCGGGTCTGCCTGAGTAGAACGACGTGGCGTGAGCGGTGCCCGACCAAAAGAAGACGGCCGCGATGAGAGCTGTCAACGAGGTGCGCAAGCAGCACCTGTGCTTGAGGAGATGTTTCACGAGGAAAGTGGGTCGCGGTTGGCCGAGTCGATCGTGGGAAAGCGATGATACGCGTCGTGATTGTGCAGATGCAGGCGCTGAATCCCGCGCTTGTCATGATCCTGATTCCATTCAACAACCTCGTCCTCTACCCCGCGCTGCGCCGCTGGGGTGTCGATGTGACGCCGCTGCGGAGGATGGGGTTCGGCATCGCGTTCTCGGGTTTCGCATGGATCGCGGCCGGCGCCATCCAGCTCGCGATCGACGGCGGCGATGCGGTTTCAATCACCTGGCAGGTGCTGCCCTACGTACTACTGACGTTCGGCGGCACGCTCGTATCGGCGACGGGACTCGAGTTCGCGCACAGCCAGGCACCGCTCTCCATGAAAGGCGTGATCATGGCGTTCTGGTATCTGTCGGTGACGGTCGGGAATCTCTGGGTGCTCGTGGTCAATGCGAGCGTGCGCAATGGGGCGGTGATGGCGCGCGTTGCGGAGACTGGGCTCACGGAGAATGCGTTTCTCATGTTTTTCTTCGCGGTGTTCGCGCTCGTCGTCGCGCTCGCGTTTGGGTGGTTTGCGCGGCGGTATCCGATGCAAGATCACTATCGAACTGCGACGCGATGAGTCTCAATGGGGCTCCCCCGGCCGGAGTTGAACCCCCCGCGTAAGATACTGAACCCATTGCGAGTCGTATGGCGTTGGCGCTTTTGTACCCGTGACCGTACCCGCAGCCTCACCGCCATGCAACGTGAACGTTTCGTCTACGGCCGCCTTGGCCCCGAGGGAGTTGGCGGCCATTTTCCAGACTTCATCAACATCGCTATCGCATGACGTTCGCAAAAGGCGTCAAAGAGGTCGGAATCACTCAGTTGCTTCAAAGACTCCAAGTCGGCCGACTTGGCAAAGAATTCAAGCATCCGCTCACGAGATGCGCCCTTCATCGTCTTATGGAACCACGCGAAGTGCGACAGCGGATCGGTGAGTGGCCCAGTGACTTCCGTGTACGAGCCAAAAAAGCTCTCCGGATCACCCCGATACGCGGCGAGAGCTTCGTCGGTGAGCTTATCGACGGTAATGATCTGCCGGCCGTCACTGAGTCTAAAGATCAGCCATGCCGTACCGTCGGCCTCGCCTACCAAGCCGTGCAACAACACGCCCGTCATGCCCTCTTGCATCTCAGAAAGCTCGTATGTCTCGCCGATGACCCATTTTCGTTTCACGTTACCAAACGCGAACTCCGGAACTGAACCGTCAAACGTCGTCGGGATCTTGTAGTCGATGATTGCCTTGATGGAATCTTCTGCGTCTGAATGTCTTTCGCGCGCATGAAACTGGGATGCCAAGCTGCTAAACGCCGCTCCGTGTCCGAAGTCCGAGATGTTGAAACCAATCGGGACAACTGCACAGAGCGTGTCGGTCGCCTCCAAGTCGTATCGGTAAGGGTGGTTCGTTACGAATACATACGCAGACGGGGCGGGCTTTCCGCTGACGTACATGCCTTCGCTCGCCTTCACGTCGTCGAACACCTGCTGCATCCACCGTTCGGGTGACTCGCCGGCCTTGTTCGCAATGTTTACGTCAATGCAAACGATACGCTTATGAGTTGTCTTCTTCTTCAGCGCATCTTTCAGCTTGCTGACCACCTTGGGTTCGGTTGCACCTGGTTGTCGCGAACGACACTCCACTGAGTACTGACGGCCAGATGGATGAATGGCAGTGAATTCATGATGCGTAATCGAGCTATCCCGCTCGTCTTCCAACTCGATTTTGAAGCCGGCGCGAATGAAGCAGGCCGCGATGAATGCCTCATACAGCGCCCCGTTATAGTGTTCGCGAGTTCGTAACTTGTGAACGAGGTCGCCAACTAACTTCGCGTCGTGGCGAAGCAGGAACAGGTTGTAGGCAAGACCCAAGTACATCTGCACAGCGCCAGTATTCGGCGCGCTCACAATGTCTTTCGTTCCAGCAGTGGTCTTCTTCCACAGTGCTCCGACGGCTTCGCACCACTGCATGATGGGGTGACGCTCTGCCAATGGCTTCGCCAACTCCCCTGCACCCCATTCGAGCCCAAGCACAAGTTTGATGTGCGAGAGAAAGAGGTCGGGCATCGTTTTCCACGCGCCGTGCACAACAGTGTGTGGATCGATTGCAACGATTCGTTGGCCTCCGACCTCGCCAGTTATTAGCGGCCTGCCAAGTCCGTGCTCCTTCTGCCGGCGCAACTCACGCGCTCTATGCTTCCCCAGTTGGGCATCAATCCATTCTTGTGGCGGGCCGGGTAGACGCGAGACGGCGTCCGGCTCACGGCCATGGCAGTTCTTAAACTTCTTTCCGTTCCCACACGGACACGGCTGGTTTCTACCTGTACGGTTGTTTCTCGGACGACTCACGTTACAGGACAAAAGGCAGGTACAACCCGGCCGACCCAACAAAAGCAAGCACGCAAAACTCGCGGCCCTTCAACAAGGGTACGAGGTATCGCGCCGCAAAGTCCTCCAACGCTTCCACATCGTCCGACTCTCGGAATGGCACGGAATCACTAACGCGCACCACTAGCGCAGTGCCATCCGGATACTGTTTCGCAACTTTCTTTCGCACTGCCTGATCAGCTCTTCCAATGTGTTCCGCTACCAGCACATCGTGGTCTACCGCCACAAGCTCAGCCCTCAACTCTGTTCGATTGTGACGCGGCCCTTTCGCCGTGACACCACCAAAAGCGGGAGCATTACCGTCGCGGTTCAACAGCTCCATCCGTTTGGCGTCTTCATAGTCGTAGTCCGCAACCGTCGTTTCAATGAAGCGCACTGGACCAGGGCTTGCTCGCCGGTCGTCAACCACGGCGTCGTGCTTCTGGTTTCCGACTACGTATCTGACATTGACCAAACTACTTGCCTGAAAGTAGCGATGCGCGAATAACGCAATGGGCAGCATTTCGTCCACAAGCTCCCCGGCGAAGTGCTTGCCCTCTCTGGCCTCTTTTCGCAGCGGAGCTTGGCGAAAGAGGTCGAGCGCCCCCATTACCCAGGGCAGCAGATCGGCGGCGGTTCTGGTTGTCTCTAGGTCAGCTTGCGTGAATGGCGATTCGATCATGCTCACGGAAGTAGGCCAGCGGTGTGGCTCGAACGCCATGTCAGATTAGTCTGTGACGCGAAAGTCTCGACCATCCGCGCCTCTGCGCAGTTGGTCGCTTAGCTCATTGAACAGGCGCAGAGAGTTTTGGGCGGCGTTCGGATCGCCTGCAAACTCCAATGCAACGCGCGCTGCTTGCAGCCCTTCAATGTGACTTCGCACGACAAACGGCAGCCACCTGACATTGTCGGGTGTCTGGAACGCCGCCAGCGCAGCTTCCAAGTCTGCAAGCACCTCGACGCATCGCGGCAGCTCGTCGAGCGTATCCGCCCAAGCTTTCAGCTTCCGATCACCGAGTTCGCGGTGAATGACGACTTCGGCGATTGCATCCCTGATTGCGTGTAGTGAGGTGAACGCCGCCTGAAGCGGCAACGGGTTCCACGTCTTGAGACCTGCAACTGTTGCTACACGAGTTCTTGTCCAATCAGCAACCAGTTCGTCGTCTTCATCAAGCTTTTCGTATCGATACTGTACGTACACACCGGGATCACCACGTTTTTCCATGTCTTCGAGACGCGCGCCAAGCGCCTTCGGGAAGCGCGCCTTCACTTCTTTGGTTGCGGCAAGCAACGCACGTGCGCGCTCCAGCGTCGCGCGAGCATCTCGCTTGTACTCTTCGCTTCCTGCTGTCCTTGTTAGGCGATCAACCAAGCCGTCCAGCTTCAACTCAGTGTGAATACGGTTTCGTTCTCGTGAGAACACAGCAGAAGCATGAAAATGATCTTTTCCGCAGTTGCTCCCAATCAGTGCCTCTTTTCCGTTGCCGTGTTTTCCCAACCATCCGTTCTTGTGATCTTCACCGCACAAGGTGCCATCTGACTTTAGGCGCTGACACGGCCTCTCTTCATCGTTCTCGCAGTGATACTCACCAATGAGTGCCACGACTGTTTCCGGGGTGATGCCGCAAGCGGGATCAAAGTCGGGACGCGCGTCGATTTCGGCGAATGCTTTGAAGAACTGCGGTCTTTCGTTCACATGCCGATTTTAATCTGGCGAACGTTTAGTTTGGACATCTATGTCCGTGCCCGCGACCGATACGGGATTCGTCGTTTCGGGTCATACAGTAGTGAATGGCCGTCGATACTGTATGAGCACCGGTCAGGGGAGATAGACGCAGCCACCGCGATTGCCCTCTACCTTGGCGACTGACCTAGCCCGAGATGGTCAGCCAGCATACGAAGGACAAACCAGATGTCGGCGGCAACCAGCACCTTTTCGGTCCTCCGATGTTCAAGCATGACACCAACGACTCGACGCCCTCCTTCTACTTCTGTCCCCAGCTCCCAGAGCGGCGCACCGCTAACTCCTTGAAGTTTGGGGAAGTTGAATGGCTGGCCGTCCAGCGTCACGACTTTCTTCGGATCAAACGGCAACACGATGTGAAAAGTCTCGTCTAGACCGAGTTCAGGGTATCTCTCTGCGCCGACGCTCCTGCTTAGATAGGCGTACGAGGACGACCGAACATCCTTCACCACTCGATTCACCTTTGCTTTTGTCGCCGGGAAACCGACGAAGGCAAAGTGTCGCCCTTCTCGCGGGACCGCCTGAACCGCGACCCGATCAACTGGAAGCGACAGTTTCCCGACGGCCGGAAACGGCGGCAGTTCATCCGAGTCTCCCTCCAGAATCGCGACCGCTATGTCCACCACGTCGTCTAACCGACTTCCAGACGCCGGAAGCTTGGAAAAAAGCACATTGCCGGCGACGGCTCGCGTCGTTCCTGGACCGACGTAGAAGTAGTAAGACCGCCCTTCCTTTGCGCCATCGAGAACATGAGCAGCGGTGACAAGGACTTGATGGCTACCAATGTCGAGCAGGAAACCAGAACCAACAGAAGTCGGGGCACCTTTGTCGTCGGTGAAGATCGGCACGATGTAGCGACCCACGTCTTCGACAAAGCCATCACCCAAGGCATCTAGAGCTTCAGCTCGGATCTTTCGATCACTCGGGGCCGCGCGTTTCGTGAGCTTGCGTTTCTTCCCTTTTTGCACAGTTATTCGCCTTCGAGTACTCACGCAAAACATACATGCTCGGCGCATGGATCACGCCACTTTCATCCTAGCGGCTTACCGCACGCTCGCTCGCAATGGGTTGCTCGCCAAGTACGTCGTGATTCGCAGAAGGATGGCGCTCAAGGCACCGAAGTCACCGCGACGGGCCGATACCTCGCGGCCTACGCTGCGCCTGAGCAGATAGCTCGCATTGGCCGCGACTTTGGCATTTGCTGCAACGTAGACGCTCGGCAACCGTCTCGAGTGTCGCCTCCCATCCGAGTATTTTCGCCAGTGCGTGCGGCTCGGTCACCCGACGTGTCCGCACTTCTTGCACGTGATGGACAGATCGTAGTCGGCGAATCGGTCACTGAGCTTCTTTACGGGGACGGGCATACGAGAATGCGTCAGAAGCGTCCACGACGCCTTCCCACATCCAGGAGTCGGTAGAAGGAACCGTCTCGCAGTCGGGCCCTCTGCGAGTCGAGAGCGCGCTGGGTGGATTCGTAAGTCGCGAGTTGGCCTTTCGCCCAGGTGATCAGGTCGGCAAGATCGAGCGGCTTTTCATCCGTTCCACCGCGAAGGACTGCAATGAACTCTGCTCGCGGGTACTTGCCAATCCACACTCGCCCTTCGGTGCTACCGGCGATGAGCCACCAAAGCACCTCCTCGCCAAAGTCGAAGAAGATCGGTGCCTGACTGCCCGCCCACTCCCGCAGGAGCGAGCACTCGTTGACGAACACTATCCGCACCCCTTCACCTGAGCCTAGAGGCTTACCGCAGTCCCATGCCTTCGTGAACTGTGTCTTCGCTCTCTTCAGACGAGTCCCATCGACAACCCACACCAACTTGCCATAGAAGGCATCTCGAGACCGGCGCTCTTCTGGCGTGATGTTTGAGTGTTGGAACTCGATCACCCAACCTTGATCGGTCTTCACGTCCGCGATGTGCCTCACGCCGTGTTCGGCCAGGTGGACTATCTCTTGCCAGCTTTCAGGAAAGTGGCCCTTCCAGGCGCGGTGCCACTCGCCTTCATTTTCCCACCACGTATCGCAGAACCGTTTAGTCAGATGAGCCCAGTGCCATACCCGGACCTCTCCGCACTTGGCGAGCGTCGGCCTTCCGCAACCCTGACACTCTCCCGAAAGACCGGGCTGAGCTTCTCGGCGTTGTCCATCGACGACAGCAAACTTCATAGATGTGATTGTTATAGGTGCCGAACACCAAGGGTGCCAAAGCGGATCGCGAACGTCCATCCAGCTCGTCAATGCGCGTGGCACTGTATACGCGGCCGGTTGCGTAGAATCCCGCGATGGACCTTAAGCGTGTCTTTAATCAACGCGGCTTCTTTCACTACGTACTCGTCATCGAGTGGCTGGAGAATGACGACAAACGTACTGGCATGATGCTGGTGGAACACCTGGAGGCGTCGGGCATCACATGCGTGTACGCAGGCGTTGAGACCAGCGATGGCTTCCGGGCTGTCATCGAAGAAGCTCTAGCAAGAGTCCGCGATTGGGGCATACCCGCCATTCACATCGAGACCCATGGTGAGAAGCCCTCAGACAACATTGAAGAAGATGTTCTCTTCGGCAGTGGCGACGGCCCGCTACTGACGTGGCCTCACCTTGGCGAGATGCTCGCGCCGCTCAATCGAGCTGCGGACTTCCAGCTCATGCTTGTGAGTGCCGCCTGTTACGGCGCGGCCGCCATGGGGGCTATGACTGGTGCGACCCACGTCGCCCCATTCTCGGTGTGCATCGGCTACGAGACGGAGGTGATCGACGAGTCCGTGATTGACTCGATGATCGAGTTGTACACGGCACTCCTGGTAGAAAGAGTACCCCCGTCCAAGGCAGTAGCTCGCGCGGAAAAGATGCTCCGCCACGGCGAGTCAATCGACCACTCCACTTCGGTGATTCTCGCGTACCAAGTATTTCGCTACTGCGTACAAGAGTTCAACAAAAGCGATCCGGCAATCCCACCGGCACGCTGGGACATCTACAAGCAGCGTCTCTTTGAAGCTTGGGAGATGTGGTTTCCACGAGAGCTTCAGGAGCGCGACGAAACCTATCGCCTGGACTGGGACATAGTGACGGCAAATCCCACAGACGAAGAACTCGCCGAAGCGAGGGCTGCTAGGGGCGCGAAGTCTGAGACCCACGGCAATCGGATGCGCAGTGTTCTTCTCAAGTCCGAATGAAAGCGCGCCGGGTCAGGGCTTTCAAGGCGAGTTCGATTTTGTCAGTCGGTCGAAGATAGGAATTCGCTCATGATCGCGGCGTGCGGCCGGGGGTGGGCCTGGCTGACAGCGCGGCACTGCTCGTCAGACTCGCTGATCGCCACCGACCGTCCCGGCCACTACCACCCTGTTCATTTCTTCATCGCTCACACGGGTAGTTTGGTGGTCATCACTACGTCTCTCGGTAATTCGCCGATTGCACTTCTCGCGCGAGTTGTTAGTCTTCGACACCTGCTCAAAAACATTTCATTTTGATGCGCTCGCGATAGACGAGAGTGAGTCAAAAGAATCATGCACGTGCGCGCATCAAGGCGTGCAAGTGTTGTTGACCATTTTGGGCACCCTCGACCGCAGGACCATGCGCCAACCGAAGTGGCGCGAATGGGTGCGAAAGGCCACAGTGCCAATAGCCCTTACCTTGACTTAACGGCGAGGGGACGACAGCCAAGCGTTCTCCACGAACTAGCGCACGGCTCATCGATCGAGCGAACATGCTTGAGGGCAGATCGAGTACTCCATGGTGCCCCCGTTAGACTTCGCGATAAAGTAACTGTCCCGTAGAAATCACCCCCACTATTTTCCTCCTCAGGAGTCTGCCATGTGCGAGCGCGATTCCAATGACGATATCCTTCGCGGCAACGATCTCTCGCGCCGCCGGTTCAGCGCCCTAGGGCTCGGCGCGACGCTAGCCGCAATGCTGCCCCCGGTCGCCGCCGCCGCCGAAGTCTCCGAATCCGAAGTCGAGATCAAAACCCCCGACGGCACCTGCGACGCCCACTTCGTGTATCCCGCCGGGACTTCCACTGCCGCCGTGCTGGTATGGCCGGACATCTTCGGTCTGCGCCCCGCATTCCGCGCCATGGGCAAGCGGCTGGCGGAGTCCGGGTATGCCGTGCTCACGGTCAACCCCTTCTATCGCTCCATCAAAGGAACGCCTGCCAGTCGCGAGGACGCGTTCAGCTATGCGAAGGCGCTCAGCGCCACCACGCATGTGTCCGATGCGAAGGCCTTCGTCGCCTGGCTGGATGCGCAGAAGCCAGTTGATGCCCGCCGCAAGATGGGCACCACGGGATACTGCATGGGCGGCCCCATCGTGATGCGCACCGCGGGTTCGCTGCCGAAACGCATCGGCGCCGGCTGCACCTTCCATGGTGGTGGACTAACCACCACCAACCCGGACAGCCCCCACCTCCTGATCCCGAACATGAAAGCCAGCATGCTGATCGCCATCGCGGACAACGACGATCAGAAGGACCCGACATCGAAGGACATCCTGCGCAAGGCGTTCGACGATGCGAAGGTGTCGGCGGAGATCGAGGTGTACAAGGGCGCGAACCACGGCTGGATGCCGCCGGATTCGCAGAACCACAATGCGGAAGCGGCCGAGCGCGGGTGGGAGCGCAAGCTGGCGCTGTTCAAGAAGGCGCTGGCCTAAGACCCAATAGGAAGCTCTAGTAGAAGAAGACTCCCGCCGCTTTCGATCGATCGGGCCGCCACTTGGCGAGCGGCCGTCGCCCATCAGGCGCGCCGCGTCCGCCGCTGGCCATGTGCGCAGATCGGATTTCTGCATCGAATGGCCGGATTTGGCCATCGGTTTCCAGGCCCACCTGCCACAAACTGCCTCCAGCACGACGGGATGTCATACCAATGAACAAGGATGTTCGTGGTCAAGCAGAAGAAAACCACCATCGAAGTGCGAGGCACGCCCGTTACGGTCCTGAGCCAGGACGATCAGGACTTCATTTCGCTGACGGACATCGCTCGCCATCGCAATTCTCAAGAGCCATCTGCTGTCATCCAGAACTGGATGCGCGGTCGCAGCACGATCGAATTCCTGGGCCTTTGGGAAAAGCAGAGTAACGCAGCGTTCAAACCCCTCGATTTCGAGGGGTTTAGAGAAGAGGCTGGCAGCAACTAACGCTCTCGAAACTCAATTACCGCATTCATACGGATGCCGTGAAGACGCACCTGATGCCGAGGGAGGTCACGCCAGCGCAAGCCGCTGCCACTTACGCCAACGAAGCCGACCTGCTCAACGTAGCCTTGTTCGGCCAGACAGCAAAGCAGTGGCGGAGTACGAATCCTAAACTCGACGGCAACATGCGCGATCACGCCACTCTCGAACAGTTGCTAGTGCTCGCGAACCTCGAAGGAATGAATGCAGAGCTCATCCGCATGAGCCTGCCGCAAGGTGATCGCCTCGTAAGGCTCAACGCAATTGCAATTCGGCAGATGCGGACTCTCACGGCGGGGCAGGTCCGTCGAACGCTGCAGGGAACCCAGTCATTGCAGCAGCGATAGCCTGCGCAAGGCGTTCGACAACGCGAAGGTGTCGGCGGAGATCGAGGTGTACCAGGGCGCGAACCACGGCTGGATGCCGCCGGATTAACATGGGATTGCGGCTGCAGGGGTCAGGCCGTGTAATATTTTGTGCGTCAGCGAGGCCAGGAGCACCACTAGTGAGACGAAGCCGCCCTCTCGAAAACGCCCTGATTCTTATGTTGATTGCGACGATGACCTTCATTGGTCCGACGGCAAGAGCAGAAGAGCCTCTGTCCGCGATGATTCCCGTCGAGGTGCTGGAAATGGATCCGGCGTTGGCCACCGGCGAACTCTGGCGCGGAGGCATCAAATGGACTGAGCCTCGCGTGGCGTTGCAGCCGGCACGCGTCGCTCGTGCCATCGTGATCGACAAGGCGGGCCCCAAGAGCCCGGTACTCGCGCTGGCATTGCTCGGCACGCCCGAACGCAGGGCAGATGGCACGTTGAACCTCGATGCGGCCCCCGATCGTCAAGCCTGGTGCGAGCTGAGTAGATTCGGGCTCACGCGAGTGGATTGCTTCCAGGATCTCGACTCCGACGGCAAGCTCGAAACCATCCGTTTTGGTTGGCTAGGCAACGAAGAACCTCTCACGCTGAATCGGGTCGAGGCGGCAACAGCAACGGACCCGATGGTCTATCGCCCTGCACGTGTCGATGAGCTGCCTCAGTTTCACGTCGGCTATGTCAGTTGTGCGGGGGGCGGCACAAAGGCAAATTCGGAATCGAAGTTTCGATACTCCACGATCATCCGCCGGGTCGGCGGCGGCCTTGGTACGGGTTCCACGCCTACGGTGTGCGACCAATTTGCAACATTGCTGGAGACGCGAGCCGAAGGCGATTTTCTCTATCAGTTCGGGCGCTTCAAGGTCGAGGTGCGCCAGCAGGATGAGAAGCTCACGACGAAACTGATCGAAGGAATCGCGCCCGGAACCTTGCTAGGACATTTGCGAACCGGTCAGCCGTTGCAGGATGCGGCCGAGCCTCGCGCGAATATGACGGAAGCTGGTGTCAGCAAGCCCGCCTTGTATCTGCTATCGCCGCCGTTGGTCAGTCACACCGAAGTCAAAGCGGGCGGACAGTTCCTCTCGGCGGAGGTCGCCCACGGACTCACGGGCAGACTCGTGAACGAAGCAAAGACTGCCGGCTGGTCGAAATCCATCACGCTTCCGGCCGGCACACCGGTTTTCGGCGTCGTCATGACCGCGAGCGGCCGCCCGAGTTCGTATGACGCCGACATCATCTGGTGTGCACCCGGCCGAAATGCAAAGGAGAAGCCCGTTGCGCAATGCTTTGCGCGGGGGCAAATCGGATATGAGCTGGTGGAAAGCCGGGAACCCCACACGGTGGAATACCTGTCGCTCGGGTCAATGCGCAGCGTGTCCGTACCGGTCGTGGAACGTGGGGCGGTCGACTTCGGTGGACCGCTGCTTCTCAGCATTCGTTATGCAAGCGCCAACAGCAAGTACGTGTGGCTGGAGTGGAGCGTCGGACCGGCAACCACGCTTGCGTGGCGTGATTTTCGGTTGCGTCTCGATCAGCAGCGTACCGGCTATCTGTTGTTGGGGAAGACATTGATCAAATTGAGACCATCGAAGGATGGAAAGGTCGCGACGATAGAGACGACCGAACGCGGAGACTTCACTTCGGAACTGGATGCCACGCCGCTCGATGCGTTCACGCTAGCGCAGAAATAGCATGCCCTCTTTCGAAGGACATCCTGCACGTTCAGGCATGAGTGAGCGTAGGCATGCCGTTGCTCGATTCGCCGTAAACGACGCGCACGGTGCCAAACGCGAGCTGGATGCCGTCACGCAGCGGCATAGGACGAG
>Ga0193753_10003118_pt1 | contig 12513 bp, 8 predicted proteins | sample H1c2metaG_FD_144925 | JGI IMG/M metagenome (GOLD analysis project Ga0193753, IMG submission 144925) | Soil microbial communities from a riparian zone of the East river system, Colorado, United States - H1c2 | ecosystem: Environmental > Terrestrial > Soil > Riparian zone | place: USA: East River... | reverse complement strand
ATTCACCGTTTCAGGCAGGGTTTGCGCCTGTAAAAATTGACCGTCCTTGAAGTCAGAAATAAAAATATCGTCCCCCTGATTATCATTGTTCCTTGTGAAATATAAATTGCCGGATTTAGTCAGTGAAGGATAAAATTCATCCTTACCAGAATTCACCGACGAACCCAGATTAACCGGGTCTTGCCATTTATTCACTTTCTTTTGAAGATACCAGATATCATAATCCTTCACACTATCTGACATCTTCAACGGACGGTTCGAACTAAAGAACAGCCTGTTGCCATCCGGTGAGAAGGCGGGTTCCATATCGTTGTATCTTCCGGAAAACCAGGCAGTATCCGGTTTGGTCCACCGGTTATTTATTTTCTGTGCATGAAGAATCACAGAGTACATCCCGAAATACCATTGGATCGTGTAAAACAAATCATTTCCGTCAGGAGATATCGCCATATCGCGGTTCGCAAACCCATCAGAAACAACACCGGGTGCAAAAACACGCGGTGTATCAGAAGTAATAAATTGAATTGATTCCTGTGCTGATGACGGTTGGAATATACACACTAAAATGACCAGCGAGATTAGCTTCATAATTATTAATTATCAATTATTAATTATTAATGGCGACTCAAACACTAAAAACACTTTGCGTTAAGCGTTACGCGTTGAGCGTTAAGCGTAGAACGGGAAGATAACTGAATACGAGCAAACTCACTGCTGGGCTGAGGGTGAAAAATGGGGTGATTCAGCTTTCGCATACTCCCTGGTGAGATCAACCTTATTCAATTCGCTGAAAATCTGTCCGTCCTCATAATCAACCGCAACGAAAACGGTCAGATGCTGATTAGCAGGTCCCCTGAATGAACCTTTCACCGGACTGCAATCTGCGAAATTCCTTCCCGTGGCCAGTTGAACATGAGTATTTGTAACCCATACATTATTCGTGGGATCAATACCTGCCCAACCGGACCGGGGAATCCAGGCTTCTACCCAGGCATGCGTAGCACCTTCTCCTCTTAGTCCGCTTTTATTCGGACAGATATATCCACTAACGTAACGGCTCGGAATATTCAGCGTACGTAATACCTGTAACATCACGTGCGCAAAGTCCTGACAAACACCCGCGTTCTTTTCGACAATTTCGTCGATCGTCGTTTCAACGGTTGTAATACCTTTTATATAATTAAAATGAGAGAAAATATATTCACAGCAGTTTTTAACTGTAATGGCTACAGAATGATCCGGACTATAAATCTTCTGCACTATTTCATCGATCCGGTTCTGGGAACGGATATAATCAGGCCGCGAGAGTTCCACCAATTTTAAATTGCCGTTTACCTCATTCCACATTTCATTAAATACGCTTATAAAATTTATATTGAGATCCGAACTGCGCGTCGTTCGAACAATCAGGCGGCTGTCAATAACCAGTTTCTGATGAGGAGGAAATAAGTTAAAGCTCGCGGATTTATTATTCCAGTAATCATAAAAATAAAGCAGTTCAGGATTTCCCGTAATCGTTAGCTCCTGTTCTAAAATTTCCTGGTCGGAAGAAATGATGGGAAAGATTTTGATTTCATTCAAACTCTCCTGGATCAGCCTGTCATACTCGTAGGCAGTAATGTGCTGAATCTTGAAGGTGGGCATGAATAAAACTTAAGTATAGGAGAAAAAATGATGTACCATTTTCTGATTAAAATCAACCAGGTCAGCTTTAAGTTCTTCAAAAAAAACAGGCACTTTGTCTTTAGTCAGCGAGTCCAGTTCCATAAACCGTACTTTACTAAATAGTCGTCCGAAGATCCGAAGTAACGCTGACCTTTCTTCATTCACATTGTGCCCGATCACTTTGTTCAGGTAATGTTCAATTCTTTGTAATGAATAAATGACCGAACGGGTGAAATTCTCATTTAACAGTACCTGATGTAATACATTATAATTATGATTCCCGCTCCGATATGTTTTTACGTGTAATTCATATCCCGACAAACTGAATAACAAATATTTCCATTGTAGCAAATCGTTGGTATCTGCTTCTCTGAAATTTATCAGCTCCAGCTGTTTTTCGGCAAAAGCAATCGTTTGAAAACATCGCTCGGTATATTTTCCGAGATTCATGAACCACCATCCGATACCGCGCGGCATTGTGATGTCTGTGATGCCCGCGTACATAACCGTATGTTTGATCAGTGGCTCCATCACTTCAAGCCCGAGAAAAGAATCAATTTTTCGCTGGAGAGCAGGCTGATTCATGAGATGATACATCTGATTTACTTCTTCCCACACTTCTTTCGTAATATGATCCTGGACGCCACGCGCATTTTCCCTGGCCTTGTTTACCAGTGTCTTCAGGCAATTCGTATTTATAGTATCGATGAGTAATAATTTAATACAAGCCTCAGTATTATTTTCTATCGATGTCAGGTAGTCTTCATCTGTCTCCGTAAAAATTTCCATGACCGCCTTCCAGGTCATCGTGCCCTTTACATCCTTGTCGAGTGAAAAAATATAATGTGTCGCAGTCAGCCTCAGCATCCCATCAGCCCTTTCCATGTAGCGATTCAGCCAAAAAAGCGAGTCTGCAATTCTGCTTAACATGTATAATCCATTTTAGATGTACTGACGGTTAATCAATGATCCAGGTGTCTTTACTGCCCCCACCCTGGGAAGAGTTCACAATGAGCGATCCCTTTTTTAAAGCGACGCGGGTTAATCCCCCGGGAACAATCTGAACACCCGAAGGTCCGCATAACGCATAGGGGCGAAGATCCACATGCCTTCCTTCAAATTTACCATCGATGAAACAGGGGGCCGTAGACAAATTGATAATAGGCTGCGCAATAAAGCTGCGTGGATCTTCTTCAATTTCCTTTTTCGCTTTTGCCCAATCTTCATCCGTAACTTTATTTCCCATCACCATCCCATATCCACCGGATTGATTGGTGCGTTTGATCACCATACGCGTCAGGTTATCGAATACAAACTGGCGGGTATCCGGATTACTCATTTCATATGTTTCAACATTGGGCAATAACGGTTCTTCGTTCAGATAATACTTTATCATAGCGGGTACAAATGCATAAATGGCCTTATCATCAGCGACTCCATTGCCCACTGCATTTACGATAGCAACGGATCCTTTGCGATACGCGGACATCAGTCCCGGCACACCCAGCGCGCTGTCTGCTTTAAATATCAGCGGATCCAGGTAATCATCATCCACCCTACGATAAATCACATGCACCTGTTCCAGACCTTGTGTGGTTTTCATGTACACTTTGTGATTGTCCACAACCATATCTCTCCCTTCAACCAGTGCAATGCCCATTTGCCGGGCCAGAAACGCGTGTTCGTAATATGCAGAATTGTAAATTCCGGGTGTCAGCAATACAACATTCGGATTCGAAATCTGGGCCGGGGATAATGAAAGTAAAATTTCATGCAATAGCAAAGGATAGTTGCTGACGCGCCGGATCCTTGAGCTGGCTACCAGTTCAGGAAAAAGGCGCTTGGTAATTTCCCTGTTCTCCAGCATGTAGGACACACCGGACGGCGTACGAAGATTATCTTCCAGTACATAAAAAACACCATTGTCTCCACGTATCAGGTCGATCCCGGAAATATGAATAAAAATATCATGTGGCACCTGTATGCCCGCCACTTCGCGCATATAATGCGGGCAGGATGCTATTAATTCTGCCGGAATTATTTTATCATGCAGAATATTCTGTTCCGAATAAATATCTTTTAAGAAAAGATTCAGCGCGCGAAGCCGTTGCTTTAACCCGTCTTCGATTTTTTTCCACTCATCCCCTGTCAGAATGCGTGGAATAATATCAAAAGGAAAAATTCTTTCTATGCCTGCATTATCGTTGTAAACCGTAAACGTAATACCCTGGTTCATGAATAAATCGCTGGCCAGTTTTTCTTTCAGCTGAAGGCTGTTTACGTCCAGCTGTTTCAGCGCATTAACCACCTGAATATAAGGTTCACGAAAATCGGGACCGTTCCCCATCTCATCCCAAAAACCCGGAGATCCTCTGTATAAATCTATTAAACCCTCGGGAACCATATAAATAGTTTGGCTTGTAAAAATAGAAAAAGCAGCCGGGACAGCTGCAGATCGTTATCGAATGAAGTTATATAAAAATCGTTCAATCAACAAAATAAGCTTAAAGCTGAAAGCGCGAAGCGTAAAGCCCTTTTTGAGCGCAAAGCGTAAAGCGTAAAGCATAAAGCCACTTTTGAGCGCAAAGCAGAAAGCGTAAAGCCATTTCAATTGATAAATATTTCATTTTAGTCGCGCTGCGTTCACTGAAAATCCTACATTAGATATATAATTCCCGGGTATGAAGTTTTACTTGCCAATGCTTATTATCTGTTTTCTTATTATTTCATCCTGTCGTCAACATCCGGTGGCGGACCGGATTTATATCAATGCAAAAATATGGACAGGTGATTCAGCAAACCCGGAAGCAAAGGCCATTGCCGTCAAAGATTCACTGATATTATATGTTGGAAACGACTATCAGCAATACGCCGGCGGCCAGACAGCCCTGGTTGATCTGCAGGGAAAAATGCTGGTACCTGGATTTATTGATAACCATGTACATTTTCTGGACGGTGGGTATTACCTGGCAAATATTGATCTCCGGGAAGTAAAATCAAAAGCGGATTTCGTTTCTGTTTTTCGTCACTATACTGATTCGGCAAAAGGAAGTCTTTGGATCAGGGGCGGAAACTGGGATCATGAAGCCTGGGGCGGAGAACTTCCACGTGCATCTTGGATTGACAGCATCAGTGGTGAACATCCGGTTTTTATCAGCCGGTACGACGGTCATATGGGTCTCGCCAATTCGATCGCGTTAAAAATGGCTGGCATTACTAAAAACACACAAAATCCGCCAGGCGGAGAAATTGTGAAAGATCCAAAAACCGGGGAACCCACGGGTATTCTACGTGATGAGGCAACCAACCTGGTATATAAAATCATTACAAATCAAACCGAGAAGGAATTGGATGAAAGCCTGAACCGTGCTGCTTCGCATGCTTTGTCCCATGGATTTACGCAGGTACATGATATGGGAACTTACGGCGGATGGATTGATCTGGCGACTTACCGGCGGGCAGAAGCGGCGGGGAAATTGCCCATCCGTATTTATGCATTTGTTGCCATCAGCAGCTGGGTGAAGCTGGACGCTTTTGTAATAAACGGGCGGGGTAATGATTTGTTACGTTGGGGCGGCCTCAAAGGATTTGTGGATGGCTCCCTGGGTTCCACGACTGCCTGGTTTTATAAACCGTATCTCGATGCTCCAGGTTCCACGGGACTGCAGGTAACAGATCCCATTTTATTAAGAAAATGGGTATTGTCAGCAGACTCAGCCGGTCTGCAAGTTGCCTGCCATGCCATCGGGGACCGCGCCAATGACTGGATCCTGCATGTGTATGAAGAAGCGGAAAAACTTCATCCCAATACGGATCACCGCTTTCGCGTGGAACATGCGCAACATCTGACGCAGGATGCGATAGGACAGTTTGCCGCACTAAAGGTTGTTCCTTCCATGCAACCATTTCACGCCATCGATGATGGAAAATGGGCAGCAAAAAGACTGGACTCGGCGAGACTTAAAAGAACATACATTTTTAAATCACTATTGGAATCGAATGCAAACCTGACTTTTGGGTCGGACTGGCCGGTGGCTCCGCTTGATCCGATTGCCGGCATTTATGCAGCAGTTACCAGACGCACCCTCGATGATAAAAATCCGGGAGGCTGGTTTCCTGAACAAAAAATTTCAATTGAGCAGGCGCTTCGTTGTTATACTGTTAACAATGCCTGGGCCGGATTTCAGGAACAGAAGACCGGAAAATTGAGGGCCGGTATGCTGGCTGATTTCACTGTTTTGTCGGAGGATCTTTTTAGTATCGCACCGGAAAATATCCGTAATACAAAAGTTCTTCTCACGGTTGTCAATGGCAAAGAAGCGTTTAAACGATGAACGCGCAAAGCGTAAGGCTTAAAGCCAAAAACAAAATTCATCTTTATCTTACCGGTCGAAACTGAATATTAATTTACGGATCGAGCTTTTTGAAAAACATGCATCCGAAAATGTTTTACGCCTTTCGCTTAAAGTCAAAGGGCTTTACGCGTTGAGCTTTAAGCTTAAAACGGTTTATAAAATTTTTCTTTATCCGTTATTCCCGGCCAGTCATCCGTTCTGAATGGTGAGGCCGGAAATCCTTCCACATTGTACAGGTTAATTTCAAGAGGTGCATTACTCCATCCATATCTTACGGCGACTGGATTTGTAACAGAATCAGCGCTTACTTCCACCTGGTTGCCAAGTATTACTGCTTTAGCAAAATAAAATTTTCGATCCGCACCGGCCATTTCAAATCCTTCCAGCGCTCCATATTTATTTTTTGATACAAGGCCCTTTCCGATGGATGTAAAAGATAAGATAGCCTTCCCATTTGAAAATGTAACTGATTTATAAACCGGCCCGCTGCAGGTTTGCGGCAGACCATACACATCATTTAATGCAATGGCTGCGAGCCTGTGGCCCACATCCTGTTTGTTTTTCGGATGAATATCTTTGGCCTCCCCTACATCTGTTGTAACAGCCATGCCGGTTTTCGGGAGATCCAGCGCCTTTGACTGAGATTCTCTTATCTCCGCCCATTTATTTCCGGCATTACTGGATTCCTCCGATCCAAAACCGGCCAGCTGTACAAAGAGAAATGGAAATTCATCATTCCATTCCTTTCTCCAGCTCCTGATCAGCAGCGGAAATGTTTTTCTGTATTCATAAGCGTGATCAACATTCGCTTCTCCCTGATACCACAAAACTCCCCGGATTGACATTGGAATAATGGGATGGATCATTGCATTGTAAATAATGGTTCCTTCATTATTCATCCATTGCATAAAGTGATGCGGCCTGTCAAGCAGTGGAAGTACTTTCCATTTTTCATCAGCCAGCGAAATTCTCTCCCCGTCAAAATCGACATACAAAAAGTCAGAAGCACCGTGAATACCGATGGTCATATGATCCGGAACCGGCTGGCCACCAACCTTGACCAGTATGATATTTTTACCAAGCCTCCATGTACCGGCAGGCAGCGGAATCAAAATATTTTTACCATCCGGAATCAGCAATTGTTTTCCATTCAGAAAAATACTAAACCGGATATCGGCTGTCCCCATACTTAATACTGAAGGGAGCTGCGATAGTATGGAATCTACCAGGACGTCTTTCATCAGGTACACTTCTCCCCGAAATGCGGGTAAGCCATTCCAGTCAAGGTCACCAGGAGCGGAGGTTGTCATCCATCCGGAAAATGTGTAATCCGGTTTCAGAAAATCTTCTTCATGCATGTCAGGCTTCTTGCCATCGTTATTTTTAATCAGTGTTGCTGTCAGTTGTTTTTCAATTCTTGCATTTGTCTGATCCCAGTTATCTGACATTTGTCCGGCATATTCTTTTAATTCGTCAGAACCCAGCATGTCCTTTTTGCTGATCCAGCTTTCAACATTTGATCCGCCCCAGTTATCATAAATCAAACCGATGGGAACATGGATCTTTTCATAAATATACCGCGCGAAAAAAAATCCGACTGCTGTAAAATCACCGGTTGTTTCGGGCGTTGATAAAATCCATTGTGCCGAATCGATGAATTCCTCCGGTTTAAAACTGAGCATATTCGGAATGATTAACTGTCTGATCAATGGATTGTTTGCCCGGTGCATTTCATATTTCGCGTTGATGGCCTGCCTGACTCTGAATTGCATATTTGACTGACCCGAACAAAGCCATACTTCTCCTATTAAAACATCCTTATAAACCCTGGTTTCTTTTTTTGTTTTTACGGTCATGACATATGGGCCCCCTGCTGAAAAAGCCGGGACCGTGATGACCCATCTGCCATTTTTATCGGCGATTGCAGATCCTTTTTTTTCTCCTATCGAAGCCAATACTTCATCACCGGATTTCGCGGCACCCCAGATTTTTATGGGCTTATCCCTTTGCAAAACCATATGATCATTGAAAATGGCGGACAGATGTAGTTGACAAAAAGAAGCAGAATGGAGAAATAGGAATACTAAAATAAAAGAGGTTTTCATTTGGCGCTATTAAAAGTTATATTTTAGAAATCAATTGACCGTATAGTTTTTTGCTGCATCATCCAATATCAAAACCCAGTCCTGTCCGTATCCGGACGACGGTGGATTAAATTTGATATTTCCCGTATTCGGGATCTGAGGGACTTTTGACACGGAACCATTCCGGGGATTGAACCAATAGACATTCAATGTTTTTCCTTCTGTCTTACCCATCACCACTGTAAACGGTTTACCTGCTGCAGTATAAATAAAAATATAATCCTTCCCACGCGTGGCCTGAATACGCTCGGAGGCAGGTTGATTATTTTCTATTACCAGTGACTGGTCAGGCACACGTTCTGTTACAGGATGCGATTCAATCAGTTTCCTGACATATTTCATTTGAATTGCGCCGGGCAGCTGAAGTGCCTCGGGCCAGTAAACATGCGGTCCGTTAATAGCTTCATGTTCCTTTGAATAAAACTGCCATATATCATGACAGCCATATGTATGCCCACAAGCACCGGAAAATAAATCCAGGTAGGCATACTGACGGACATCATAGGCGTTGCTGGTACCCAGTTCCTTTACATTAAAACAGACCGGGTGATCTTCATAAATAGGCTCTCCGTCCAACACGGGTTTTGCCGGTTTTCTCAGCCATGCCTTATATATTTTATCATACACCGGTGTATTTCTGCAGTGACCGTTCTGAAACATGTTTAATGAAAACCATTCATCATTAAAAAAATATTGTCCCGAACCCTGCTCATTGGGTTGCGGATGATAAGTGATCAGGGCATTCCCCTTGCCACCAACGCCTTGCTGGATTCCCGCCGCCATGGACCTCCAGATTTTTAATTCAGTATCATTTTGCGGGTTTCTGTCACCCCCCAATATCCATATAATATTCTTACTGTTTTTATACCTGTTCCCGAGCCATCGGCCATAAATCCCTGCATTCCCGGGATTAAAAATCACCGGACCCACGCCCCAGGATATTGCCACTTTGTCACCCCAGGTCGGTAACAAACCAATAACAAGTCCTTCTTCGGCGGCCTTATTGATTATGTAATCCACCTGTTGGAAATAATTCTCATTTGGAGTTGCGGGGTCATCGTTTAAGAGGGGAAGATCGCCATAGGGATTCGCCGTATGCAATCCATCGAACTCTGCTAATACGACGGCCTGGATTACCGTAAAACCCTGACTGCTCCTGGTTTTGAGGTATTGATCGTCCTGCTCACGGGTCAGGCGATGAAATAATTCCCAGCCTGTATCACCCAACCAGAAAAAAGGCTTTCCGTCCCGGAGCAGGTAATGCCCGTTGGGACTGGGTTGGAATTGGGCTTTGTCAGAAAGAAAAAACAGGCAACAAAGTATAACAAACAATCCTTTCATCGAATAGTAAGTTATCAAAAAAAATCAGAATCATTTTTTGGCTATATTCATTCTCTAAATTCACACATGAGTAACCATCATCATCAAACGCCTCCGTTGGATACGCCGCTTGGTCCGACCGGAGGCCAGCGCCTGTATTCCCTGGACGCGCTCCGGGGATTTGATATGTTCTGGATCATGGGTGCCGAAGAGATTTTCAATACCTGGGCCAAAGCAACAAACTGGCCAGCACTGAACTGGATTTCAAATCAGCTTACGCATCCGGCATGGAACGGATTTCATCTGTACGATTTGATTTTCCCCTTGTTTTTATTTATGGCCGGCGTTGCGACGCCTTTTTCTGTCGGAAGGGAACTTGAAAAAGGGAATGACAGGAAAAAAGTTTTATTCCGTGTGATCAGGCGGGGGCTTATTCTGGTAATCCTGGGTATTATCGTTAACAATGGGCTCCATTTAAGACCATTTTCAGATATACGCTTTGCCAGTGTACTTGGAAGAATCGGTATCGCCTATATGTTTGCCAATATCATATTTATCTATTCAAAAAGAAATGCACAGATCATCTGGTTCTGGGCACTGATCATTGGCTATTGGCTGTTATTGAAATTCACATCTGCGCCAGGTTTCCCTATGGGTGACCTTTCTATGGAAGGTAATTTCGCTTCCTATATCGACAGGAGTATTCTCCCAGGTAAACTTTATCTGGGTATACATGATCCGGAAGGCCTGCTGTCGGACATACCTGCCATCAGCACCGGATTGCTGGGCATACTAACAGGCACTTTTATCAAAACAAGTACGAAGGACGGAGCCCGCAAGGCCGGCTTGATGGCTGTGACCGGAATCGGTTTCATTATCTTAGCATTGTTATGGAATTTCGATTTCCCGATCAATAAAAATCTATGGACCAGTTCCTTTGTTTGTCTGGTCGGCGGATTGAGTCTTTTATATTTGTCCCTTTTCTATTACGTGATTGATGTGCTGGGCTATAAAAAATGGGCCTTCTTTTTTAAAGTCATCGGCATGAATTCCATCCTCATTTACATATCGGGCCGCTTTATAAACTGGGAATACGCGACCAATGGATTCTTTCAATGGCTCGGAGAACTCAGTCCCGTCCTCTGGGCTCCCGTTGTGATGTCTGTTTGTTATATAGCCGTCAAATGGGCATTTATGTATTTCCTGTATCGTAAAAAAGTATTTCTGAGGGTTTGATATTCCACACTCCATTATTCTATATATGAAAAAAATCAGTCCCTTATTAATGTTCTGTTTTATTTTTCAATGCGGGATTGCGCAGTCGCATATGAATGACCAGCCTGCATTTATCCGGGATAGCCTGGACGAATATATCACAAAAGGCATTCAGGATTGGACCGTACCCGGTCTCTCAATCGTTATTGTAAAAGATGGTAAGGTGGTCTGGATGAAAGGCTATGGAGTAAAAGACATTGAGACCAAAAAACCGGTGGATGAGAACACTTTGTTCATGATTGCGAGTAATACCAAGTTATTTACGGGCAGTGCACTCGCGATGCTGGAGACAGAGGGCAAAATTTCACTCGATGATCAGATAACAAAATATTTTCCTGCCTATCGCCTGTACGATTCTACTTCAACAAAATTGGTCAGCATCCGGGATATGCTTTCACATCATATCGGCACCAAGACTTTCGAAGGTGATTTTACATTCTGGAATACCTCTTTGAGCAGGGAAGACATTATGAAGAGAATGCAGTATCTGAAACCGCCTTTTCACTTCCGGCAGGAATTCGGTTATTGCAATAGCTGTTTTCTTGTTGCAGGGCAGGTAATATCTGTTGTGACTGGTGAAACCTGGGAGCATTTTGTGCAAAATCATTTCCTCGGTCCACTGGGCATGGATCATACGCTTGTACTGTCGACCGGTGTGGCCGATCAACCCAATGTAGCGACGCCTTATTCCACAGCTTATTCGAATCAGATCAGCAAAGTGCCTTACGATAACTGGAATAATCTTGCTCCCGCTGCCAGTATTGTAAGTAATGTGAATGACTTATCCCATTGGTTGATTATGCAACTGGACTCGGGCCGTTACCAGGGAAAACAAATCATTTCATGGCAGGCACTTCAGAAAACAAGGATTGCCAATACCTGGGTTCGCAGTATTATGTCTGACAAGTATCCAACGCATCTTACGGGATACGGACTTGGTTTAAATGTGCAGGATTATGCAGGCAGACAGGTTTACTGGCATACCGGTGGCGCGGGAGGCATGGTGAGTAATGTTTGTTTTGTTCCGGAAGAAAAACTGGGTATCGCCATCCTTACCAACAATGACAACCAGGGATTTTTTGAGGACCTGCGCCATCAGATACTGGATGCCTATCTGGGCGTCGGTTATGTAAACAGAAGTCAACAGGACCTGCCAAAATTCCTGAACGAAACAACCAGCTCTTTTAGTCAAAGGGCCGGATGGAAAGCACGGGTTGAAATGCACAACAGACCGCAGCTTTTGCCGGGTTCTTATACCGGTAATTACAAAAATGAATTGTATGGGGAAATTCATATCCGCGAAGACAAAGATCATCTGCTCATTCAATTTGACACAAAACCGGATTTAAAAGCAACGCTGGAATATATGGACGAAGGCGAATGGCTGCTGAAATATAATAATATTGTTTACGGCCAGTTCGCGGTCAATTTTGATTTGTCGGGCGGAAAAGTAAAATCACTTACGACCAAACAAAATCCTTACGTTGAAATCGATCCATATTTATTCAGCAAGATTGAATAAATTTAAAATTCTGATATGCGTGCTCTTATATTCGTAGGTATCGGCGGCGGGTTAGGCAGCATACTTCGATATGTGATTTCAGTATTTGTTGGAAGACATATACCGATTGTTTTTCCATTGGGTACCCTGCTTGTAAACATTTCTGGATGTTTCCTGATCGGGGTTTTTTACTCCGTTATTGCCAGGCATGCCGATATCAATCCGGATTGGCGGCTTTTCCTGATCACTGGAA